>OFMB01000577.1_pt1 | contig 21442 bp, 9 predicted proteins | sample 1541111 | NCBI WGS metagenome assembly OFMB01 (sample SAMN04209241, study PRJEB22552) | human gut metagenome | biome: gut; material: feces | host: Homo sapiens | place: USA: Oklahoma
AAACCCCTCAGTCAGTGCTACGCACTGCCAGCTCCCCTTTCAGGGGAGCCTTACTCGTCAAGCTTCATAATCTTGCACAATTTAAATCAACATATTTTTGAAAATTGATTTCATGGAAAATTTTCACGCAAATCCATTGTTGAAATTATCCCCGCAGTACCGGCAGCGGCGTTCCCTCGTGGCTGCCGATATGCTTTTCCAGCCACACCATGTGATACCACCGTCCGAATTTATAGCCGCACTGGTGGAATTCGCCCACCATGCGATACCCCAGTTTTTCATGGAAACAAATGCTGTCCCGTGTGAGGTAGGGGTCATTTTCCCCTATGGGACAGGCAACGCAGGCATTCATGTTGAGGAAATGCCGCCGCTGTAATTCCTGTTCCAGTGCATCGTGGAGCAGTCTGCCAATACCCTGCCGCTTCCGGTGCTGTTCCACATAGATAGACGTTTCCACAGACCAGTCATAGGCGGCACGTTCGTGGAATTTTCCGGCGTAGGCGTACCCCACCGGCACGCCGTCCTGTTCTGCCACCAGATAGGGGTAGTTTTGCAGGGTGTCCGCAATACGACGGGTAAACTCCGCCTCTGCGGGAACATCGTACTCGAATGTAATGGCGGTTTGCTCCACATAAGGGGCATAAATAGCAAGCAGTGCCGGCGCATCTGTTGGCACTGCCGCACGAATCTGGATCGGCATGATGATTCCTCCCTTGATGATTCTTTGTTTAGGGTACACCTTTTTGAGGAAGTTGTCAAGACTTGCGGTGATTTTTCGTCCCACGAAAAAACAACCCCCGACGGTTGGATTCCGCCGAGGGTTGTTTTCTATGGGATACGCAAGAATAAAGCCGTCAGGCGGGCTTTATTCAGTGCTTTCTTAGTTCTTCATCTCGAAGTGTTCGCCCAGAATATCCTTGTTTGCGTCCAGAATGGGCTGAATGCACTCTGCCACGAATTCTTCGGTCTGCTGTTCGCTGCGGCCGGTGAAGTTTTCCGGCTTCAGGATCTTGTCCAGATCTTCCTTGGTGATCATGAATGCCGGATCTGCCAGCAGCATATCGCACAGGTCGTTGTCCAGACCTTCTTCCTTGACGTGCTTGCCGGCGATCATGGAATACTGACGGATCTTTTCGTGGAGTTCCTGACGGTTGCCGCCCTTTTCCACAGCGTCCATCATGATATTTTCGGTTGCCATGAACGGCAGTTCCCGCATGATCCGCTGACGGATCATCTTCGGATATACCACCAGACCGTCGGTAACATTCAGCATGATGTTCAGGATCGCATCGACTGCCAGAAATGCCTCCGGTACGGAAACACGCTTATTGGCAGAGTCGTCCAGTGTCCGTTCAAACCACTGGGTACCTGCGGTGAATGCCGGATTCAGGCTGTCGATCATCACGTAGCGAGCCAGAGAAGTGATACGCTCGCAACGCATGGGGTTCCGCTTGTATGCCATTGCAGAGGAACCGATCTGAGTCTTTTCGAAAGGTTCTTCCATTTCCTTGAAGCTCTGGAGCAGACGCATATCGTTGGAGAACTTGCTGCAGGACTGTGCAATGCCACTAAGGGTTGCCAGAATCTGCGAGTCGATCTTTCTGGAATAAGTCTGACCGGAAACCGGAACAACGCCGTTGAAGCCCATTTCCTTGGCAATCTTGGCTTCCAGTTCCTTGACCTTATCGGTATCGCCCTTGAACAGTTCCATGAAAGAAGCCTGTGTACCGGTGGTACCCTTGGAGCCCAGCAGCTTCAGGTTTGCGATACGGTATTCCAGTTCATTGAAGTCCATGAGCAGTTCGTTCATCCACAGTGTCGCACGCTTGCCCACTGTAGTCAGCTGTGCCGGCTGGAGGTGGGTATATGCCAGAGCCGGCATGCCCTTATATTCCATGGCAAAGTGAGCGAGATTTGCCAGCACGTTGATCATCTTACGGCGAACGATCTCCAGAGCGTCCCGCATTACGATAATGTCTGTATTATCGCCGACATAGCAGGAAGTTGCACCCAGATGAATGATGCCGGCAGCCTTGGGGCAGACCTGACCGTATGCATACACGTGGGACATGACATCGTGCCGGCGGCGTTTTTCTTCTGCTTCTGCCACGTCATAGTCAATGTTATTGATATTGGCTTCCAGTTCGTCCACCTGCTCCTGTGTCACGGGCAGACCGAGTTCCATTTCTGCCCGAGCCAGAGCCACCCAAAGGCGACGCCATGTGGAGAACTTCTTGTCAGCGGAGAAAACGTGCTGCATTTCCTCGCTGGCATAGCGGGTGCAGAACGGGCTTTCATAACTTGTGGTATTACGCATCTTTTTGTACCTCTTTCTTTTGGAATCCATTGACGGAATCTCTTCTGATTCTATTATAGCATATTTCGACAACCTTGGCAAGAGGGGCGGCGGGCGGCGAGTCGCCGCTGACCTTACGCCCCAATTTCAACTGTAAAAAGGGTAGTGTTACGGCGGGCGGCGAGTCGCCGCTGACCTCACGCCCCAATTTCAAGTGTGAAAAGGGTAGTGTTACGGCGGACAAGCCGCCTGTTCGCCCCGCCGGGGGATTTCTGTTGGCGAGAATCTATGGTGATAGTTTCTTGTATAATCTTCGGGTGATACTTGAATCTTGCAGTACAGGTGGAATGCGAACTCTTTTCTTTTTTTGCTTCTTTTTTTCTTTTCAGCAAAGAAAAAAAGAAGCGTAACTCCTTGTGAAATCGGTTGTACATGAAAGATGATAAACAAATAAACTTGCAAACGCCGTATGAAATAAAGTCACCCACCTACACCAAAAAAAACTTGAATATCAACATTACCGATACAGGCAAGGGCAACACTCGGCGTTGGCAAGCCCCAGGCGGACAGCGAGGTACGAGCGAATTCCGCCGGACGGTTTCGGTGTGGCTGCCCTAGAAAATTGCTGCCCTCAGGCAAGTCCGCGGGGCGATGTGGGCATCGCTCCCTACTTTTTCTTTTTTGTCTACCGGATTCCTTAATAGGAAATACGGTGCAACTTGCCCTTGACAAAAACAAACCCGCCCCGACAGAAGTACCTGTCGGGGCGGGTTTTGCGGCATCAGAACAATTTCACCTGTTCCGTTACAGCCGGTTTACTTTTTCTTACGCTTGCAGCCTGCCACGATTGCCGCTGCCAGTGCAATGCCTGCCGGAATGATGACTACCGGCAACGCTTCGCCTGTCTTTGGCGTGGAGGAGATTTTTGTGTTGCTTCTGCTGCTGGAAGAAGACGAACCGGAACTGCTTCTGATCACCGTGGTCGTCTGGCTTCCGCCAGCTGCTGTTGTTGTGCCGGAGCCGCCACTGCCTGCGGTCGTACCGGTGCCGCTTTCTCCAGTCACGGTCGTGGTTTCCGTAGAAGCCGTGGTCGTGGTGGAAACGGACGGGGTATGCTCGCCGTTGCCGGCGGTGGTATTCTTCGCAGTAGTTGTGGTTGCTTCCGTAGTCGTTGTGGTTTCTTCGGTAGTTTCCGTTGTGGTGGTTTCAGTACCAACGTACTCATCGATCATCACAATGGCTCTGCCGTCCGGATTTGCCGTTACCACAGCATTTTCCACGCTCCAGCTGCCGTCTTCATTCAGGCTGACGCCAACAAACAGTACCAGTGTACCGTCTTCGTTCAGCTGGAAGTAGATCGGTTCTGCAACGAGGTAATCTGCCGGAGCCAGTGTTTCGGTCAGGCAGTACGGTGTGTTCGGCTGGATTCCGGCAAAGACATGCGATACGCCTTTTTCGGATACCCACTGATCGATCACATTGCCGCTCTGATCGGTAATGTTCAGAGATGCTCCGCCGATCTCATTGCCGCCCACGTCACACTTGCGGATCACATAGCCGTCCGGCTGTTCGGTGGTGGTGACAATTGTAGTTGTCGTTTCCTCCGTTGTCGTGGTGGCTTCTGTGGTAGTTTCAACAGTGGTTTCTTCTGTCGTGGTAGTCGTTGCTTCGATGGTTGTCGTAGCTGTTGTTGTGACAGTTGTTTCTGCGGTAGTCACTGTGCTTGCCGCAGTAGTGCTGGTTTCGGTCACCGTTTCCGCAGTCGTTCCTGCGGCAGTTGTGGTGGTCGATGCTGCACTGGTTTCCGTAGAAGCACTTGCTGTTGTAACAGTGGTTTTGGCGGTTGTGGTATCTGTGGTAGTTCCGTTGGTAGAAGTAGTAGTCGGACCTGCACTGGTTTCTGTGGTGCTTCCACTGGTTGCCAGTGTGGTGTCTGTTGTCACTTCGGTGGTGGTTTCGCTGGTAGAAGTGGTAGTCGGGCCTGCACTGGTTTCCGTGGTGCTTCCGCTGGTTGCCAGTGTGGTAACTGTTGTCACTTCGGTGGTGGTTTCACTGGTAGAAGTGGTAGTCGGGCCTGCACTGGTTTCCGTGGTGTTTCCGCTGGTTGCCAGTGTGGTGCCTGTTGTCACTTCGGTAGTGGTTTCGCTGGTAGAAGTGGTAGTCGGGCCTGCACTGGTTTCCGTAGTGTTTCCACTGGTTGCCAGTGTGGTGTCTGTTGTCACTTCGGTAGTGGTTTCGCTGGTAGAAGTGGTAGTCGGGCCTGCACTGGTTTCCGTAGTGTTTCCGCTGGTTGCCAGTGTGGTGTCTGTTGTCACTTCGGTGGTGGTTCCACTGGTTTTCGATGTAGTTGCTACAGTTGAAACTGTGGTAACTGTACCAGTTCCCGTAGTGGTTTCTGTGTCAGATGTTGTGCTGCTTTCGCTGGTTGAAGTAGTTGTTGTGGTTGTTGTCGTTGTAGTCGTTTCCGAAGTCGATGTTGTAGTAATCGCAGGCTGTTCCGCATCGCAGACCAGAATCTGTCCTGCGGTCTTGTCATAGTAGTAATAGCCCTTGGTCGCCTTGTCATTCAGACTGTTCTCGGCACTGGTGTCTGTGACAACACCGTTTTCCACAGTAAAGGTCATTGTCGATTCGATTACCGTGTAGGTTTTTTTGGTTTCTGCGTCTGTAAAGGCATCGCCGGTTTCTTTCAGTGTGTATTTGCCGTCCGGCAGCTTGCTCAAAATAGCATCTGTCTTGCCGGAAGTCCATGTAATAGACTTTGCATCTCTGCTGTCCACATGAATATTTGCTGTCACACCGTCCAGCGTTGCTCCGCTTTCGTCCGGATTTGTCAGGGTCAGGGTCAACGTTGCTCCGGTGACTTCCTGCTTTCCGGTGATGTCCTTCTTGGCAATGGTGAGCTTGGAAGCCTCGTCCTGAATGGTTGTGGTTCCGGTCACCTTGCCGTCTGTTCCAATGGTGAAGGTTTCTTCTGCGGTGTACAGCTGATAGCCGTCCGGTGCATTGGTTTCCTTCAGCTGATAGCTGCCTGCCGGCAGTCCGGTGATGATCGTTGCATCTTCTCCGGAAACAAACTGAATGGTCTTGCCGTCTGTACTGATGCTGTAATCCGTTCCCTTGACCAGTACTGTCTTGTTCCCGTTCTTATCGGTTCTGGACAGTTCCAGTTTCGTGGTATCCAGCACGTTTTCTGCGGTGATCTCCAGTGTTGCACCGGCTACTTCCGCACCGCTTGCTGCGTCCTGCTTGCTGATCGGTACGACGTTGACAGCTTCCGCATCGCAGACCAGAATTTCTTCCTTGGTCTTATCGTAGTAATAATAACCCTCGGTCGCCTTGTCATTCAGACTGTTTTCGGCACTGGTGTCTGTAACAACACCGTTTTCCACAGTAAAGGTCATTGTTGATTTGATTACCGTGTAGGTCTTTCCGGTTTCTGTGTCTGTAAAAGCACCGCCGGTTTCTTTCAGTGTGTATTTGCCGTCCGGCAGCTTGCTCAAAATAGCATCCGTCTTGCCGGAAGTCCATGTAATGGAATCTGCGGTTCTGCTGTCCACGGTAATATTTGCTGTCACATCGTCCAGCGTTGCTCCGCTTTCGTCCGGATTTGTCAGAGTCAGGGTCAGCGTTGCTCCGGTGACTTCCTGCTTTCCGGTGATGTCCTTCTTGGCAATGGTAAGCTTGGAAGTGTCATCTTCCATTACAACCTTATTGTCGTCCTTGGTCAGTCCGTTTACCGTTCCGACCTTGCCGTCAGCTCCGACCTCGAAGTTCATCGCCTCGGTCTTTTTGGTGAAGCCGTCCGGTGCGGTGGTTTCTTCCAGCGTGTACACGCCTGCCGGCAGATTTTCCAGTGTCACACCGCCCTTGGCGTTATCCGAAGTCCATGTAATGGTGTTGCCGCTGGTTTCGATTCCAGCAGTGCTGCCGTCACTGTAGGAGCCCTTGACCTTGCTCAGGTCTGTTCCTGCCGGTGCAGTCAGTTTCAGTACGGCTCCGGTGAGTTCTTCTCCGCCGCCGACTGCCTGCTTGCTGATCGTCACGCTGGGCTTCTGACCGTCCTTCATGGTAATGTCGTTGCCGGAAACGTCATATTCTGCGGTTCCCGTTGCATCAACTACACCGTTTTTAATGGTAAAGGTGAAGTCTGTGCTTACCTTGTTATAGCCGTCCGGTGCAACTACCTCCGTCATGGTGTAGGTGCCGTCCGGCAGACCGATGATGTTGGTCTTGTTTTCGCCGTCAGAAATAAAGGTGATAGTATTAGATGTCTGTGTGTATTTGCTGTAATCGGCGTTGTCCTCCAGAGAGTCTGCCTTTGTCAGCAAAGTTTCCCCACGCTTGACCTCCAGCACATCTGCATTCAGACTGCCGTTTGTCCGAGTGATCTTGATAGTTGCACCTGCCAGTTCCTTAGAAGTTGCAATATCCTGCTTGTCCACACTGACTTGTGCACGGTTGATAACCGTTACACCGGTGCTTCCCAACTCAGCATATGCCATCGATTCTGCATTTTCTGTGACAATATAGCCGTCATCGCCGATTTCAAATGCAACTTCTACCGGCACATAGTTATTCTGTGCAGCTTCTGTCAGTTTGTACTTTCCGGCTGTCAGATTAGTAAATATTTTTGCTGTACCATCGGTTGTCCAGCTTTCCTCATTACCATCCGGCTTTTTCAAAGTCAGCTTATAGCCGGTCATTGCCTTACCGTCTACATCTGTTTTTGCAAAGGACAATTCCACTTGTGTGGTATTGGCATCAGTAATGGTCTTTTCGCCCGGAATACCCGGCAGCAGGTCTACCCGACTGCTGTTGCCGGAGTAGGTAGCGAGGAATGTCTTGCCGCCTACTGAGATCGTGCTCTCATTTTCCACGCGTTTGCCGTCTGCGTCCAGCTCAAAGACGTAGTAAGTCTTGCTGCTGTCCAGTCCGTCAAATGTAACGGAATTCTTGCCCTTGTCGCCGGCTGCAATGGTAATGGTTTTCTTCTGTCCGGAAACTGCCTGATAGTTGCCGTCTGCGTCCATGGTGAACAGGGCAACGGTCGCTTCATGGCTGTCTGCCGGATTGTCGTCAATGGTAGCGATCTTCGTTACCTTGATCTGAGCCGGATTCTTGGTGGTGTTTGTGATAATGGTGTTTGCCTGTGGTGCGTCCTTGGTCAGGGTAAGTGCCGCAACCTGATTGTGGTCATCGCAGCAGTCATAAGAAACGTAGAATGTCGTATTTGTTTTCGTAGTGGAATCCTTGGGATCGAGAACAACAGGCATCTGGAAAGAAGCACCGTTTTCGACACGCTTGTCACCGTCCATTTCAAAGATGTAGTACGGAGTATCTGCTTTCAGACCGTCAAAGGTCACATCAGAACCTGCAGTAACATTCTTTGTTGTGCCGACCTGTGTGTAATCGTTCCCGCTCTTGGTGAACAGTCCCACGGAGAATACGGGTGTGCTCTTGACATCATCTGCGATCAGCACCTTGCTGACGGTGATGCTGTATTGGGGTTGTTCAAAGTTAGTGATTGTAGTAGTACCGCCTGCCTGTACTGCCGACCGTATTACCGGTAAGAAAGAGTAGCGGATACCACTATCCGCAGTGTAAGTACCAGAATCTCCTGTATAAGTCGGAACGCCGTTGGCATTGGTTTCCAGCACGTAGAAATCCACGCCCTTGGGCACATCTTTAAATGTCACGTCCTGCGAGCCTGCCTCGGTAAAGGTCAGGGACTGCACCGGTGCTTCCTCATAGCGAACATAATCGCCTGCCGCATTCTGGGTGAACAGGGCAAAATAGAAGGTGTCGCCGGTGACATCTCCACCTTCCATGCCTGCCAGGGTTTTGGTCAGTGTGATCTCACCTGTATTTTTGGTATTGGTCACGTCGACCGTCTGGTTCGTTGTGTCATCAGTGGAGATCTTATTGCCGGTATATGCCGGTGTGTAGTTGCGAATCTGATTGCCCTTGGCATCTGTTTCCAGCAGGTAAACGTTGTTGGCGTTGTTGGTCTGCTGCTTGATCGAGGACAGGTCTACGTCCTTCATGGTGACAGAAGCCGCGGTCCGTCCTGCCGGAATGGTGGCGGAAATCACATCGCTCAACCGTGTGGTGTAATTTTCATCGGTAAACAGTGCAAAGTAGAACGTTGCGTCCTTGGTTTCTGCTTCTGTCAAGGTCTTGTTGACCGTCACATCAACGGTGGTGTCCGGTGTCTGTACCCAGACGCCGACCTTTGCCGGCTCTGCTACCATGACAGTATCGCCCAGAATGTCGGTATTCTGATAGGAGTACGCGAAGCTGTTCCACGCGATATTTTCTTCGCCGGTCTTTGCCACATAGCTGGGAACGGTTGCAGTAACTTTGACAACGACTTCCTCGCCAACCTCGACGGTCGTATCTTGCAGCTGGATCCGGAAGTCTACGGTATCGTCAGACTTGATGTTTGTCCAGTTCATGACATCGTTCTGCCCCAGCCAGTCCTTGGAGTACTCATTCAGGACGGAGGTCTTGTCGGTGGAATAGCTACGTGCTGTTTTATCAATTACATCTGTTCCGCCTACCATAACAGAATCAATGCTCTTGAGTTTCACGCCGAATGCGGAGAAACGCTCATAGCCGGAAACCAGACCCAAGTCACCCACATAGGGCAGACGGTCGATAATGGTCATGTTTTCCAGATCTACCGGAGAGTTGTTCTTGATGTGGAGTTCATAGGTCACATCTTCGCCCTGCATGCCCTGCACGTAGTTGTGCGTGGGCTGGCGGCTGTAACCGGTATCGGTTGCCGGGTCAGTATGAGGTGTGCCGTTGTGTCCATTATTCTCATAGGTAATCGTTTTCCAGGACTCTGTGGTCAGGCCAACGATATTGTAGTTTGCATAGCTCCAGATCTGGTTGTCCTGCTTTTCGCCGGCAACCGTATCTTCTGCGGAGAACGGCTGGTCAATGGTGGCGTAACCGGTGTTGGTGATAACGCCTTCTTTTTCCTGACCGTCTTTTACAGTGGTGGCGAACTGGAAGACGATGCACTTGTTCTTTTCCAGTTTCGCTGCCAGTTTGTCTACAGAGATAATCAGTTTCGAGCCGTCGAACTTGCAAGCACCATCGGGAACCGGTGTGCCGTTTTTCAGCAAGCCATTGGTATCTGTTGTAAATGTGGAACTGCCGTCGCCGTTATGCGTCAGATCCAGCACCTGATAGGTCATCTGCAAACCGGTTTCGTTGCTGAACTGGTAGGTTGCCGGCAGATTGTCGGTCAGTGTCACGCCGTCCAGTTTCAGGTCTGCCACATCGGTGGAATCGCCTCTGCCGTTGTACAGCACAGTCTGCCAGATCAGGGTATCACCGGCGGTGATGTAGCCGTTTCCTACCGGCTGTACAGCAGCGTCATCATAGGTCTGTCCTGCAAAGGAGGCTACTGCCAGCTTGGCGAAACCAGGGGCGGGGGTGGTTTTGGTGAAGCTGATGTCCACCTTATCCTCCGGCGAGATCACACGGTCACTGCCGTCATTTTTGCCCTCCACCACTGTCACCTTGGAAAGGGTGTTTGTCAGTGTGACTTTTTTCGCCGTGCTGTTTGCCAGTTCCTGTGCCTTGTCGGCGGTCAGCTTGGCTTGGTAAGTCAACTTTACGCCACCGCCCCACTGATTTGCAAATTTTTCTGTGGAAACAAATGTAAAGGTCAGCGTCTGTCCAACTTGAGTTGCCTGAATGCCACTCAAAGCTGTAAAATTTGCAGTTCCCTCTACACTATCTGGCACATATTTCATGCCGTCCGGCAGCGTATCTTCTACAACGATCTTTTTCCCAGCATAGTCATTATTTGAACCAGAAAGTGCCAAGCTGTAACTAAATGTTTTCTGCTCCAGATCTGCCGCTGTCATATCAACGATATTGGTCGTTTTGTCCGCACTATTTGTCAGTGACTTTTTCGCCTCAAAAACAGTATTGCTTACTGGATTCAAAATCATGTCATGTGCATACCAAGTTACAGTTTTGTTTCCGTGTTCGTTTACAGTCAGACCGCCTACTGCGGTATAGTTATAGACACCTCTCTGTGTTCCGAACTTTGTTTCAAATGCACTTAATGTCTGCATCAATGCACTATTTTTCAGATCAGTACCATCACCAAACCCCTGAATTCCCCTTTTTTCAGAATCGTAGTCATTATTTGTATTAGTAACATCGTTTCCAAGTACCACGTATTCCACTGTCACTGATTCGCCAGCCGCCAGATTGATTCCCATAATATTAAAGGTTTCAACCGCATAGCCTCCACCATCAATTTTATTTTGCTCTACAGTAACAGTCTGAATTCTGGAGTCAGACGCATTGCCGTTAATTGCAACGACTTTCAGAACATCAGAAGCCTCCCATTTCAACGTTGTACCATAATCATATAAGTACAGGTTTTCCATGGTCGTGGTTCCGTTGTTGGTAAAAGTCGCCTGATATGTCAGCTTATCACCATTTACAATTTCTGTTGTATCATCTGCTGGTATACCATTTACTGCAATGATTTTCTTTTGCAAGCTATATTTGCTTAAATCTTCACCGCCGTAAATAGTATGCGTCGCAGTACCCTTTTCTTCAGCACCCTCATACACCTTTGCGGTATTTGTCAGTGTTGCAGCTGTTGCAGAAGCTTCCACATTTGCATATACTGTCAACGTAATCGACTTTCCTTTTGGAACAGTAACCGTTCCGCCGGCAGTCAATGTTTTTGTATCAACAGTAGTAATATCCTTTGTTGTACCGTCTGCCAAAGTCAGCACACCATATACGCCGCTATTCTCACGGAATGCCATATCATTTGGCAGAATATCCTCTATCTTCACATTCTCAGCATCTGCTTCACCGTTGTTTGTTACTGTAATTGTATAAACAACATCTTCTGCAGTGCCAAATGTGTAATTGCCGACATCTGCCGTCTTCGTAATCCCCAGCTGTGCTTTCGGTGTATCCGGTGTAAACTTCACTTTATTGGAAGACTTGTCGTCTACCTTTGCCACATTGGAAATTTCTCCGGCCACGTCGTCTCTGATTGTACCAGTTACCGTGATCTGCACCGTTTTTCCTGCCGGAACGTCAATTTTATCCGGAAAGTCTGATCTTGTAACACCATCTACGGTATAAGTCATATTCTCCAGATTGTATGACAGACTATCATCTGAAACAAGAACACCTTTCGCGTCCTTTGTACCGGAGTTGGTAACAGAAATGGTATAGGTCGCAGTCTGTCCGGCAATGTGGGGGTAGTACTTCTGTCCCAGATTCTTACCATTATAAGTTACATAGCCGCTCTTCACCGGCGTTTCGATCACTGCCTTGTCTTCCTTGACAGAGATCGTTGCCTTGGCTGTATTGTTACCGTCGGTCACTTCGTTGGTCAGGTTTGCAGTCTGGTCTTTGGAAACCTTGCAGACCACCTTTGCTATCACCGTTGCACCGGCAGCGACATTCTGGAATGTCACGCTGTTTCCGGAAACAGTACCGTCTGCGGCTGTGATGCTCTCCAGTGTCATGCCGTCCGGAACGTTATCTGTCAGTGTAATATCCCCGGCAGCATCACCGGTATTCGAAGCGGAGATCTCAAATTCTACAATATCCCCGTTCACGTAGTAGGCTTTTCCATTTTGTACGGTTTTTCCAATACTGAACTTCGGCCCCTGCGGAGCAGAAACCTTCAGTTCCACGCTGTTTCCGCCGATGGTCGAGTAGCTGGCATCGTCACCGTAGGGCTTGCCGGAAACAGTCAGGCTGTTGGTGACCTTGCCGTCCGCGGTGCCGTTCATCTTCACGGTGCTGCTGTTCAGAGGCAGTGCCACGTTCAGATTGACTGCGGACATCTCGGCATTGGTGTTCTTACTGTCCACGGTGAAGCTGATCTTGGCAGTGCTGCCGCTGACATCTACGCTCAGGTTGCCGACAGTGTAGCCTGCTGCCGCAACGGCAGACTTGACGGCATTTTCCACCGCAGTCTGTGCATCACCGATAAAGGTCATTTCCGACAGTGAAATGGTGTCCTCAAATTTCAGGGACTGCACCCATTCCACGCCGTTTTTCTTGGAGACGTTGTTCGCCGAAGCACTCAGGGTATAATTTACCGTGGTGCCGGCAGCCAGCTGTGCCGCTGTCAGGGCGTTTCTGTCCTCCGACTTGGACGCACTCCACTGCCGTTCTGCCTTGGCAGTAATTGTACTGCTGGCATTCTTGCCTGTGCTGTCCTGTACGATCTTTACGGTCGAGGTCGTTCCGCCCGGGGTCTTGCCGTTCTGGAACTTCGCCTGCAGCCGGACCTGTTTGGTCTGACCGTTGTCAATATCAAAGGCGATATACCGGCTGCCGTCGCTGTTGACATGCAGGGTATACCCATTATAAACGGCTCCGTCCCTGAAGCCGTTTCCGGCAAAGTTCGGCAGCAGCAGATTCTTGTCGGTGATCTCGATCCGATAAGAATCCACCTCTCCTTCATTGACGTTGTTTCCGGAGATCGTCGACATCAGATAGAACACATCTCCCGTATTCACTTCATCAATCGGATTATACTTGCTGTCCCGAAATTCGACACTGGCGTTTGTCAGTACCAGCGGTCCGCCGGATCGTCCGTTATTGTCCGCCGATACCGGAAACAGCATCGACGGCAGGCAGGTCACGATCATCAGGACTGCCAGCAAGACACTGATGACTCTTGTACGCAGGTGTCTTGTCTTTTCTGTCTGCATAAAAAAACTCCTCTCATTGCGGGAACGCTGCACGCAGTCTGTTTTGCATTCTTTCGTGCAAACTTTATGCGGCGTTTCCTCAGATTTTTTGCACGGGAAAACCGATTCCCTGTGCAGATTTGCACCGTGGCAGCAACATCGACAAAAACGATATACATACCACATTTTTTACAGCAATTTCCACTAACTCCACCGCTTTTAGCTGTTCAATTGTTTCCACAATCAAAAGAATATTTTGGTGTAAATCACGGAAATTGCTCTGATACAACTTTATTATACTGATTATCTGTGAAGTTTTATATCACTTTTTATGTAATATTCGAAAAGTAAAGGGAAGGATCAGGAAGTCTGTTCAAACTGCTTTCTGATTCTCCAAATTTTGCAGCGGCATCTCCGGCGAATGGCTGTCCGAATTTACCCGCGTGCAACTTCTTTCAATCACATATGACGAATCACGCCATTGTTTTTTCAAATATTTCGTGAAAAAAGCTATTGCAACCTTGCCCAAAATCCGGTATAATAAATAGTAGGGGATGTTCCAGAGGAAACGGAACAGTCCGCAGTATGGCAAATCGAAGCCAGCACTAATAAATGGCACGCCTATGCCAAATGCATTGAGGAGGATATTATGGTAGCAAAAACAACAGAAAATCCCCAGAGAGAAGAATTAAAACAAAAATTCGTAGACCGACTTCAGCTGGAGTGCAGCGTTTCTCCGGACGAAGCTTCTGACAAGCAGATCTATCAGGTGCTGTCTGCCCTGATGGTCGAAAAGCTGAAGCACAAGCGGCAGCATTTTATCAATAAAACCAATTCCGTCGGCGGAAAGAACGTTTACTATCTGTCCATGGAATTCCTGATGGGTCGTTCCCTGAAGACCACCCTGTACAATCTGGAACTGGCAGATGATGTCCGTGCGATCCTGCAGGATTATCACATCAACCTGGACAGCATTTTCGAGTGCGAACCGGACGCTGGTCTGGGCAACGGCGGTCTGGGTCGTCTGGCAGCATGCTATCTGGACGCAATGGCAACACAGGAAATCCCTGCAACCGGTCACTCGATCTGCTATGAGTACGGTATCTTCAAGCAGATTCTGGAAGACGGCTGGCAGACCGAAGAACCGGACAACTGGCTGCCGGGCGGCAGCGTATGGCTGGACCCGAAGCCGGACGAAGCCATTGAAGTCCACTTCGAGGGCAACGTACAGGAATACTGGCAGGATTCCTATCACTATATTTCCCATGTCAACTACAACACCGTTATCGCGATCCCGTATGACATGTACGTTTCCGGTTACGGCAGTGCCGGCGTTTCCACCCTGCGTCTGTGGAAGGCACAGGCACCCAGCTTTGACATGAAGGAATTCAACGAGGGCAACTATGAACAGGCTCTGTCCCGCAACTCCATGGCGAATGCGATCTCCAAGGTACTGTACCCTAATGACAACCATCTGGAGGGCAAGTCCCTGCGTCTGCGTCAGCAGTACTTCCTGTGTGCCGCAGCTATCGGCGACATCGTCAACCACCACATGAACGTATACGGCACACTGGAAAACCTGCATGAAAAGGTAGCGATCCACATCAACGACACACACCCGACACTGGCAATTCCGGAACTGATGCGTGTGCTGCTGGACGACTGCGGCTATACATGGGATCGTGCATGGCACATCGTCACCAACACCTTTGCCTACACCAACCACACCGTTATGGCAGAGGCTCTGGAAAAGTGGGACGTGAATCTGGTCAAGCAGATCGTGCCGCGTATCTTCCAGATCATCGTGGAGATCAACAACCGCTACTGTGCCGGTCTGATGGAACGCAACGGCGGCGACAGTGCAAAGACCACCCGCATGTCTATCATCAAGGACAACCAGATCCACATGGCTACCCTGTGCGTCATGGCTTCTCACAGTGTCAACGGCGTTTCCAAGCTGCACTCGGAGATCATCAAGGACAGCGTATTCCACGAAGAGTATCTGGATACGCCGAACAAGTTCAAGAATGTCACCAACGGTATCGCATACCGGAGATGGCTGTATCAGTCCAATCCTGGTCTGACCCAGCTGCTGCGTGACAAGATCGGCGACGGCTTCCTGAAAGACGGCAGCGAGCTGAAGAAGCTGGACGTTTTCGCAGACGACAAGGCCGTTCTGGAACAGCTGCGGAAGATCAAGAAGGAAAACAAGCAGCGTTTCGCCAAGTATGTCAAGAAAAAGAGCGGTCTGGTTCTGGACACCGACAGCATTTTCGATGCTCAGGTAAAGCGTCTGCACGAATACAAGCGGCAGCACCTGAATGCTCTGCACATTCTGGCACAGTACAACGCCCTGCTGGAAAATCCGGATATGGACTTTACTCCCAAGACCTATATCTTCGCCGCAAAGGCTGCTCCGGGCTACTATCTGGCAAAGCAGATCATTAAGATGATCTGGGCTCTGTCCGAGGAGATCCGCAAGAACCCCCGCATTTCCGACAAGCTGTCTGTATACTTCCTCGAAAACTACTGTGTTACCATGTCTGAACTGCTGATGCCGGCCTGCGACATCTCCGAGCAGATCTCTCTGGCAGGCACAGAGGCTTCCGGTACCGGCAACATGAAGCTGATGCTGAACGGTGCCATTACACTGGGTACGCTGGACGGTGCAAACATCGAGATCGGCGATGCAGTTGGTCCGGAAAACATCCTCATCTTCGGCATGAAGACCGAGGAAGTCAACACCCTCAAGGCCCGCGGCTATCGTCCGGAGGACTATTACAACAACAATCCGGTCATCAAGAGCTGTATCGACCGCATGTATGCCGGCATCAACGGCTGCAAGTTCACTGAAGTGGCAGACTCTCTGCGGACACTGGATCCGTACATGGTTCTGGCAGACTTCGACAGCTATTGTCAGGTACAGGAACACAGTTCCAAGCTGTACACCGACAAGGACACATGGACCAAGATGTCCCTGCACAACATTGCCAACGCAGGCATCTTCTCCGCAGACCGTGCTGTAAACGAGTACGCAAAGGATATTTGGAATATCTGAGGACTGGGGAATCTTTCCCGGAACTGATATAATCTGACGAAAACGGAGCAGCACAAACCCTGCTCCGTTTTCTTGAATGAACGGGTTGTGCGGTGTCCGCGAAATTACAATTTGCATATTCTCACTTCACAAAGAAAGGAGCATCTCTGTATGCGTTATTTTTACAACAGCTGGGATTCGGCGTATAAGTCGCACTTCGGTGCCATTGCCAGAAACCAGAGCTGTCAGTTCACCATTCGCCTGCCGGAAGAAACGCCGCTGGACTTTTCTCCGGTGCTGGTGGTTTTCCGCACCGGCTTCAAGGAACGTTTTCTGCCGATGAACGTGAAAGAACACGAAAACGGCTATGTCACATACACCACAGATCTCATTCCCAAGTACTCCGGCGTACACTACTACTATTTCTCCTACACCTCCAACGGTGTGCGGCACTATATCAAGCGGGGCGATGCCTGCCACGGCACACTGGATCAGGGAGAAATGTTCCAGCTGACAGTCTACAGCGAGGACTATCAGACACCCCAGTTTCTCAAGGGCGGCGTGATGTATCAGATCTTCCCCGACCGCTTTTGCAGCAGCGGCAAGATGCATGACAATGTGCCCTCTGACCGCGTGATGCGGGAATGGGGAGAACTCCCCTACTACAAGCCCGACCAGAACGGACACGTCTGGAACAACGACTACTTCGGCGGCGATCTGGACGGTATCCGCAGCAAGCTGGACTATCTGAAAGATCTGGGCGTGACCTGCATCTATCTGAACCCGATCTTCGAATCCCACGAGAACCACCGCTACAACACCGCCAATTACCGGAAGGTAGACCCGCTGCTGGGCACCAACGAGGACTTTCGGGAACTGTGTAAGGCTGCCAAAACCCGCGGCATTTCGGTAATTCTGGACGGCGTATTCTCCCACACCGGTGCAGACAGCATCTATTTCAACAAGTTCGGCCGCTATCCCACCCCCGGTGCGTATCAGTCCGAAAAGAGTCCCTATTACTCCTGGTATCACTTCTGGGGCAACAAGGAGTATGAGTCTTGGTGGGGCATTGACACCCTCCCCAACGTGGACGAGAACAACCCCAGCTATACCAAGTACATCTGCGGCGATGACGGCGTACTGGACTACTGGCTCAGTCTGGGGGCTGCCGGATACCGTCTGGACGTTGCCGACGAACTGCCAGACGAATTTCTGGACAACCTGCGTGCCTGCGTCAAGAAGTTTGACGAGGAAAAGATCGTCATCGGCGAGGTCTGGGAAGACGCTTCCAACAAGGAGGCGTATGGTGTCAAACGGCGGTATCTGCTGGGCGACCAGCTGGACAGCGTGATGAACTACCCGTTCCGCGAGGCAATTATTGCTTACATGAAGGGCGAAGCTGCCACCACATTCCGCGACCGCATCATGGGCATTCTGGAGAACTATCCCAAGTGCACTGTCGATGTACTGATGAACTTCGTTTCCACCCACGACATCGAACGGGCGATCAACCGGTTCGGCGGGCAGCCCTGCGACGACAAGAGCAAGGACTGGATGGCATCGAATGAACTGTCGCCGGAGGAATACGAACGCGGCAAGACGCTCCTGAAAGGGGCTATGGTATTGCAGTTCTTCCTCCCCGGTGTACCCAGCATCTACTACGGCGACGAAGCCGGCTTGCAGGGCTGGAAGGATCCGTTCAACCGCCGCTGCTATCCGTGGGGACAGGAGGACACCGAGCTCATCGACTACACCCGCCAGCTGGCAAAGATCCGGCGGGAACACCCTGCATTTGCAGAGGGTGCTATGGAATTTCTGGTGCTGGAGGACAATGTTGTGGGATTTGCCCGCTATATTCCGGAAAATGGCTCCAGTGCTGTGATCCTGCTGAACCGCAGCGGGGATACCACAATGGTTTCGCTCCGCGACAAGGCATTCGGCCGCTATGCATTCAGCACGGTCATCAGCGGCATCTGCGACGGTGATGCCGTGATCCTGCCGAAGAACAGCTATGCCGTGATCAGTGCCGTCCGCACCAATGTGCCGAATGCACGATAACAAACACAGTGTTTCCCTAGACAATCACCGCTAGACAATCACCGCGAGGGCAGCCGAAAGGCTGCCTTTTGCTTTTATCTTTTCACACGCTCTGATTCGACAAATTTTCTATAGTTTGATTTGAAAATTGATTGTTTAGCAATGCAAAACTTTTCTTTTTTCGAAAATGGTGAAAAAGGCTTTACAAGTGCCCGAAAATGTGATATACTAATGAAGTCGCCAATCGAGGTGTGGCTCAGTTTGGTAGAGCACTACGTTCGGGACGTAGGGGCCGCAAGTTCGAATCTTGTCACCTCGACCAATTGCAGAAGGCTGAATTACGAAAAAGCTCGTAATTCAGCTTTTTTTCGTTACCTGGGGTGTTTTGCGAAAAACAGATTTTTTCCCAAAATGGCAAGTAAATACGGGCAAATGGCAAGTAAAATGGCAAGTGGGAAACGGGCAGTTTGTGCCAGTTGTTGGAATTTTTGGAGTTGCCTAGCGTTGTCCAATAAAGAAAGAAGGCAAATGGATTTGAACAAAAATATGAAAAGCATACAGCCTATAGACCCCGTCATTACACTTCCAGCCTATCCGAATCAAAGGCAATACCGTGCAAAGTCACCAGACGCTCTTTGTGCGGTATTGCCTTAAAATAAAATAGGCAAAGGATTTGTCACTGCCAAACGCAGCAAGTCCTTTGCTTTTTATTATTTCCGTTCCGACCGCCTGTGATTTCTGTACTCCTTAGGCGTCATTCCATAGAGTGCCTTAAATTTGCGGCAAAAATATCCCACATTTTCAAAGCCTGCTGTCTGAGCTATAACGGAAACGCTGTTTTCAGTTTCCGTAAGAAACTTGGCAGCACGCTTCAAACGATATTCCAGAGCATAATTAATGGGCGATGTATGCAGATAGCTTTTAAAAATATTCAGCACACTGCTTTTGCTTATAGAAACAGATCTTGCAATGTCTTCCAAGGTTATCCGACGATAATAGTTTTTGTGGATATGCTGCATCATTATCTGCAGCTGTGCTTGTGCCTGTGCGGAGGTTTTGTTTATGTTTTGAGTGTCGTTCCAACTTATGCTTTCGTAAATCTGCCCCCATAGCTTCATAATAAGTTCGGTTGTTTTCAGTTCGGATATGCTTTTCGATTCCTGTATGGCAAACACATTTCGTATTGTATCAAGCATCTCACATTGCTTTTCATCTGTCGGCGATATTATCAGGCATTCAACCGAGGACATAAGCACAGGCTTTATATATTTGCGGTATATCAAACTGTTTTCTGCGGCTATCAGAAGCGGAGAAAAGACCATATTGGGAATAATTGTACTTTTGCTGCTCTCAAACCGATGTATCACCTGTGTGTTGATGAAAATTGCTTCCCCTGTGTTAAGCACATATCTGCTGCTGCCCACAAAAAAATCTGCCGTCCCATTTTCTACAAGCACAAACTCAACCTCGGGGTGCCAGTGCCAGTCAATACAGTGCAGGTCAAAGAGCCATATATCCTCATAATAATATCGAAAGGGATATTCCTCACTGCCGTGACTTATGGTTTCACGAAGAGTTTCATCAGTGATGATCTTTGCGTAGCCGTCGTTTAGGTTTTTCAAATTTATCCTCCATTTTTGCGATATAGTGTAATAAAAATGCGATATTGTACATTGAAATATGCCGTTTGTTATGATATGATACAATTATATCAAAAAGCGAAAGGAACGTCAAGATGAATTACAGAAAAACTCTTATTGCCTGTTATCTTGGATTTATTACACAAGCTATTACAGCAAATTTTGCACCGCTGCTATTTCTCACATTCCACAATGTTTACAATATCCCTCTCGGAAAAATTGCGCTCATATCATCCGTTTTCTTTATCACCCAGCTTATTGTGGATATTCTCTGTGCAAAGTTTGCGGACAGAATAGGCTACCGCAGATGCGTTGTGGGTTCTCAGCTGTTTTCGGCAGCAGGACTTCTGGGACTTGCGTTTCTTCCTCAGATAATGCCCGACCCGTTTATGGGAATAATCATCAGCACAATTGTATATGCGGTGGGCAGCGGTCTTACGGAGGTGCTTGTCAGCCCTATCGTTGAATCCTGTCCCTTTGAGCATAAAGAGGCGGCAATGAGTTTGCTCCACTCCTTTTACTGTTGGGGCTCGGTAGGAGTTATCCTGCTTTCCACAGTATTTTTCTCGGTGTTCGGTATAGGCAATTGGAAATGGCTTGCTTGTATCTGGGCAATAATTCCGCTGTATAATATGTTTAATTTCATCACCTGTCCCATTGAACACCCTGCCGAGGACGGGCAAGGTATGAGTATCGGAAATCTTTTAAAAACCCCCGTGTTCATTATTTCCATACTGCTGATGATATGTGCGGGAGCGTCGGAGCTTTCAATGGCACAGTGGGCATCTGCATTTGCGGAATCTGCTTTGGATCTTTCAAAGGCTATGGGAGATATTGCCGGGCCTTGCCTGTTTGCGGTGACTATGGGAATAAGTCGCTCACTGTATGGAAAATACGGCGACAGGCTTGACCTAATAAAATTTATGATAGGCTCAGGCATGCTTTGCCTGATATGCTATCTTGTTGCTTCCCTGTCGGATATTCCCATGCTTGGGCTTGCAGGCTGTATAATATGCGGCTTTTCCGTTGGAATTATGTGGCCTGGAACCATAAGCATCTGTTCGGGGAAAATGCCCTCAGGCGGCACAGCAATGTTTGCCCTTCTTGCCATGGCAGGCGACCTTGGCGGTGCAATAGGTCCGGGTATCGTAGGAAACATTTCACAAAGTGCAGGAGATGATATTCGCAAGGGCGTGCTTGCAGGCTGTATTTTTCCACTTGTGCTTGTTATTCTGACTTTTGTGATTTCCAAAAATGTCAATAAAAACAGGCAGGAATGAAAGAGTATGACTATAAGGCAATACCGTACAAAGAGCGTCTGACGACTTTGTGCGGTATGTGCTTGCAAAGTCCCGTCACATTTCACAAAAATGCTCGTGAATACAGCAAGTATTCACGAGCATTTTTGTTTCATATGACGAAAAATTTGACAACGCATCTGTCGCACAATCTTTGTGCGGTATCGCCTTATATAACTATAGAAGAGGATTTTGAAGGAAGTATAGATTGACAGAAAGGTTATTTATGAAAAGCAAAAGAAAAATACAATTTCTTATGCCAATATTCTGTATAACCCTCTTGCTTATCATCTATTGTTTTGTGAATAGTTTGATAAGGAAAAGAGAATTTCAGCATATGCCAGAAATATATGAGATACCAGATACTTCACAAGTATTTACGCAAAACAATGTCACAACAGTTCGGATAAATTATATCATAAAAAATG
>OFMB01000581.1_pt1 | contig 21394 bp, 10 predicted proteins | sample 1541111 | NCBI WGS metagenome assembly OFMB01 (sample SAMN04209241, study PRJEB22552) | human gut metagenome | biome: gut; material: feces | host: Homo sapiens | place: USA: Oklahoma
GCCGCGCCGTCCAGGCCGTCCAGGTCGCGGTCCTGCCCAAGGGCGACCCCGCCCCTGGCGACACCGCCTGTCCTTTTAAGAGCCGTAGCGATGAACCTGCCTCAATCACTGTTCGCTCACATACGTCGAATATTGGTTGGATGTCGCCCGTAGGCGGCGGATCTGTTGCTGGGACAACTGGTAGGGGCCTCCCCATGGAGGCTCTTGAGGCTCAGCTTGGCTGGTATGGTCACTCGGGCTCCATTGAGCTTCGTGGCCATGTTTCTAATGTCGGCTGGCAACAGTGGTCTGAGGGGCACTGTGGAACGACTGGTAAGTCTCAGCGTCTCGAAGCCGTTCAGATTCGTCTAACCGGTGAGGCAGCTGAAAAATATGACATTTGGTACTGTGCTCATGTCTCGGGTATAGGCTGGCTCGATTGGGCTTGTAATGGAGCTGCCGCTGGTTCTGCCGGTAAAGGCAAGGCTATCGAAGCGGTAAAGGTAATCCTTGTGGAGAAAGGCGGAGCAGCGCCTGGCTCTTCGAGCAAGGTCTTTATCGGCGATCTAGATGCTGTTGCGGTTTCCGGATCCGCCGTTTCTGGGGAGAGTCTTGGCTTATCTTCTGGTCAAAAGGCTACGATTGGAGGCAAGGGCGCCAAACTGCTGAACTCCATTGCCTTAAGCGTTGCAGGCCAAACTGATGACGGGTCAATTTCCTATGCCGTTATGGATGCATATTCAGGCTGGGGTGCTTCCGAATCGGATGGCGGCGCTGCCAAGGCGGTATCCGGCGCACCCATTAAAGCGATAAAAATGTCGCTGAGCGGCCAGTTTGCTGCCAATTATGACATTTGGTATCGAGTATGCGATTCCGGTAATGGCTGGACGGGCTGGACGTCAAATGGTCAGGCGTGTGGCGTTTCTGGTGGTTCTTCCGGTTTGTGCGGCATAGATGTTGCACTTGTTCGTAAGGGTCAACCTGCCCCTGGTTCTACCGGTAATGCATTTATCGGAACGCCTGGAATCGGTCTTGTATCCCAGGCGCACGTTGCTTCTGCGGGCTGGTTGGCTCCCGTTGCCAATGGCGAAGCTGCCGGCCAGACGGGCATGTCTCGTTCTCTGCAGGCGTTGTATGTTTCGACGCAGGGCATCGATGCCTCCGTCGAAGTGTCAGCTCACGTTGCGAATATCGGTTGGCAGCCATATGTCTCGGGTGCTTCCTATGCTGGCACCGTTGGCAAGGGTCTCGCAATTCAGGCTGTTAAATTAAGGCTAATTGGCAACGATGCTTCAAAATACGATATTTACTACCGTATTCATGCTGCGGATTATGGCTGGCTTGGTTGGGCGAAAAATGATGCCGCAGCTGGCACCGTTGGACTGTCTAAGCAGGCCGAGGCAATTCAAATTAAGTTGGTTGCCAAGGGTTCGTCCGACGCTCCCGTTCAAGATCATGCTGCGTTGATCCAGCTTCCCGGTCTATCTGCAAAGGCGAATTGCTCCGGTCTTGGCTGGCAAGCCTCTGTTGGCAATGGCGGTGTTGCCGGAACGGTTGGGCAGAACCGTGCCATGGAGGCTATGCAACTGTCCCTTTCCGATAGTTCCATGAGTGGCGGCATTTCGTATTCCGCCCATGTATCCAATATCGGTTGGCAGTCTGCCGCTTCGGACGGGGCTACATCGGGAACTGTTGGCCAAGGGCAGCAAATCCAAGCCGTGAAGATTAACTTGACTGGCGACGTTTCGAATTACTTTGATGTCTGGTATCGCGTCCATGTGTCAAATTACGGATGGCTTGGCTGGACCAAAAATGGATCACCGGCGGGCACCACGAAGCTTGGCATTCCTGTTCAGGCTTTACAGGTAAAGATTGTTCCCAAGGGCGCTTCCGCACCAGGCTCTACGTCTGATTCGTATTTTGAGACCTATCGTTATATGGGGTATCAGACCCCGGGATCTTATCCAAAGGTTAGTTGCAATAGCGTGCAGCTTCCTTCGTATTGCACCGGTTACTTCACGTATGTCTCGCCTTCTCGAATTCCTTACAACGCTTCGCGACAGGATTGCATCAACGTATTCGTCCAGCGTGCTCGTGAATATATCGGAACGCGTTATATCGAGCCTTGGTCTTCTTGGCCGGGGGATGCGGTTGATTGCTCAGGCTTGGTACTGCAATGTTTGTATGCGACAGGCATGGATATGGGTTGGTATAACCCCTATAACCATCGTTGGTTGCCCGAGCAGACATACAACTCCATGAACTGGTATCGCAACAACACGTTTATGCCAGTTAGCACCTCTGCTATGCAGAGGGGAGATGTGGTCTACTACCAGGGCCATATTGGAATCTATATCGGAAACGGTCGAATTATCGATTCGTGGCCCGGGATCGGTGTGACCGAGCGTTCGGTCAATGCTCCAGGTCGTGTAATTGGTGCCGCTAGGCCTTTCGCATAGAGTCTGTTGAGGTGCTCCGTTGCAGGAGCGCCTCTTTTTGACTGTACACTAACCGGTGCTTTCCTAAGCTTTAAATGTCTGTATGGAAGTGCGGTAAAATAGCGAGTATTCGTGTCTTTATATGTGGTTACTGTCTCGGGAGATATACATGAAACGTCTCAAAGCGTCTGCTGCTTTGGCTTGTACGCTATTAATGGGCTGGTCTCAAATCATTCAGCCTTACAGCGCGTATGCGCTGTCAGTTCAGGCCGCCGCTGCTTCGCAGTCGGTCTCGCAAACATCGAACGTGTGCGAATCTCAAGGCGCAAGTTCTCAGGGAACGCAGGACGATGCCTCGGGTTCTCAGGGTGTAACCGAATGGTATGGTGACGATGCAAATGCCGCTCGTCTTGATGGGGAAACAGATTCGGATTCCGACGAACAGCCTAGAATTGGCGTCGAAGAGTCTGGTGTTGACGAGTCAAACGGTGAGGTCCCAACCGAAGATTCCACTGAGATGAATTCCTGCGAAGCGGACTCTTTGGAACCGAACTCTTGGCGTTTCGAAAACGGCGTGCTTATCGATTCGGACAATGGCGACATCGATGCGCAATCTTTAACTGACGATCCTTTGCCCAATGGCGCTGTTGCGCGCGGCATTGACGTCAGCAATTATCAGGGAACTGTTGATTGGAATAAGGTTAAGGCCGCGGGGATTGATTTCGCCATTCTCAAAGTTGGACCTGTTTACGGAAACCCTGACGATTCTTTTGAAAGGAACGCTGCTGAATGTGAACGCCTCGGCATTCCTTATGGCGTGTATTACTACTCCTACGCCCGTTCTATAAAGGATGCCAATAAAGAGGCCGACAGGACACTTGCTTGGCTCGGCGGCCATCATCCGTCGCTTCCCGTTTATTATGATCTTGAGGATAGCTATATCTTGCAAGATCCGGATTTCAGCAAGGATAGGCTTACCCAGATTGCGCAGGCTTTTTGCAACCGTATGGAGGCCGTTGGCTTTAAGTCGGGTATCTATGCGAACCTTAACTGGCTTAACAACTACCTGAATTCTCCGTCGTTGAGCGGTTATGACCATTGGGTCGCTCAATATAATTGGCGTTGCGATTATGCTGGCAGCTACAGTTTCTGGCAGTATTCAAGCAGTGGCAATGTCCCGGGCGTCAACGGACGCTGTGACATGAACTACTGCTTCAACGGTTCTCTTCTCAACGTAGATGACAACAAGATGCATATTCAGTATGAGGCGCATGTCTCGAATATTGGCTGGATGAGCAGCAAGCGTGACGGATCTACGGCTGGCACAACGGGGCAGTCTAAATCAGTTGAGGATCTTAAGGTCAGCATCTTGAACCCCGTTGTAGATGGCTCTGTGCAAATTAACGCCAATGTAAGTGGCATCGGCTGGCAGGGCTGGGACACCCCCTCGGCCTCCGAGGGCGGCACCACCGGCCAGGGCCGCGCCGTCGAGGCGGTGCGCCTGAGGCTCACGGGCTCCCTCGCCAAGGACTACGACGTCTACTACCGCGTCCACGCCTCCAACATCGGCTGGATGGCCTGGGCCAAGGACGGCGAGGAGGCCGGCACCACGGGCTTCGGCAGGAGCGTCGAGGCCGTCCAGATCAGGCTCGTCAAGAAGGGCGACGCCGCCCCCTCGTCCGACGGGGCCAACGTCGACTACGCCTTCAAGAAGAAGCCCATGTCCCTGACCTACCGCGCCCACGTCTCCAACGTTGGCTGGCAGGGCGCCGTGTCCGACGGGGCGACCGCCGGCACCACCGGCCGCGGCCTCGCCCTCGAGGACCTCAGGCTCTCGCTCGACAGCTCCGACTACTCAGACGGCTCGTGCGTCCAGATCGACGCCCACGTCTCGGGCATCGGCTGGCAGGGCTGGGACACCCCCTCGGCCTCCGAGGGCGGCACCACCGGCCAGGGCCGCGCCGTCGAGGCGGTGCGCCTGAGGCTCACGGGCTCCCTCGCCAAGGACTACGACGTCTACTACCGCGTCCACGCCTCCAACATCGGCTGGATGGCCTGGGCCAAGGACGGCGAGGAGGCCGGCACCACCGGTATGTCATGCTCTCTCGAGGCTGTTCAGATTAAGCTCATTAAGAAGGGTGCTTCCCATGCTGATACATCGGGATATTCCCATCTTGAAATACCTTCGGTGACATATTCCTCTCAGGTGAAAGGCGCTTGGCAGAATTCTGTCTCGGCCGGAGAGGTGTCCGGTACAACTGGTCAGGGAATTTCCATCACCGGGTTTTCGGCTAAAACTACTTCATCTGTTGCCGGCGGGATTAAATATCAACTGCATCTTTCGAATGTTGGCTGGACTTCTGGCAAGACAAACGGGGAGCAGCTTTCGTCTACTGCTGAAACTAATTCGGTTGAGGCTATTAAAATTTCTCTTTCTGGTGACTTGGCAACCTATTTTGATGTTTGGTATAGGGTCCATGTTGATAATGTCGGTTGGCTTGGTTGGACTAAAAATGGTGCCGTTGCCGGTAGCACTGGCTATGGGATGCATGTCCAAGCTGTCCAAGTTCGACTTACAAGGAAGGGCGCCAATGCCCCCGGGAGCACCGTTTCGCCGTGTTTGCTTGGGCAGCCTTCTGCATTTGCAAATCCCATGCAGAAGAAGATTGTAGATCTTGCCCGACAGGTACCGTCTCCTGGCCCGGGATTGTGCTCCGAGTGGATTGCAGATATCTACGAGCGTGCCGGATTTAGGAACGTCCATACAGATGCCTGCGATTACTACTGGGATTATTGTAAATTCACCGACTATTCTCAGCTGAAAGTCGGAATGGTCATTGCCGTTCCTTCGCATACGCATACCCGCATGGGCAGCATTTACGGTCACGTTTGTCTCTATATTGGCAATAACCAGGTTATGGATAATGTCGGTCAGATCAGGACGCTCGATATGGCGTACTGGCTGGATTATTATTCCACCTCATATAAGCCAAAGTGGGGTTGGTATGACAACGTGCCGCTTGCATAGCTGATCGAAAGTCATGTTTTCGCACGGGTTTTAGCAGTTACTCTGGTTAAAACGAACGGGCCGTTTTGCAACGGTCCGTTCGTTTCTATTAAAGTGCCATTCACGTTTTCGTTATTTAAGCAATTGCCGAAACGATAAATAATGATGCTAAAGATGGTCGATTGATGGGGGGAGTCGAATGAAAAAGACGCAACGACTGCTAGCAACGGCAATGACGCCATTACTGATTCTTCAGTGTCTTCTGACGCCCCTTTCTGTCTGGGCTGATTCTTTACCGGTACAGCCGAAATCTACTGATTATTCCGTTAATGCCGCCGGCAGCTCAGAAGACGAGGACTTCGTCTTAAATGACGAACAACAGGGGGCTGAAGTCGAGCAGTCGACTGTGCCAGACAATGATTCACCCTCATCCGTTTCTAGCGAGTCTGCTTCCAATGCGACTGATTCGCCGAAACCCGAAAATGATGTATCCGCTGTCTTTGGCTCTGTTTCATACCAGACTCATGTACAGGATATTGGCTGGCAAACTCCCGTTTCAAATGGAATGACGGCTGGTACAACAGGTCGTGCTAAGCGCGTCGAAGCCCTAAAGATCAATCTGCTTTCACAAGATGGCACCCCTTTGGGGAGTGACAGCATTTCGGTCCAATCTCATATTTCCGGGATCGGCTGGGAGTCTCAGCCGGTGGGTAACGGGCAGACATCTGGAACAGTTGGACAGTCGCGAGCCATCGAGGCGATCAAGCTATCTTTGTCGGGCGGTCTTTCTGAATCGTATGACATTTGGTATCGCGTTCATTCTGCAAATGTTGGTTGGCTTGGCTGGGCCTCGAATGGTGAGCCTGCTGGAACACAGGGCTATGCTTATCAGGTCGAAGCTATTCAGATAAAGGTGCTTCCAAAAAATGCTCAAGATGCGCCAGCGCGAGGCGATGCCTTTAGGGACCATTCCCAGGAACCGCCTACCGTTTCCTATCGATCTCATGTCTCCAATGTTGGATGGATGGGTGTTGTCGCGAACGGAAAGACATCGGGGGTCATTGATTCAAGAAATGCAATCGAGGCACTGTCGCTTAGTGTTAATTGGTATGGCCACGGAGGTTCTATTTCCTCTCGCGCGCACGTCTCTGGCATTGGTTGGCAAAGCTGGTCTTCTGGTACTGTTGGTACGACCGGGCAGTCTCGGTCCATTGAGGCCGTTCAGTTTAAGCTGAATGACGAGATGTCTGCAACTTACGACATTTGGTACCGTGTGTATGCTTCCAAATTGGGCGGATGGTTGGGCTGGACGTCTAATGGGTCTCCTGCGGGCTCGGTGGGGAAGGGTGCCGCCATTCAGGGTATTCAGGTTTTGTTGGTCGAAAAGGGCTGCTCTGCTCCTGGAGATACAACGAATCATTTTATTGGAGCTACGGATGTTCTGAGTGGCAGTTCGTATGGCCTTAATGGCAATAGCTTGGGCACTGTACAGGGTAAAACGATTTTAATGGGTTCCGAGAGCGGCTCTGAGCCTTTAACATCGCTTTCTATTTCGTTTGATAATCAAGAGACTTCAGGTTCAATCGGTTATTCAGGCTGCTATGAATTTAGTGGATGGAGCGGAGTTGTTTCTGACGGTGCCGCGCTCAATTCTAAAAATGATGGCCGTACTTTGAAGGCCGTGAGATTGACTCTTACTGGTGATTTGTCTAATGCCTATGACGTTTGGTACCGGTGTTTTGACTCCAAAAAAGGATGGCTTGGCTGGGCGTGTAATGGCGCGGATGCGGGGGCAACGATACCGGGTTCATTCCTTAAGGCTGTCGAAGTAAGGATTAACAGTAAAGGCAGTGGCGCTCCCGGAGTAACGGACGGAGCATTTGTTTCCAATACTTCCGCCGATTGCGCTCATGTTGTATATCAGGCTCATTCCGCTAATCGTGGGTGGTCTCCATCTGTTTTAGATGGGCAGGATGCCGGCACAACGGGAAAATCGCTTTCGCTTCAAGCTCTGAATGTGTCGTTGTCCGGCGTGGATGATGATTCTCTAGTTGAGGCACGAGCCCATGTTGCCAATATTGGTTGGCAGGAATGGCGATCTGCCGGTTATGTTGGGACCGTTGGACAAGGATTGGCCATTCAGGCTCTTGAGCTGCGCATAAATGGTCCCCTAGCGAATCAGTATGACATCTACTATCGAGTTCATTCGGCTGGTTATGGTTGGTTGGGTTGGGCCAAAAACGGCGATTCCGCTGGAACTACCGGGCTAAATATCCAGATAGAAGCTGTCCAAATTAAGCTGGTCGCGAAGGGCGGGAATCCTGGCTCATCGTTTGCGCCCGCATTTATCTCTGCTCCAGCTCTAACGCTCCAGGCGCATGTCGCCACGCTTGGTTGGATGAATCCTGTTGGCAACGGTGGTGTTGCGGGCACAACCGGCAGATCGCTTGCTATTGAGGCACTGAAGTTGAATGTCTCCAGTAACGTATCGGGCGGTATTGAGTACTCCGTCCATGTACAGGATGTGGGCTGGCAAGGCTGGACTTCCAATGGGAATGTCGCTGGCACAGTAGGCTGCGCAAAGCGTATCGAGGCTCTTAAGATTAGGTTGACCGGTGATTTATCGAACTACTTTGATGTTTGGTATCGAGCATATTGCCAAGACTTTGGATGGCTCGATTGGACTTCTAATGGGCAACCTGCGGGCACATCCAAGATTGGATATAGGATCGAGTCGGTTCAAGTGACGATTGTGCCTAAGGGTGCTGGAGCTCCCGGTTCAACTGGGCGTCCGTATACCGATCAGCCTTTGCTGCCTGCCGACATGATGGCCATGCTTAATCGGGCTAATAGATATTCGAGCAATACAAACTGGCTCATTATGGTTGACAGGCAAGCATGCCGCCTTGGAGTTTTTCGTGGACAGCGCGGGTCGTGGAGTTATGCTCAATACTGGACTTGCTCTGCCGGCGCCCCTAGTACTCCAACGCCTACGGGTGAGTATACCGTCACTGGCAAGGGCTACTCGTTTGGACATGGGTATACTTGCTACTACTATACGCAGTTTTACGGGGACTACCTGTTCCATTCAATACCGTATTACCAGGGAACTTTTAATCCCATGGACAGCCGGATGGGAATGCATATTTCACAAGGCTGCGTGCGTTTGCCCATCGATCGCGCTAAATGGATTTGGGATAACGTGCCTCTTGCTACCAAGGTGGTAATCTACTAGTTATTCCTGTAAACGCCGAGAGTTTGTTAGGGGGCCCTTTCCTGTTGCCGTTGACTTGGCAACGGAAAGGGCCCTTGCCTTTGGATGGGGCTTCTATTTCTTCGTTCACCTAATTGGTGGCCTTAATGAAGCTAACTCCCGATAGTATGGTTATTGACGGCTGTCTATCTAGGAGGCGATTCTCTTGAAAAGGCAATTTAGAGCATTTGTTGTTCTGATTTCCTGCTTCATGTCGATGCTGCTTTTGAGCCCTTTGGCTTGTTGGGCGGATCAAAATATTGGTGCCAACGAATATGAATCCGTTCCAGAGACACAATCCGACTCCTCGGATCAAACTGCTGCTGCAGCCGATGAAACGGCGCCTTCGATTGATGTTGCCGTGGAGCCCAAAGAGGCGGCCCCGGACGTCAGCTATAAATCTCACATTTCAGGCATTGGCTGGGAGTCGACGTTTACATCGAATGGTTCGACCTCTGGCACAACGGGCCAGTCTCGTAGGCTTGAGGCGCTCAGGGTTACTCTCCCTAATTCAGAAGACCTTGGTATCGAATACCGCTCTCATGTTCAAAATGAAGGCTGGCAGGATTGGGTTTCTAATGGAGCCGTCTCCGGCACAACGGGAAAGGGCCTTCAGATTGAAGCCGTCGAGCTCAAGCTGACGGGTGAAAGAGCAACTTCTTATGACCTGTATTATCGCGTTCATGCTTCTTATTTCGGTTGGCTTGGATGGGCCTCAAATGGGTCGACTGCGGGAACCACCGGTTGGTCTTATGCCGTTGAAGCAATACAGATCGTCATTGTAAAGAAGGGCGAAGCGGCGCCCGGCGATACTGCTGGAGCCTATGTCCCGTATGTCTTTAATTGCTCTCTTTCTCAGGTTGGGGAGACGACTAAAGTAACCCTGAATATTCCGCAGGTCGAGGATATAAAACGACTCGGTATTGCCGATTCGGTAAAGGTGTCTGGCTTCATGTCGTATGGAGGGAAGGTTACCCGATCTGTTTCCAGCACGATTGCATTCGGAGACCTGGGCTCTAGCTCCAGTGAAATTGACTTTAGCGATTATGGTCCGTTTGACGTTACGTTGCAGTATTTGAAGAACGGAAACATCGTTCATGAGGACCATCAGTCAATTGGCATTTCTGCGAGCGAGTACAACCTTGCCCCTTTGAGTGCTTCTTTCCCCGTTGTTCTCTATTCGCTATCTTTCTGGGATATCAGCACCTCTTCTGCTGGAACGACCATTCCGTCGATCGTAATGCTCGATCGTCCAGGTGCCTATAACTGGAACTCGCTTCCATCCGGGATGTATGGTCTTCCGTATCTGACTCATGAGGAGAATGCTTCTAGTTCGAGCTATCAGGCGTTCGCGGATTATGTCGCTGCTCTCTACAAGATCAATCCCAAGGCAAAGTTCAATCTGTATATCAATGACATCACCTGTTCGTTGATCCATAGGATGATTTACGCCAACAAGATTCCCGCAGGCCAATACTCCATTCGGCTGTTGTCCGATGGATCCGCCACGTATGTCTTTACCAACGAAGCCTTTGACGTTAAGGATCCAGATTCTAAGCAAGCGGAGCTGATTACTTTATGGAACGCCGCCAAGAATAAGGAATACGAAACCGGTGAGGTCTCAAAGTCGTATAGCGATTATCACGATCACTGGGATTCTATGTATGCCGTGCTGAGTATTGAGCCTGGCACTCAGTGGTGGATGACTCGAACGAATCTGTTTACGAGTGGTGACGATAATGCCTTTGCGAATAAGATCGCGTCCGATCCCGGCGTTAAGAAGGTGAATGTTTCGGGCATGCTTACGAGCCTGCAGAATAGGGGAGAGGATACAGTCCAAGCGTTTAAGGCGCTGTACAACTTTAACGATGGCTATTTTGATGCGGCGACTCAGCAGGGCAAAAAGGTAATGATGCTGCTTGGAACGTACGTTTCTTACGAGCAGAATTTTGACGACTATGCCAACTTGACCGAAGTTATCTATGGCGATGACTATTTGTATTATTACAAGGGGCATCCAAACACACCGACGGGTATGTATCCCCAAAAGCAGGAACAGCTTGACCGTCTTGGCATTACCGATGTCGATTCTTCCGTCGCTGCAGAGCTGATCCTCTTCTTTAATCCGGAGATCGGTCTGTCTGGTTATGGGTCTAGTACGTATAACTCGGCCAGTGCCGATGCTGCTGGTGGACTTTGGAATTCCACAAAGGCAGAGGCCTTGAAGCCGGGTGCCGTCATCGATTATTCCATTATGGATTGGTTTGCTTCTCCGATTACCGAAGACACGGATGCTGCTATCAGATCCCTTTGCAAACAGGGAGACTCTTGCTATCTCGTAGAGTTTTCGGATTCCATACTTGCTTCGGCAAATTACGACTTTGCTATCTATTCGCACAATAGCGGTGCTCTGACTTATTTCAAGAAGGGCGAGTCGGGCTATGATGTTGTTAAGGTGTCACGAGGCCCTCTTGACGTCTTGGCAACTTCGCATGTTTCAAATGACGGCTGGCAATCGGCCTCTAAGGGTGGAAATGCTTCCGGTACCGTTGGGCAGTCAAAAGCCGTCGAGGCTATTACTCTCAATCTGCAGAATGCTCCCTATGATGGTGCATTGGAGTACAGGACACATGTTTCCGATTATGGCTGGCAGGGCTATGTGAAGGAGGGGAAAGTTTCTGGTACTACGGGCCAGAGCAAGTCTGTCCAGGCTATTCAGATTCGCCTGACTGGTGAGATGGCCAATCACTATGACGTTTATTATCGAGCTCACGTTCAGGATAAGGGATGGCTCGGTTGGGCCTGCAATGATCAAGTTGCCGGAACGACCGGTTTCGTTTTGAGGCTAGAGGCATTTCAGGTCGTTTTGGTCGAAAAGGGTTCGCCCGCTCCTGGGGATACGAGTCAGCCCTCTATTCAGAGAGCGTTTTCAATCAAGGCACATGTTTCAAACCTTGGTTGGCAGTCGCCTGTTTACGAAGGCATGACCGTTGGCACAACTGGCCGAAATCTTGCTGTTGAGGCGTTGACGATTAGCAAGCCTGACCTAGGGTATTCCGGCGGCATCGAGTATCGAGCTCACGTTCAAAATATCGGCTGGCAAAAGTGGGTCAAAAATGGAAAGGTTGCCGGTACTACGGGGAAGTCTCTTGCTGTTGAGGCTGTTGAAATAAAACTGACGGGAGATCTTGCCAAGCATTATGACGTTGTCTATAGGGCACACGTTCAAAGCAAAGGTTGGCTAGACTGGGTTAAATCGGGCGAGTGTGCCGGTACAACTGGTGAGGCTCTGCATCTAGAAGCGCTTGAGGTTAGGCTGGTTGAGAAAAGCTAAATATAGATCCAATTTGCCTATATACCAACGCTAATGAAGTGGGGGTGAATTGATGGGGTTGTAGTCCCCTCAATTCACCCTCCTTAGTTGCAAGTTATTTGAAAGAGACAAACCGTGCTAGACTTTATCCTTTATGTAAGGATTTCGTTTCGGCCTCTTTCATTAAGTCGTCATCATTAATTTCTATTGGGTGAATTAAGGTGAAGTTTGGTAATCATGAATTTGCTTTATACGGTTGATAACAATTTTGTCCCACAGTTGGCCGCCAATATTTGCTCGGTTGTTTCAAATCATTCCGGTATTCAAGACATTACTTTTCATGTCTTCTCTAATGGCATTACAGAGGATAACCAGCGTTTGCTCCAGGAGATGGTGACCGAATACAACCAAAACCTTGTATTTTATGATATTTCGAACTTCAAAGATGCTCTCGGGTTTGATTTTGATACATCGGGATGGAATGAAATAGTTCTTGCTAGGCTTTTGATGGCACATTTTCTACCTAATGAGATCGAAAGAGTTATTTACCTCGATGGCGATACGATTGTTCTTGGGGATATTGCTCTTCTTTGGAATCAAGATCTTAAGGGTTGCGTGGTTGGAATGGTTCCCGAGCCAACGGTCGGCCCATCTCGACTTAATGATTTAGACTTAAATGGCTGTCTGTACCACAATGCTGGCGTGTTGCTCGTTGATTTAAAGCAATGGAGATCAACTTGTTGCGAAGATCAATTATTGGATTATTGCGAGCGCCGCTCAGGACGCTTGTTTGCGAATGATCAAGATGCTCTAAATGCAGTACTTAAAGATAAGATTTGCAGTTTATCCCCTGCGTTCAATTATTCCAATATCTTTGACTACTATCCGTTTATATTCTTAAACTCGTTAATGCCGGGCTTTTCGGATGAAAACAGTTTTAATACCGCAAGATCGAAGCCCATCGTTGTCCATTATCTCGGCGAAGAGAGGCCATGGCGGCGGGGGAATACTCATCGCTTCAATAATGAGTATCACTTTTATTTATCAGAAACGTTCTGGAAGGACGCGAAAGATGAAGATGGTTGGGGCGCTTATTTTCTTGCTTGGCGGACTTTTAATTTCCTGACCAGGCCTTTTCCTCAGCTTCGTTATAAAGTGATCAGCGGGTTGATTCCCGCATTTCTTAAATATCGTGCCTCGCAAAGAAATAAATAGGATTATGGATAAAATCAAAGACAAGTCTGTTTGCATTGTTTTACCCACATATAACGGCGGAAAGTATTTGGCCAAACAGCTTGATAGTATCTTGGAGCAAACTTGGCCTAATTGCTCCGTCTATATTCGTGATGATGGTTCAACGGATGAAACTGTTGAAATTGCACAATGGTACTGTCGGTCAAACTCCAGCATTCATTTAATTCAAGATTCAATCGGTAATCTTGGGTGCCCAAATAGTTTTTATGAAATTATCAAACGGGTTCCCGAATATGACTACTATGCATTTGCCGATCAGGATGATATTTGGAAGACCGATAAAATTGAACGGGCAGTCAGGGCAATTGAAAATAGTGGAGACAAGGTGCCGACTGTCTACTTTTCTTCCTTTTCATATGTAAACGAAGATGGCGAGACGATACGCGAGTCGGCTCCGCAGGACAAGTACCTCTCTTTTCATAACACCTTGTTTTATACTCCCGGACTAGGCTTCACGATAGTATTTAATCGCCTTGCCTGCAGGGCCTTTATTCTTGAGGTAGATCCAGGGAATGAAATGCATGATCGCTGGCTGATTCGGTGTGCTTCGGCATTTGGAAAGGTATTGTTTGATTCCGTCTGTACGGCTTCACATGTTCGTCATTCCTCTGCGGTCACGTCTGGAGATAATCGTTATTTTGATCTTTTAAAGACCTATTTTAAGGACGAGCTATTTGGTGATAGATCGAAAGATGAGAGTAAAAAGTTAAGCCATTTTTCTGCGGTGTTTTATGATGAGCTTAGTTTTGAGCAGAAACATGAGCTTGATATTTTCACCAATGATGATGGGATTATTTCAAGACTTAGGAAAGCATTTTTCCCAAAGCGTCTGCGACCTACTTTGATTTCTGATTTACTTCTTCGCGTTTTGTTTTTATTCAACAAGGCCTGATGATCCACTGCTGGAGTGATTGTGTCTAATAGAAAAACGAAAGAACTCTCTGTTGAGCAGAGTCTTGTTTGGAACAGCGTCGGCTCGATGGCGTATTTGATTTGCAACTGGCTGATTACTGTTCTTGTGGTGACACTTGGTTCCGACATTAGCATGTCTGGTAGCCTTGCTGTGGCTATGTCTGTTGGTAATATTTTTGCGACCATTGTTTTGCTTAGAGCGCGCCCCGTTCAGGTTTCTGAGAGCTATTCTGATTTTACGACTGGGAATTTTATCGCTCATAGAATCGTTGCAACAATACTTGCCTGTGTAATTTGCTTCTTCTATTGTTTAGTCTCTGTTGCATTCAACGATTGGGCAGTTGTTGCTGTTTATTGCCTATTTAAAGCTGGTGATTCATTTGTCGATGTTCTTCACGGTGTGGATCAGGTAAACAACAGATTGGACATTGCGGCTATCTCTCAAATAGTTCGTGGCGTAGGAGTTCTAGTCTCCTTTTCGTTGTGCTTGTTGCTATTTGATAACTTGGTAATAGCCGTTGCTTCAATGGCTTTTGTTACCATAGCTGTTGTGCTTACATATGATTTTAGAATGACAAAACGGTTTTGTGCCGTTATACCTGATTTTGATTTTACTTCCCTTATCAAATTGTCGCGTATCTGCTTTCCCGGTTTTGTTGCATCTCTTGCGTGCACGGCTGTTGTTAGCGTAACAAGACAGTTCTATGGCCTTTCCTATGGAAATGAGGCGTTGGGTTTTTATGCCGCCGTTGCCACTCCGACTGCCGTAATTCAGGCTCTCGTATCTTATCTATATGCCCCCCTGCTTGGACCTATTTCGGCAATGTGGCGAGAAAACGAAACTCACCGATTACGCTTAGTATTTATTAAGATGCTCGTTTCCGTATTCGTTTTGACGGCGATGTGTGCCATGGCTAGTGCTTTCATAGGCGAACCTGTGCTTACTGCTATTTATGGCAAAGAAGTTGGCCTTCACTCAGATTATCTTCCGTTGGCACTCGTTGCTACCGCATTCACTGGTTTGAACTTTTTCACTATTGATGTCTTTATTGCATTTGGGAAACCGATTATTGGCACGATTTCTGGTGCCGCTTCGTTAGCGTTGGCCGTGTTTCTTTCTCGTTATTGTTTTGTGAATCCGGTATTTGCTTCTGATGCAAATGTCATCAATATCATTATCTTGGTGGCATACGGTTTTGGATTATTATTTTCCTTCCTTTGTATAATTAACCTATTAAATCGGAAGGCGAAGCAATCTGTCACATCCGAACTGTAAATTCGCTCTCCTTGTTTCGATAGGGTTTTTCAGTTCGACTTGGGCTGTTTGATTGATATTCTGTACTGAGGATTCAGATGATGCATGAATTAAGAGCGCTGGTTATCATCCCAGCTTTTAATGAAGAGGCGAACATTTTAGATACGGTTTCTTCAGTGGAGGAAGCTGGATACGATTATGTAGTTATTAACGATGGCTCCACTGATGACACTTTGCGTGTTTGTCGCGATGCGGGGGTTAATGTCCTGGATTTACCGCAGAATCTTGGCATTGGAGGCGCGGTTCAAGCCGGACACAAATATGCCAAACGCTTTGGCTATGATGTAGACATCCAAGTTGATGGTGATGGGCAGCATGACGCCCATTACATATCGCGCTTGCTTGATGAAATAAATAATGGGTCTGATTTAGTTATCGGATCGCGATTTCTTGAGGAATCTGAAGGCTTCAAGTCAACCTTCTTGAGGCGTCTTGGAATTAGATGGCTCTCTGCGGTAATTCATCTTACAACTCACGTTCGTGTTAGCGACCCCACTTCTGGTTTTCGCGCATGTGGATCTAAGGCCATAGATCTGTTCTGTAAAAAATATCCCGTAGACTATCCGGAGCCGGATTCTGCTGTTGCGGCTATGGTTAAGGGCCTTCGCGTTACAGAAGTGCCTGTCGTAATGAAAGAACGACAGGGGGGAAAGTCGTCAATTTCTGGTTTTAGTAGCATTTATTACATGATAAAGGTTACTTTGGCGATTATCATCTCTTCATTCTCGAATTAGGACGGGTTGTTATGCATATTTCCTTACAGTTTGGTGTCATTACTGCTTGTTTAGTTTTGCTTTGTTTTGTGCTGCGTCTTGTATTAAAGGATAGCCTTCAGCTCAAGTATTCACTTCTTTGGATTGTTCTTGCATTGGTTTTGTTGGTATGCGGCCTCTTTCCGCAACCTCTTTACTTCATTTCAAGTTTATTTGGTTTTCAGACTCCAGCCAATTTTGTTTTTGTCTTAGGGTTTTTATTTTTGATATGCATTGTTCTTTCTATGGCATGTCTGTCAAGTAAACAATCTTCTGCAATTGCTAATTTAACTCAACGAATTGCATTGCTTGAAAAAGAGCTTGAATCAAAAAATAGGGAGTAATGCCATGTGCTTGGCAAAAGATCATACATTTGTATTGTGCGCATACGGCGAGTCTCCGTACTTGTCTGACTGTTTAGATTCTTTAGTGAACCAAAGCACCCGAAGTAATATCCTTATATCGACGTCAACTCCTAATTCCTATATTGATCGTATAGCGTCTAATTATTCGATTCCGGTAATTGTTAACGAGGGGTCGCCTAGCATATCTCATGACTGGAATTGTGCTATTGCGAATTCAAATACAAAGCTTGTGACTATAGCTCATCAGGATGATATCTATAGCTCTAGTTATACGGAAACTATGCTGCGGGCTATGAAAGAAGCGGATCGACCTTTAATCTTCTTTTCTAATTATGGTGAGATAAGAAATGGCGTATATGAAGAAAACCTCCTTATTCTGAAAATTAAGAGAATTTTACTTCGTAAGTTTGCTCGCCACGGCGCTCTTTCATCGGTTAAGGATAAAAGGGATATCCTGAGGTTCGGTTCCGCCATCTGCTGTCCTTCTGTGACATTTAATCTAAGCATCTTACAGACACCGTTATTTATGACAGACATGAAATGTGACTTGGACTGGGAGGCATGGGAAAGATTCTCGAAAATCGACGGATCTTTCGTTTATTCTCCCGAGGTTTTAATGTTTCATCGAATTCATGAAGGCTCTGAGACCACGGCGTTGATTAAAGATGATACAAGGAGGTCGGAGGATGAAACTATGCTTCAAAAATTCTGGCCCAAGTGGTTTGCTCCAATAGTCTGTAGCCTGTATTCGCTTAGCATGAGAAGCAATTCTTTATGACGCTGCAACAATGCCGGCGTAAGTTGAACATTTATCGAGACGGAGTTGTAGAGTTATGAATCTAGATACCTTTACTGGTCATCTGAAACTATCTGATAGTTATCGAAAAGCTCTGACGTTTATCGTTTATCCACTTATAGCTGCACTCTCTCTTTGCTTGGGATTTTTCTACTATTGCGCCTTTAAAGCCAGCGCTATCGGATTGCCTGGGCTATGGCTCTCGGCTCTGCCCTTAATCGCCTGCTTGTTCGTTGGTGTCCTATTATTAATTAAAGAGCAGCACAATCCCGCAATTTGCTTTGTGGTGATTGGTGTGCCCGCTGTAACTGCTTTTGGCCTTTTCATGCTGCCCGCTAATGTTCCAGACGAGGCTTCTCATATTTGGCAGGCGGCCGCTTTATTGTCTCGTAACGGCAATGGCTTTGATGTTGTCTCTTGCTTCCAATTGGGTCAGTTTCCTTCATCGTACGCAGATTATTTTAATGCAATGACTCAGCCTACCGATTGGTCTAGCGTCTTTGTGTGCCATACGTATTTGGGGAGCTATTACCCTCATCTTTATTTAATTCCGGGAGTAATTCTAGGATTTGCGCAGCAAACGGGTTTCAATGCCTTTGTGGCCCTTTCAGTTTCGCGCGTGTGCGCTGGATTAATATATTGCTTCGCGGCTTATTGGATAATCAAACTGATGCCAGTTGGTAAAAATGCTGTTTTGATTTTTTTACTAAATCCCATTTTATTGCAGCAGGAAGCCTCTGTTTCGGCTGATTCTGTCGCAAACATTGTTGCCATTTTGTACGTTGCTGTAGTTGTTAAGATTTATGCGGACTCGTTGTACTCATATCGATCTCTGCTGGCGTTAATACTGCTATCCGTTTTACTGCTTCTTTCAAAGATAATGTTTTTCCCGTTGGTACTCTTGAATCTTATTCACTGGAAAAAACTTAAAGGAACAGACAGCTATATAAAGTTCATCTTTTCCTTCTTTGCGATAGCTTTTGTTGCGAGCTGTGCGTTCGTGTCTCTTTATCATGGTAGTTTCATGCCAGATTCTTTTGATTTGATGCGAGCGCCGCTGCATTGCGCAAAGGTCTTTATTAAGTCTATTTGGGAGATGGGGCCATTCTGGTTTCAATCCTATGCAGGTTACAATCTTGGCGCTCTTTCGATTAATGTTTGGCCATTTTGTTTTTGGCTTTACATCATTCTTCAGTCCGTTGTTCTGTTTTATAACGATGAGAATAATAAAAAATTATTCTGCAGTACGGATCGCTTTGTAATGATTGCTGTTGTATTCGTCAATTTCTTCCTGATTGTTATGACGATGAGGAACTGGACTCTTACTGTTGATAAGCGTGAAGATATTATCATGGGAGTCCAAGGACGATATTTATTCCCACTGGTCCTTCCGGTTCTGTTGAATATCTTGCGACCGATAAAATCAAGTTCTGAAGGACATGTCTTGCTTGGTTCTTCATTGATAATGAGTACTATTCTATTTGTTGACTTTATTTCAATTCTTTCTGCGTTTTAGGAGTTAGTGTTTCATGTTGAACCTTCTTGAGGGCATTGGTTACACTGTTAAAGAAGAGGGCTTTTATAACGTCCCCAAGAAGGTCTCCCATGTACTCTCAATGCATAGGCCTCGATTTGATTTTGGCTCTCGCCAAGACAATTCTTTTTTTGATGTTATTTTTATTAATGGATGTGATTATTCCGTTCCGCATCCTATTAGGTACCGTGTCGATCATCAGATTGAGGAACTTGAGGCTGCCGGCTTAACGGTCCAAAAGGTTAATGCCTGGGAGATGGAAAAGGATATTCTTAGGCATGCGCGTACTTTTATTATTTTCCGTTGTCCCCTAAGTGATGAAGTTGAATCTTTAATTAGGCAGGCAAAAAAACTCAATAAGCGTGTTATTTATGACATTGATGATTTGGTTATCGACACTGCTTATACCGATTCTATTCCGTTCGTTAATGCAATGACTGCTCATGATAAGTCTTGCTATGACGATGGAGTCAGGCGAATGGGTGAAACACTGAAGCTTTGCGATTGCGCTATCACTACTACTGAGGGTATGGCGGAAGAACTAAAAAAATATGTTCCCAGGGTCTATATAAATAGAAATGTAGCATCTGAATCGATGATTGATTATTCGAATATTGCTATCTATCGTCGAGATGTACTCCCCAGCTTGCAAAGCTCAAGCGTCTTGCCCGAGGATAGGGTTCCCTATAAGCGAGCGGTTGAGCGAAGGGATGAAAAACAGAAAACTCAGGAAATCAGAATCGGCTATTTTAGCGGAAGCATTACCCATAATGCAGATTTCAATTCAGTGCTCCCAGCATTATCTAAGGTAATGGAGACTCATCACAACGTCACCCTGATGGTGGGCGGGGAACTCGATGTTCCTGATGACTTGATGCCATTTTCTGAACGTATTGTCACGTTCCCATTTTGCGATTGGCGTCGGCTTCCAAATTATATAGCTTCCTGTGATATCAATATCGCTCCTTTGGAGAATACTCTATTCAATCGAGCTAAATCCGAGAATAAATGGATTGAATCATCGCTTGTTAAGGTTCCTACGGTTGCTAGCAATGTTGGCGCCTTTAAGAAGATGATTCAGGATGGCGTTACTGGATTTCTCTGCGATTGTGTTGAGGACTGGTGTGCTGCCCTCAATCGTCTGATATTAGATTCTGATCTTAGGAAGAGCGTCGGCGAATCTGCATATTTATACTGCCATGAGCACTGCACTACTGTTTCGGCTGCTAAAGCAATCCGAGATATTATTGTAAAAGAACAATCTCCCAATCTCGCAATGGTCATGCCGAGCGTGAATACTAGCGGTGGTGTCTTAGTCGCCCTTAAGCATCTGTGCATTCTTCAAGACGCTGGCGTTGATGTATTGTTGCTTAATACTGATGATTCAACAAAGTGGCTTGAAGTTTTCGGACATCGTATTCCTGTTCTTAATCGTGTCGTTCCTAGCGGTAAGCTCGATAAATGTCCTTTGTCGGGTGCAATTGATACCGCAGTTGCAACCCTTTGGGACACTCTTGATTTTGTTAGGCGCTATCCACGTATTGGTAAGAAAAAGTACTTGGTCCAGAATCTGGAGACCGATTTTTATCTTCCAGGAGATAGACTGCGCCTTCAAGCAAATGCCACGTATTTGAATAATGATATTGACTATTTGACAATTTCGCCTTGGTGTGAGGAATGGCTTCAGGACAGGTTCGGTCAGGATTGTAAGTCTGTGCCAAACGGACTTGACCTTGCTGCGTTCCCTCATTCTGTGCGCGATTTTTCTTTGCCCAAAATTAGGATTCTAATTGAGGGGGATTGCGGTTCTGATTATAAAAATGTTGATGAAGCTTTCAGGGTAGTGGAAAGGCTTGACTCTGAAAGATATGAGATTTGGTACATGAACTACACTGGTAAAAAGAAGCCTTGGTACCGTATTGATAATTTCCTCGGTAGAGTACCGCATGATCAAATATCAGACATCTATAACCAGTGTCATATTTTATTGAAGACAAGCATTCTCGAAAGTTTTTCATATCCCCCGCTGGAGATGATGGCGACCGGCGGCTTTGTTGTTGCTGTTCCCAATGGAGGTAATGCAGAGTTCCTTCGCGACGGATTGAATTGCTTGCTTTATGACCGGGGAGATATTGATGCTGCGGTGAGCTGCATTAATCGCATCGTTAATGATCACGGTCTTCGTAAGACGCTGTATGACGGGGGATTGAAGACTGCGGAGGAGAGGGACTGGTCAAAACTGACGGATAGAGTCGTTCGCCTATATGACTGATACTATAGTTTTAATGTGATGGATGCATACTTGCAGCAACGTAGACCTTTAAGTTAACGTTGCCGCAAGCATGCAATGTCTGGCTGCTTTATTTTTTAAGGAGTTATGTTATGAAAGGCATCATCCTCGCCGGCGGGTCCGGCACCCGCCTGTACCCGCTCACGCTCGTGACCTCCAAGCAGCTGCTGCCGGTCTACGACAAGC
>OFMB01000587.1_pt1 | contig 21288 bp, 23 predicted proteins | sample 1541111 | NCBI WGS metagenome assembly OFMB01 (sample SAMN04209241, study PRJEB22552) | human gut metagenome | biome: gut; material: feces | host: Homo sapiens | place: USA: Oklahoma
ACGTACTAAAATAAGATATGCAAAAGTATAGCAAATTAAGCTAATAACTGTCTAAGTGCCTTTGGTATGACATCGATGTCATATTCATTAGCATCACTTACAAGCTGCATATCTTTCATGACAATGCTCTGAGTGGCAGAAGGCAGAAGAGCAAATTGACTGGCAAATCTGTCTATGCCAAGCAGACAATATGAAGCTGGACTAATAGACAGACCGTAGTCATTGTCAGGACTGTCGAACATGCCATATTTCAATTCACATAAATCATCGACATCTATATTGAACAAATACTTGACATTGACTTTACTTAATTGAAGCCAGTATGGTATTCTGATAGTCTTGTAGCCAAGCCTAGCTGTCCACAAGTCTCTTTCTCTATCATTCAAGACAGACTTCAAATTCTGATAATGCTGAATGCCATCAAATTCTACAATAAGATTCAGTTTCTCACTTCTAGCGTCTGGTCGATATCTTCTGTAGTCATTGCAAAATCGACTTTCTTGAATGCTTTTCGGTATAGTTTTGTCATAGACAAAATCATTGTCAGGAAACAAGAAATCTAGATACATCTTCAGGCTAGTGTTTCTGTCGGTATTGAAAAACTTCTGATCGTTCTCTCTAAGATACTTCCATCTAGAATTTGTCACCTGTTGTCGAATCGATAGAAGCAAGTCACTATAATCTTTGCAGTCGCTAAAATTTTCTGTTTTGCAGATACTGTCAATGATTGCTTTGTCTAATAACATAAATATATTATATCATCTTCGAATTCAAATGTAAAATGTTCTGACAGATAGTCTAGTCTTTCAAGTAATTTTTTGATACTATGATAATAGGTCTAATATAATCAGACCAATCTAGATTGGATAATGACAATGACAGAAAAACTGTTTCCATTAAGTGGAAAAGCTACTACTCTGGGCAAGATCAGCAACAAGATCGCAGAGATAGAGCAGATCATAAAAGACGATTCGTCTCGTGACGAATTTGACTTCTCTAAACTGACAAACAAACAAATCGCAGATCTGAAGTCTGCACTTGGCATCAAGTAAGCAAGAAAGAGGCAATATGGTCTACAAAAGCAAAAGAGTTGCTCCAAAAGAACAGACTTCTGGCGCATTCACTCCAAACTACAAGTATCCGACATTCCATACTGGTGGTTCTAAGAACAATCACTTCGTACAGATCGGTGAAGCTCTAAAAGACATCGATCATCGTCTTGGTGCAACTGGTGATGCTAAAGTCAAGGTCGACAACATCGTAGACGCTACTGACCTTGGCAAGGACATTCTGCTATCTGCTGACACTGAAGATGTTCGTGACATTCTTGAAGTCCAGACAGTAGCTGAGACTAAGACTGCTATCGATGCCGCAGTAACTGCTGAAGCTAATGCTCGTACAGCTGAAGATGCAAGGCTTCAGACAGCTATCAACACCGAGACTGCTGCTCGCACCGCTGCAGATGCCGCTCTTCAGACCAAGATCAACGCAGAGACTGCTGCTCGTACTGAAGCAGATGCAACTCTTCAGACTAACATCAACAACGAAGCTAAAGCTCGTGAAGCTGCTGTGACTGCTGAAGCTGATGCTAGAACTAAAGCTGACGACAAGCTTACTGCAGATCTCGCTGCAGAAGTTGCAAATCGCACTAAGGCTGTTGCTGACGAACAGACAGCTCGTGAGATTGCAGATCAGACAGAAGCTGCTACTCGTGAAAAGCAAGATGCTGCTATCACTGCTGCTATCAACACAGAAATTCTTGATCGCAAGAATGCAAATGCTGCTCTTCAGACAGCTATCGACAATGAAGCTAAGACTCGTAAGGCTGCAGATGACAAGCTGACAGCAGACCTTGCCAAGGAAGTCTCTGATCGTACTGATGCAGTCAGAACTGAAGAAGAGGCAAGAACAGCTGCTGATGCTAAGCTGACATCTGATCTTGCTGCTGAAGTGACAGCTCGTACGGAAGCTGATGCTGCTGAGACTGCTGCTCGTACTGCTGCAGACAAAACTCTGACCGACAATCTCGCTAAAGAAGTTTCAGATCGCAAAGCTGCTGTATCTCAAGAAGCTACTGCTCGTACAGACGGCGATGCAAGGCTTCAGACAGCTATCAACACTGAGAAAGCTGATCGTATTGCTGCTGTCAAGACTGTTTCCGACGCTGTCGCTAAAGAGACTGAAGATCGCACTGCTGCTGTGACCGCAGAAAACACTGCTCGTGTTGAAGCTGATCGTACTCTTCAGAACAATATCGACGCAGAAAAGGCTGCTCGTACTGAAGCTGACACGACTCTTCAGAACAACATCAATCTGAAGGCTGACAAGACTGCTCTTCCGACTAAAGTATCTGAACTTCAGAATGATTCTGACTTCCAGTCTGGTGCTCAGGTTGACGCTAAGATCGCCGAAGCTACGACTACAGTCTACAACTACAAGGGCGCTGTCAATACTCCAGACGATCTTCCTGCTGGTTCTAAGCAGAATCCGAACAAAGTCGGTGACACTTACAACGACAAGTCTACTGGCATGAACTATGTCTGGGATGGCAAAGCATGGGATGCTCTTGGAGCTGTCACTACTCTTGCTACTCTCGGCGTCACAGCTACCGCTGAAGAACTAAACTACACTAAGGGCGTCACTTCTGCTATCCAGACTCAGATCAATTCTAAGCTTGCCGCTGATGCTAACGCAGTATCTGCCGCTAAGCTTGAGACAGCTAGAAACATCACTCTGAATGGCGATGTCACTGGTACAGTTGCATTCGACGGTTCTGCTGATGTCACAGTCAATGCAGTCATTGCATCTGAATCTGTCGAGCCAGCTATGCTTCTTGCGACTACAGAAGAAGAGAAAACTGCTTTCAGAACTGCTATTGCTGCCGCCTCTGCTGCAGATCTTGCTACTGAGACGACTGCTCGCGAAGCTACTGATGCTGCTGTCGCTAAGGAGACTCGAGATCGTACAGCTGCTGTCAAGACAGTATCTGATGCAATCGCCAAAGAGACAGAAGATCGTGAGAATTCTGTAGCTATTCTTAATGCGTCTATCGACACTAAGCTTGCTATTGCAGACAAGCCTACTGCAGACACTCTGTCTGGTGCTACCGATACAGGCAAAGCTGTTCTGAAAGCTGCAGATGCAGGAGCTGCTCGTACTGCTATCGGTGCTGGCACTTCATCATTCTCAGGCTCTTGGAACGATCTTACTGACAAGCCTGCACTGCTCAAGGGTGACAAGGGCGAGCAGGGCGATCCAGGCGCTGCTGGTCCGACTGGTCCTGCTGCTGGCTTCGGTGTTCCGACTGTCACAGTCGACAACACTGTCGGTACTCCTTCTGCTACGGTGACTGCTAAAGGCGAAGATACTGCAAAGATTTTCAATTTTGCATTCACTGGCATCAAGGGTGAGAAGGGTGACAGAGGCGAAGCTGGTCCTGCTGGCGCTAAGGGCGAACCTGGTGAACGTGGTCCTCAGGGCATCCAGGGCCCTCAGGGCAAGCCTGGTGCAGAATACGTGCTTCCTGCTGCAACTAAGAATGCTCTTGGTGGTGTCAAGCTCATTGAGTTTGACAATGCAATCGGCAAGCAGACAGCACATGCTACTATTTCAGAAAGTGCCACTGTAGATGCTGCTGCATTCAATTCTCTAGTCGCAGACTACAACAAGCTGCTCACTGAGTTCAACAATGTCATCAGTGGCATGGTTGCTGCAGGCATTTGCACTCGTCCATGATATAGACAGAAAATTACGACGTTGTTCTCTGTAATTACGAAAATGCATAGGTTATTAATTATCTATACAATATATCGGAAATTCACAGAGAACAACGTCGTCATTCCTGGAACATACCAGGAACTACTATAGGAAAGAAAATGAACATGGTCATTAGCAATGACAGATTCTGGTACAAGACCAAGAACCTAGGTCTACCATTGTACAGACCACGTGAACAGGCAGATCTTACAGCACAGTACAATACTGCTATGTGGAAGCTTGACAAATACTTGTCAAGCTATTCGTCTATTGTTTTCGGTTCTGGCACTCCAACTGGTGAAGCTAAGATCGGACAGTTGTATGTAGACACTGACACGATGGTCTTGTATGTGTATGCAGACAAGAACAATGTCATCAAGTGGTACCCACTAACAAATGAGAATGCAGATTCTGCAAGACCGTCTATGTGGTTTTCTGGCGCATCTGCGCCTCAAGCCGATGGAGACTGGCAGAAGCAAGACTTCTATCTTGACAGTTCTACTGGAGACGTGTATGTCTATACTGGCAAGCCTTCTGCAGATCTGAAAGTCGTAATAGACAAAGACAATCTTGCTACGCTTCACGATGGTGAAGTCGTCATTGGCAAGAACTGGTTCAGAACTCAGGGCAAAGCTTCATATCAGTACGATACGAACAAGACTGAGTTCCCTGGTGTTCCAAGCAAGCAGATGCCAGTGACTCTGCCAATAGATGTCTATGTAACGCCATTCAAGTTTGAAGACGATTTTGGAATGACAGACTACGATCTGTACTACAGCCTGTCTGGTTCCAATTTCGATTCTGGTCGTCATTTCGAACATCATCTTGCAGGAGACAACAGTTTCGAATCTGTAGCAGAAGTCCCAATCTCTACAGTATCGACATACGATTCTTGCTTGTTCTCTATCACATTCAACGACAGTCCGACGACTTATGTAGATGACAGAACTGTCAAGACAGTAGAATTCACTACTTATGGTCTGTATTCTGCTTCCGACTATCAGAAGATACAGCTAGCAGGTGTCAAGTACTTCGACGCTTCTGGAATAGTCATGCAAGCTAGTCCATGGATACTTGTCACTAACATCACAGGTCCTCAGGGTCCCAAGGGCGATGCTGGTCCTCAAGGCATTCAGGGTCCAAAGGGTGACAGAGGTGAACAGGGTCCGAAGGGTGAAACTGGTCTGACTGGTCCTCAGGGCATTCAGGGTCCAAAAGGAGAGCAAGGCAATCCTGGCATTCAGGGCGTCCCTGGCAATCCTGGTCCTAAGGGAGAGCAAGGGGCTAAGGGCGACAAGGGCGACAAGGGTGATACGGGCGACCGTGGACCAAGAGGTGTTCGTGGAACCAGTATCAGATACGGTGTCGGAACTCCTACAGACACAGGTCTAGAACTGCTTGGTGACAGCTATATTGATACTGCTACTGGCAATTTCTACGGATACGAGGAATAGGAGTAGACAATGGCTCTGACATGGATCAAAAAAGGAAATCTGAAAGGTCCAAAAGGCGACAAGGGTGACAGAGGTGAACAGGGTCCGAAAGGTCTGGCTGGTTCTCAAGGCATTCAGGGTCCGAAGGGAGAGCAAGGCAATCCTGGTCCTAAGGGAGATCAAGGGGCTAAAGGTGATAAAGGTGACCCTGGTCAGACTGGTCCTAAGGGTCCTCAAGGCATTCAGGGTCCGAAAGGTGAAACTGGTCTGACTGGTCCTCAGGGTCCCAAGGGTGATGCTGGTGCAACTGGTCCAGGTTTCTCTTCTGCTACTGCGACTGTAGACGCGAATGTCGGTACACCGGCAGTCACTGTGACTAAGTCTGGATCTGGTACTGCGCAGTCTCTTGCCTTCAACTTCAAGAATTTGAAAGGTGCAACTGGACCAGCAGGACCAGCAGGACCAGCAGGACCAGCTGGTGCTAAGGGTGCACAAGGTCCTATCGGTCCTGCTGGTCCGACTATCGGTCTGCCAGTATTTGCTGTCAATGCTGTAAGAGATACGACAAGTCTTGATGGAGACACTATTGTAAAGCCATGCATTTTGATTCTTCCGCATGTTACACCTCCAGCAATCTACTATTCAACAAAGTAAACAGATAACGAAAGGAAATGAAATGACTGCTAGTTGGATTATAAAAGGCAATCTTAAGGGTCCAAAGGGCGACAAGGGCGAGCCTGGTTCTGACGCTACTGTACCGATCGCCACGGCAACTGTTGCTGGTAAAGTCAAGCCTGGCTCTGACTTCGACATCTCTAGCGATGGCACTATCACTCTATACAAAGCTATCACTATCAACAGCTTCACTGGTGGTTCCAATGTAGAGAATGGCGCTACTGTCAACAATGTCAATCTCAGCTGGACGTATTCCAAAGAGCCAACTTCTCTGACACTTGACGGTACGCAGGTCGCTAAGACTAGCGGCGTCTACAACAAGAGCATCGCTCTGACTGATCTTGGTCTGAAGGCTAACAAGACTTGGACTCTTGTAGCTAAAGATGCAAGAAACGCTTCTTCTACTAAGACCACTTCTGTGAACTTCACTGACAAGCGCTACTGGGGTGTCGGTACTGTCACAGCAGCTTCTGGAGTGAACTCTGCCTTCGTGCTTGGTCTTGGTGGCAATGAGCTTGCTTGGAACAGAAACAAGGACTTCACTGTCAATGCTGGAGCTGGACAGTACATCTACTATGCTATTCCTGCAGCTTGGGGAACTCCGACATTCTTCGTCGGTGGCTTTGAAGGCGGCTTCGATCTTCTGTCGAAGTTCGACTTCACTAATGCTTCTAGCTACACTACTAGCTACAACGTCTACAAGTCTGGCAACGCTAACCTTGGTCAGACTACAGTCAATGTCAAATGATCTGGCATATCTAGACTGAAAGGGATACGAAATGGCAATCTTTCTTATTGACAAGATCCAGCAGAAGAACAATGGAAACTTCTTCCTTATAGATGCTGAAGATGTCGAGTACGACGGCAAGTCTCTTATCGAATACTTGAACAAGGCTTTTGCAGGCACTACTGAATTCCACGTAGCAAATCAAACTATAGCTGCTAATGCTACTAAGCTTGCTCCGACTATCTTCACTCCTGCCAATCCGAAGGTCGGTGACATTGTTATCGACGCTAATGGCACTTTCTACAGCGTCACCGCTGTTGCTGGCGACAAGACTGTGTCTGTCGGCGAACCACTCAAGAACTCTACTGGTGGTAATCTGTCATTCAAGGGTCCAAAGGGTGACAGAGGTGAGACAGGTCCTCAGGGCATACAGGGCATCAGAGGCGAGACTGGTGAACGTGGTCCTCAGGGCATCCAGGGTCCTCAGGGCGCAAAGGGTGATCCATTCACTATCGCAAAGACATACCAGTCTGTTGCAGCTATGAACGCTGGCTTTGCTACTGACACTGTCAAAGAAGGCCAGTTCGTCATGATCGATACTGGCAATGTCAACGATGCTGACAATGCAAAGCTGTATGTCAAGGGCAATACTGCTTACACTTACATCACAGATCTTTCTGGTGCTACTGGTATGCAGGGCCCTCAGGGTGTTCAGGGTCAGCAAGGCGTAAGGGGTGAGACTGGTCCTGCTGGTCCTGCTGGTGCTAAAGGTGCTGATGGCGCTGCAGCTGGCTTTGGTGCGCCTACAGCCACTGTAGACAACAATGTCGGCACTCCTGCAGTCACAGTCACTGCTACAGGCGGCAACACCTCTAAGGTCTTCAACTTCGCTTTCAAGAACCTGAAGGGTGCTGCTGGTCCTGCTGGTCCTGCTGGCGCTAAGGGCGAAAGAGGCGAAGCTGGTCCTGCTGGTGCTAAAGGTGCTCCTGGCACTCGCGGCTCTAAGTGGTCTGTAGGCACTGGTACTCCAACAGCTACTGATGCTATTGCTGGTGACCAGTATCTAGACACTGCTACTGGCGACGTCTATACATTCGCCTGATCTGAAATTAACTAGACGCTAGCAAAAAGACAGCTAGCATCTAGCTTTTCATACTATTAGAAAAGAGCATTGACATGGCATGGACTAAGAAGACTAACATCAAAGGCCCCAAGGGTGATGATGGCATCAGAGGCACCAAGATCTTTTCTGGTGCTGCTGCTCCTACAGACTCTGACAAAGCAAACAAGATCAATGGCGACAAGTGGATAGACTTGTCTACTATGGATCTATATGAGCTTGTCGACAATAGCAAGTAATTGACGATTTACGACGTTGTTCTCTGTAATCATCAAATTGCATAAATATATAATTATCCATATATGATATGAAAATGTCACAGAGATAAACGTCGTAACTTCTAGAGTACTCTAGAAACCAATCTAACAATAGAAATAGACTGGAATCAGCAGAATTGTACTGGAAAGTCATAGACGAAGCTACTGCAGAACAAGCAGACATTAAGCTTCAAGCTTACAGATGGGATCCGTTCTCTCAACCGATCATGTATCGACCAGATGCTAATGGCTGCATTGAAGAACGAATCATGGCTGCTGAAGAACGTTCTGATCCGACGACATTTCGAGTAGAGTCTAGAGCGCAGTTCGTAGAAGGCATCAACACATACTTCGAACATGATGCAGTTGAGAATGTCTTCAAGCCATTCTGGAATGACAGAGTCTTGACAGAAGAAAGTGCTGGACGTGTAGCTTACGACTACAAGATACATTGCGATCCAGCTCTTGTTAACGACATGTTTTCAGTGATGGTAGCGCATGCAGAAGATGCACCAGAAGATGATAGCTTTGGCATCAGATACAAGCATCTTGTCATAGACTACTATACAGTCTACAAACCTCAAGACTTTGCAGACGGTCACATACAGTATGAAGCTGTCCTTGCTGACATAGAAAGGCTGATGACAGCATTCAGACCGACTTCAGTCACTTGTGATCAGTTCAATTCTGCATTCATAGTTCAGACTTTACAGAAGTACGCTGCAAATCATGGCATGAGCTGTCAAGTATACGAAGAGACAGCTACTGGTGCTAAGAACTTCAAAATGTATGAGAATCTTAAGTTCAGCATCAATACTGGTCTTGTCCATTCGTACTATGACTCTATGAACAAGAACGAGAACTGGCGATGCTTGCTTCAAGCTATGCTAGAACAAGTCCAGCTAGTCAATGGTAGAGTAGACAAACCCAGATCGAAAGAGTTTGGACATCTCGATCTTGTAGACTGCGTAGCTGTACTTTGTATGCAACTGCTTGGAGACCAGTCGTCTATGAGACGAGAACTGCTGAACAGTGCATTCATAGACAACAGTTCTGTATTGCAAGAACGATTCCAGTCTGCTAGACTTTCTAACTGGCAAAACATGAACAGCCCTATGTCAGGGTTTGGAAGGAGATACTGATGCCAGACAAACTGATAACGCCACCGACAGGCAACAGCAAGCCTGTCTACACTAGCCCAGAAGACTACTACAACAAGAACATAGCACTGCTGAAAGCTGGTCTGTACCAGCCGAAAGAAATTCGTTCTGACTGCATGCCATACTTTGGCTGGATGCCATTCTCTTCATTGCCATCTTACAACAATGATCCATTGCAGCTAATATCTGCTATTGCTAAATGGGCAGATCTGACAGACAGTGCTGCAAATAAGATGCAGTACGGCATCATACCGACAGACTACTTCTATGAGACTCTGGCTGACGGTCATACATACAGATTCAGAATAGCTGACAAGAACCATTACAGAACGCAGTCTTTCACTAAGACTCACTATACAGTCATTGCAGATGAAGTGTATAGCGAGATTATAGCATTCAACAGTGACGATTCTAAAGGCAATGACTATTCTGTTTCTGATCTTCGCAAAGCCTATCAGGTGAAAATTTATAACAAGTTCGATGGAGAACAGCAAGGTTCTATGGTCATAGCACCAGTATCTAGCTACAAGCAAAATGGTACTGCAGTACAGATTGCTGACAAGATCTATCCGATGTCTAATTTTGAGATGTTTGGACAGAAAGCATATTCGAATGAAAAAGAAGTCTTGCCTGGTGGTACAGAATCACCTAATTGGCATTTTGACTACATGTATAGCAAGAGCACTAATCAAGACCAGACTAGAAAAAAAAATTCGTTCAGTGAAGAAGTGAATGGAAGTAAAAATCAGTTTGGCACTTGGTATTATCTTCGTGCTGCTAGACCTTCGTTTGCCAATCAAGCGTGTGGTGTCGACGGCTATGGCGCTCCGGCCACCCGTTCAGTGTCGAGCACGTACAACGGTGCACCATCTCTCTGCTTCAATCTCGGCTGAAAGCCGAGAACTCTGTTTCGAAGAAACAGCATAGTGGTCCCATGGAAATGGGACCACTGCTGATATAGAAAGTTCAGAAAAGCAGTTCTGACTTGTCAAAAAAAATGGCATCGTGACAGACAGAGACTATTTCTTGAATGGCATGTCTTGTCTGAAATCTAACAAGAAATACGACTGCTACAATTCTTTGAAATCTGTCGAACAAGAATTCAAGACTCTTGTCGACAACACTTGATCAGAAAGGAAACAAAAATGGCTGAACATACTATAGAATGGACTAAAGACAGTCTTTATGAAGATACTTGGTACGCTCATAGAGATGACTGGGATCCACAAGATGAGACTAAATACTATGGCATCACAGATCGCAAGTACAGAAAGAACAACTGGCCTCTAGAAGACCCATTCTGGAATGCAATCATAAAGAAGAACCAGAATGCTTCTAGCATTCAGACTGCATCTGAAGAAGATGAGCTAGTAAAAGAGTTCGATTCTGTCGAAGAAGCTAAAGCTTTCGTAGAGCAAGAACTGCTTGCTAAATAGAAATCTGTCATGTTTGTCTCTGTGTAAATAGGCATGTAGATGTGTCATTGACACAAAGATGTCAAAAATGTTCTAGATCATATGAAAGGAAAATATCATGGCGTGGACTAAGACTGCTAACATCAAAGGCGAGCGGGGAAGGGCAGGTACTAGAAGTACTGAAATTTTCTTCAACAATTCTAGCGGCGAACTAGATGGTGACTTGAAGATAGCCCCTGATGGTACATTATATGTATGCAAATTGAACCTGTATCCGCGTGTTACCGGACTGCCTAAGACAGTGGGTGCCGACCCGGGGATTACGGTCACGGAAACGACACCGGGCACGTACCGTTTCAAAGGCTCCACCACGACAGAGGCCGGCTCGTGGAATAATTTGATCAGCATGGTGCATCTGGATGCTGGAACGTACACGATGGACGCCACAGACTGGCCGCTGGGCAGCAATTCATGGCTGATAGGCATCCAAGCCACGCTCCGGCCGGACGACGGGAGCGAATCCATCAAGTTCGGCACCAGAGATTACGGGCCTAAAACCCTGCCGGCCGGCAGGTTAGACATGAACATCTTCGTCAACACCACGGGCGAGATCGATAAGACGTTCACTCCCCGACTCTACAAAATCGACTGATTTTGACCCACACACCAGATCTATTCATCAGCTTATGAACTGTAAGCTGTCTAATTTTGATACTAGTAATGTTGTTAGTATGCCGTGAATGTCAAATGTCTACGTTCTAAGCTTGTACTAGACTGCTAGCATTGGAACATAGACAAAGTGACAGAGCGTTGTGATTTCAACAGTTGTGCTCCAAATGTCATACCATTAATATGGAGGCATTGATCTAGGCGTTTTAGATTTTGAGCTAGTCTTGAATCAATTTATTTTACTTCAGAACAAAAATGGTTTATAATAAAATAAACAGCAAAATATGAAAGTGGCTGCTTATGATTGACGTTCTCGAATCAAATCTAGAAGATTCTGAAAGACTATTTTTGTCTGAACAAGAAGCTAGACACATTCTAGCTGCAATCAAGACATTTCAGCATCTTAGGCAAGAACTCAAAGAAGTTCCAGATCTGAAAAGGCAACTGAACAGCTCTAGAGATCTTTCTAAGTTTGAACGCATTCAGACTACAAACAGAATCTCTAGGGCTGAACGCATATCTTTTCCTGTCAATGAGATAGTCGATGCTTCTATAAAAGACAAAAAGATTTCTGTTTCAATCAGATTGCAAGACAAACTTGTAGAATTCGAATATGAAGACGGTTTTGCAAATGCAAGCTTGCTTGATGACGATAAAGTCTTAGAAAGCTTCATCTTCAAGTCAGACTTCTCTCTTCAGTCTCATAAGAACTTCGTACATGATACGATGTATTCGTTGCACAATCTTATGAAAGACGAATGTGATTTTGTGCTCGATAGAGAGAAAAGCTTCTGTCTTCTGCTTGCTATACTGACATCTGAATCGATAGAAGATCTAGAAAAACATACTATAAGCGCAGATTCTGACAGACTTTATGCAGCTGTCAAGACAATCTTTCGATAGATAGAATGAAGGCGTTCTATGAAATCTGCTGCATCATCTAGCCACTCATCTACATCGTCTGCCCAATATGCATCAAGAATAGATGAATATTTGAATTTCTTCTGTTCTGATGCTTCAAGCAAAGCTTCAAAACGATACTTGCATCCATCAATTGCTTGCAAGCTTTGTGCTAGCAGTCTTACATCTTGTTCTACTTTAGAAGTGAACTGATCGACTTCTTCAGCGCTATACCACTGCTTGAACAATAGCCAAGATACAGGGCATGAAAAAGTCACATCGTCAATCTGCCTCGGTGTAATCAGTTTGCTGACATTTGTCACAGAATCTCCTTGATTTACTTATCAACCAATTAAATATATTATATACCATTCAAGAAAGAATGTAAAATGGAATTCAGTAAAGACTTGAACGCATGGATAGCTTCAACTCTATTAGGCTGTCATTGCCCAGTATGTGACAACAAACTGAAGCTTGGCTATCAGAAATGCACTTGCAATCAACTGCTCAATGTCGAAAAGATAGAGAAAGACAGCATTCCAGTCTATCTTGTGACTCAAGAACAAGATGAGATTGCAGACTTAGAGCACTCGATAGAACGAAGAAATGGACTGATCAATGTCCAAGACACTTTGGTCTGAACTGAAACGAACAATACGAAAGGCTATAGAGAGCATGATCGACTACAAGAACATCATTCCAGAATCTGAACTTCTGCATCCTGGAGATGAGATTCCAGACAACAAGTTCATCTATCTCATCAACAACTCTAACAGCAACAAGAAGCTTGTCGTAAATGGCATCAAGACTGTCCTGACAGCTCCTGGTTCTGAAGGCTCTGTGCAAGCTGTCAATACTGAAGTCTTGACAAATCCTGTAGTAGTAGCCTTGTGGGCTAGAGATGAGATTCTTGTCACTGCTTCTCAGAAAGTTCAGCAGCAAGCAATCGCTAACATAACTGCTAAGCAGCAGAAAGAGCAAGCTAAGCTTGAAAGCTTGAAGTCTAAAGTCGTAGAAAAGAAAGCTGGCACAAATCTTGCAGAAGGCAAAGATGTCAGTTACAAAGCTAGAAGCTTGTCTAATGCAGACATGCGAACTGAAAAGCCTGCAATCTCTGTCACTTCTAATTCTGAGCTGATCTGATGGCAGTATTCCCGAATCCATTCAGAAGAAGATCAGACAGAGACAACTTAAGCAAGTCGTCTGTCTTGCAAGAATCTAAGAAGACTGCTTCTACTTCTGTCGACATCGCAATACGTCCCAAAGAAGAAGAGTTCACATATCTCAAAGAGTCTGGCAACTTCTATGACATAGACAATCCTCAAGACCTGTCTAATCTTAGAGAGAAGATTCGCAGATATTCGATCTACAATGACACTCTATCTACAGTCATAACTCTGACATCTATGTTCGTATCTATGGGACCGACTATAGTATGCGAAGACGAAGAGAATCAGGCTAAGCTGCAGACTATGTTCGAATCTATGAATTTCGAGACATTCTTGCAAGACTTTGTCAGAGAGTATCTGATATCTGGAGAAGTGACGTCGTTCGCTACTTGGGACGACGATGCAAAACGATTCACTGAAGAGCAGATACTGAACCCAGACCAGATTGAGATTCAGCCGTCTGTCTTCAAAGATGATGACCATATCGTAATAGGTGTTCCTGAAGCGATTCAGAACGTCTTTGAAGACGAAGACAACCCTGAACATGCAGCTGCAATAGACAATCTTCGTGACGTCTACAATGGCTACAAGTCTGGCAAGGGCTTCAGAGTCGATTCTGACAAGATCATCAGAGTCGTCAACAAAGCTAGACCATGGGACTTGTATGGCGTTCCGATCTTCGCTCCAGCTTTGTCTGCACTTGTTCAAGAAGAAAGCCTCGATGCAGCTCTGTTTGAACAACTGACTACACTGATTACACCAACTATCATTGGAACTGTCGGCTTGAAAGCCGGCGAACTTGGACAGGGGCAGCCCGCATGGATACCGAATCAGGGAGAGCTTGATTCGATCAAAGAATCGTACAGGCAGATGATGATGGCTAAGTTCCGTCTTGGTCTGTTCAATATTGGTGTAGACTTCAAGAATGCTTTTGCTAGCGCTCAAGTACCGAATCTTGACAGAGACTATGCTAGATGCGAACAGAAGATACTGAGATGCGTCGCCGCTGGAAAGGGACTGCTAGATGGTTCTTCTGGTGGACCATTCGCTTCTAATGCTATCAACAGAGACGTCTATGGATCAGTCATTCAAGCTATTCGTCAGAAGATATCGAACCAGTATCAGAAACGAATAGACACTGCTATTCGAAAGATGAACATCTTCGCATATCGTTCTGACAAAGACGGTAAGCGAACGAAAGTCACAGTCAATGGCAAGCCAGTATATGAGACAGCTTTCCTTGACTTCGACCATGGCATCATGCGCAATGCTAATGACGCTCTGAAGATAGCTCTAGATCTTGCATCTGCTGAAGTCCCTATCTCTAAGCAGACTCTTGCTGACATATCTAAGTCTGGCCTGCAGGTAGCTGAAGAACTTAGAAAGATAAAAGATGAGAAAGACGTCGCTGATCAGATAGGCCTTGAACGAGTAGAGCCCCTTGACACTAAGCGTTCTGAACTGACAGCAGACGATGAAGTCAAGTCTCCTCTTGATGGAAGGAACTTCGAATGAGTTTCGAATATTCTGACGAAAAACCGCCTTTCAGACAGAATCAAGAAGGCTCGTATCCAGAACCGAAACCATTGGGCAAGAAAGAAGACGAAGCTACTCGAACTCCAGTCATAGATCCGACTCAGACCAACAAGTTCGAAGACAAGTCTTTCAAGCATACTGCTTATGCTATTCAGATGAATCAAGTTAGTCTTGATCTAGACTTCTGGTCCGCTGTGTCTTTCAGAAGATACATGAAGCGAGAAGCAGACTCGTATGATGTGTTCGTCAATGCTTGGAAGACTTGGACTGACGAACAGAACATCAACAGAACAGAACAGATAGCTGAACACGACCAAGACATCGAATGGGGAGATGGCTCTAATGCTAGAGTCTTGGTGTCTGGCGAACTGCTAGACGAACCCTGTACTGTGACTGTAGAATGGAACTGGAAGCAGAACCCTAATGCTAGACAGTACAGAAAAGTCCAGATGTCATACAGAGCTGAGACATTCATGCCAACGTATGCAGATCTTGAAGATGATGAACGTCTTCTAGCAGATGCCATTCTTGGAAGATTCAGTCTACTAAGAGACAACCACTATGGTCAGGGAATGCCGAATCTTGCAGAAGACGCTCAGACGTCTTACAGTCTAGAAGATGTCGCTAAAGCTATGCATATAGCGCTTGGACGAGTCAACATGAATCCGCAAGCTCTGTCTCAGTTCATCATCGGTCCAGGTACTGGTCAGCATTTCCCTAAGATGTTCTACAATCTGCTGATGACTAGGACTCTAATAGAGCTGATTCGTCAGATAGACTGGGGATACCTTGAGACTCCAGACATAGCTGGCTCTCCTGGTGTAGCGTATGCCGACAGAAAAGCATACTATGAGAAATGGAAAGCAGAACGAAAAGATCTTGAAGCAGATGCTAAAGTCTTGGAAGACAATTACACTGCTCTGATGATACGTTCTAGACTGACTAACTCTTCTGTGCTTGTCGGTGGTGGTCTGTATGGTTCTGGCTATGGCATGATGTCAAACAGAATGACGAATGCTATAGAACGTGGTTGGTTGCAGAACGCCTACATTCCAATCAATGTCATAAATGGCAATGTCAACAGATAGTCAGAGTTACGACGTTTATCTCTGTGATACTTTTATATACCATGAATATAATTCATAATACTAAAAATTCTAGGTTCACAGAGATAAATGTCGTAACTTCTAGAATACGTTGAGAACTATTCTATATAATAGAAAAGACAATATGAGCAAGAAGTCTATGCAAAGAGCTATCGCATACAGCAATCAGAAAGCTGTTCTGCCTGAAACAGTTACAGATGGACAGAGAAAGCTTTCTGAAGCTATAGACCATAACAGAGTCATATTCGTGACTGGACCAGCTGGTTCAGGCAAGACATTCGTCTCTGTTGCTAGAGCTATAGCTATGCTGAGACAAGACAAAGTCAAGAAGATAGTCTTGACTAGACCAGTAGTAGAAGCTGGCGAACAGTTGGGCTTCTTGCCTGGCGCGCTAGAAGAGAAGATAGACCCGTATCTGAAGCCATTGTATGATGCTATACAAGACATGATTGACAAGTATCAGCTTCAGAACTGGCTTACAGAAGGAACAGTAGAGATAGCTCCTCTTGCATACATGCGAGGAAGGACTTTCAATGATGCTGTCATTCTGTTCGATGAAGCTCAAAATGCTACTAGAAGTCAGATAAAGATGGTCTTGACTCGAATAGGCCACAACACTAAAGTCATAGTCAATGGCGACATAAAGCAGATAGACGTAGATGAATCTAAGTCTGGTCTAGCTTGGACTGAACATCTGCTAGAAGATGTCAGAGACATAGCGGCTGTGCATCTGTCTGTGTCAGACATAGTAAGAGATGACATAGTAGCTGACATCATAAGCAAATACGAAGAAGAAGAACAGCAACGATGACTAGTCTCGTGACTACAGAACGCTCTTACAGCTATGCATTCTTCAAGAACTCTGATACTAGATGGTCTTACTGCATAAGTCTTGATACTTTCAACAAATGGGTAGTCGAAGCTATGAACAACGATGTGACAGTACTGCTTGGCAGATTCGGTTCTTGGCTAGAAGCCAGACAGACTGTCATAGAACATGACTCTAAGCAACAATGTCTAAAAATACGACGTTTATCTCTGTGAACCTGAAATTGTTAGTATTATAAATTATATGGACAGATATTCTGAAGTTCACAGAGATCAACCTCGTAACTCTGAAGACATGCTGAGAACTATTCTAATACTGTAAAAAAAACAAATAAGCCCATAGAATGCAAATCTATGGGCTTTTGCTTTGTTCAGTTTCAGTCTTCAGCTAAGACTTCACAGATATCTTCAGCAATAGAGACAGCCATATCAAACAGCTTCTCTTTGTCATAGTGCTTCTTAGTCTGAATAATCTTCTTCCATTCAGCAAAAGCAGGATCTGACAAGCTTACTGTAAGCCAAACTGAGTCTCTGACAGTAATCTTAGCTCCATGCACTATGTCTGTGACACTGTCTAGTACTTGACCAAGACTGGCCAGTCTGTAAGTGCCAATCCATACATGAAGTCTTACAGACTGGCCAGTGTCTGTCACAAACCATTCTCTGTCTGAAGAAGTGCCAGTCACTATCTTGTTCATTGTCTAGTTCCTTTCATTGTCTTTGTCTATACAAATTATATAGACAATAATATTATATACTATTCTAGTCAAAATGTAAAATTCATTAGACGAAGTCTATGCTAACTTCAATAAACTAGCGACTAATACTGCAGACATTGCTCAATACGTTCTTATGCGATTACAAGAAGCATATTGCACTGTCATGCACTTCTGAATGTCATAGAGCTTCTATATTGCAAAAAAGGCAGTTGACAAAGAAGACTAGGACGACTACTAATGTCGCAATGTTTTTTTGACATACGATTCTGTTTTACATTCTTGTTCAAATATTATATAATATATAATATGGAGGAACATACTCAGGAAAGTCTTGACGATATGCAAGACTTCTATTGGGTATGTCAGTATTGTGGCAAGACAGTCATTGGCGAATATGAATGCGACTGTCAGTCACGTGGAATTCTAGACATGGAGCTCTAAGACATTGCATACTAACAAGAACGCTATAGGACGTCTGTTCAAAGACGTATGGAACCCTAAGCGTCCATATGCAGCTGATGCTTATGCATGGGGCATCTTCAGAATGTCTAGAGAACAAGCTCTGACAAAGAAACACATACAAGTCAATTCTGAACGAATCACGTCTATAATCTGCTTAGACATCGACAAGTCTAATACATTTGACATCATATCTAGTCTTCCAGAACAGATTCAGCCAAACATACTTGTAGAGAACCCAGACAATGGACATGGTCATGCAATGTGGCTGCTAGCTGTTCCAGTCACAGTATCTGCGAATGGCAGATTCAAGCCTGTAGAATATCTGAATGCTATTCGTTCAAGCCTTACAGACTTGTGTCGAGCTGACAGATGCTACAGAGGGCTCATTTGCAAGAACCCTATTGCACAGCACTGGAATTCGTACTGCTTCACAAATCACAGATATCTGCTCGATGAACTAAGAGATGGTCTCAAATCTGTCAATGCTATGCACAGTGACTACAAGCGAGTACCGAATCTTGGTCTTGTAGCTTCTCTCAATGGCAGAAACGACACTCTGTTCGAATATGGTCGCAAATGGGCTTACAGAGCTGTAAGAGACTATCTTGATAGCAAAGATGCGTTCATGGACGCTATTGTACAGTATCTGAGAATGAGAAATCAAGAACTAAGACCCTATATCAAGCCTCTGTCAGATAGAGAAGTCTGTGGCATAGCTAAGAGTGTCTGCAAATGGACATGGAAGTCTGAACTCAGAACCAAGTCTCAAGAAGACTATGACAAGACATTCTCTAAGATTCAGAAAGCTCGTTCTGCTAAAGGACGTCAGAAAAGCATAGCGACAAGACAGAAACCGTATCAGAACTTTGTCAGGCAAGTCAATGAAGACAAGTCTTTGCTTGACAAGACTCTAGCTCAGTTAGCAGAGCTGTTCAAAAAGACAGAGCGAACCATATGCAGATGGCTTAAAAAAGCCGAACTGTCTCTCACTAGCATCTCTAAGATGCAGTCTAAGCTGAAAAGACTTTCTGACAGACTGAATAGCTACTATAGCAAGCGATCTGACAGCTATACAGACTCTTTGTCTGCTTCTAATACAGAATCTGACTCTCAGACCAGTCTCTCTATGGGTTCTATATCTGATTTGGACAAATGTCAAAACTATAATCTGTCAGAAGATGCAATAGTAGACAAGACTACTGGAGAGCTGATAGAAGACAGTCTAGAAGACGAAGAATACGATCTAGATGAAGACTTCCGTATATGCGAATACTGCGGAGCTACAGTATATGGTCAAGATGATTGCGAATGCATGCAAAAAGCGTACTGTAGAGATGAAGACGAATCTGCAGACTGGCTTGATTTCGTATGGAGTCAGTTTGGGTCTGGCAACAAGAATCTTGCAGCTTTGTGATTCTTTCTAGCTGACGTTTGTCTTTTTGCATTCAGTTGTTTTACATTCTTATTAGAATATGATATAATATACTTATGGATAAAGAAATTAAACAAAGAATAGAGAACGCTGTCAAAGCATACTATTCTGGAGATCAAGACTCTGAATGGTGGCTTGATGACGAGTCATATGAAGAGCTGATAGCTGAATCTGGAATCTCAGATGAAGAGCTTGAACAGATCAAGCGATCTGTGCAGATCACAGACAAGGTCAAGCACAACTGGCCTATGGGCACTCTGCCCAAAGTCCACAGTCTAGATGAGATTCTGCACGACAAGACCAAGACTGCAATCTGGCAGCTGAAGTATGATGGCTGTTCTGTAGAGATCCACTATGACAGCAATGGCAGCATAGACAAAGCTTCTACACGTGGCGACTATACGTATGGAGAGAATCGTATTTCGTTAGTCAAGAAGCTAGTTGGTCTTGGAGAGATTTTAGACGATCAGAAAGATCTAGCTAACTCTTCTGTACGAGGAGAACTGCTAGTATCGAATGAGAACTGGTCAACGATTCAAGACGAGTACAAGAATCAGAGGAATTCAGCTTCTGGCATTGCAAACAGGAAAGACTTGAAGTATGCAGAATGCCTGACATTTGTACCATATGACGTCATCAACGATTCAGATGGTTTTAAGCGAGCATTAGTTGCAGAATATGCTGCACCAATGTTCGACACGTATGAAGAAGCTGTCAGAGAATCTGAAATGACAGATGTCCCTATCGATGGTCTTGTCTACAAAGAGTATGAGGATGCAGATCTGAACAAGCAGACATATGCTGTCGCATACAAGTTCTCAGATCAGACATTCAAGACTCATATCAGAGATGTCAGATGGCAGATGGGCAAGACTGGCAAGCTTACACCAGTTGCCGTATTCGATACTGTATTCATAGATGCTGATGTATCGAAAGCTTCTCTTGGTTCATATGACTTGTTCAAGAAGTTCGACTTCCATTACAATGACGAGATAGAAGTCAAGAAGGCGAACATGATAATCCCGCAAGTCACAGCTAATCTTGGAGGTGGCACTAAGCAGAAGATAGAGGCACCGCAATACTGGAATGGAAAGCTGACTCATGTAGAGGGTGCTCATCTATTCGCTGAGAACGATCAGCGCTGGAAGAACATCTTGTGGTCTCAGCTTTCTGTCTTGACAGGCAAGGGCATAGGTCCAAAAGTCATGGACAAGATCGTGACAGAATATGGTGCGACTACATTCTATGACTTCGTTCAAGTATCGTTCTTAGATGACTTCTATGTCTATGGCATGCAGAAGAAGAGCATAGAGAACATCAGAAATGCAATAAGGCAAGCTTCAGATGCAGATCTAGTCAAGTTCTTGGCTGCTATGGGGCTAGACAGTCTTGGCTGGAAGACTTGTGAGAAGCTAGTAGACAAAGTCTTGAAAGATTGCGGCGAAGAAGATCCGACACTGTGGTTCATGCAGATTGCAGACCCGTATGGTTTTGCAGAATCTATCAAGGGGGTTGGTACTAAGGCAGCTACATCATTTGCTAGTAACTATGATCTGATCATAGAGAATCTGAATGATTGGGAGAAGCTGTTTCACAAGCTTCCACAAGCTGTACGACCTGTCAAGAAAGCTGGTCCAGAAGTCGTCATCACTGGTTCGTTCTTCCATGTCAAGAGGAATGAGCTTTCAGCTATGCTTGAATCTGAAGGCTTCTCAATCGGTGGTGCAGTAACTAAGAAGACTAAGTATTTGTTTGCTGGCAACTATGGTGGTTCTAAGCGAAAGAAAGCTGAAGAGCTTGGAACTAGAATCATCGAGACTAAGGGCAATGTCAAGCATGGCCTAGAAGAACTGAAAGAGCTGTCTAGCAAGAAGAACTGACAAGTTACGACGTTTATCTAGAATGATTTAGAACAGTATAGGTA
>OFMB01000589.1_pt1 | contig 21261 bp, 17 predicted proteins | sample 1541111 | NCBI WGS metagenome assembly OFMB01 (sample SAMN04209241, study PRJEB22552) | human gut metagenome | biome: gut; material: feces | host: Homo sapiens | place: USA: Oklahoma
CGTACAGAACAGATAAACGTCCAAAACGCCCCTGCTTTTGAGGTCATTCAACACATTCAGCCAAAATTTGCTGCTCTCATGTTCTCCAATCCAGACACCCAGGATGTCCTTCCGACCGTCCATGGTAATTCCAAGCACCACATAGGCGGCCTTGGTCACATACCGGTGATCCTCCTTAACCTTGTAGTGGATGGCATCCATGAAGATAAACGGATACACACTTTCCAGCGGCCGGTTTTGCCAGGCAACTACTTCCGGCATAATCTTTTCGCTGATTTTGGTGACCAGCTCTGGTGAGATCTCCACGTCGTAGAGACTTTTGATCTGTTCTGCAATATCCCGCTGGCTCATACCGCAGGCGTACAGGGCCAGAATCTTGTCCTCCATGCCGTCTGCATTCCGGTTGTACTTCCCGATGATCTTCGGCTCAAAGCTGCCGTTACGGTCGCGGGGCACCTTGATGTCGATCTCGCCCAACTGCGTTCTCACCTTCTTCCTGGAATAGCCGTTGCGGTAGTTCCTGGGATGTTCTCCCTCAGTAGGAGCAGAGCGCTGGCATCTCTCGCGGCCGAGTTCCTCGTCCATCTCCACTTCCATCACCTGCTGAATGACGTCCCGGAACATCTCCTTCATGGCATGCATGATGTCGGCAGTACTGGTGAAGTGCTGACTCTGGACGTATTCCTTCAATAAATCCTGTGGTACTGGCTGCATGATTGTGATCTCCTTTTCCGTTTCAATGGTTGCTCCCATTCTTGACGGATTGGTGCTCAATCATACTGTCGAGGTGTGTCGATTACACGAAATTTTCGGGGGTCTCAGAATATCAATTACAGAAGCTTACTATTCTAAAAATAGCGGGAGTGCATCGTTCAAAATGCACTCCCGCTGATATTTTATCGTTCCCAACTATCTCGGTTTTTCTTCTTGTTCTGCCGCTGCTGTGCCTGCTGTTGCTGTTTCTGACGCAGACGTTCACGGATGGAGCGTGCTTCCGCTTCCTCGTGAAGCAGATTTTCCACATCCCGTTTGCTGTCGTGCATCATCATCGGATCGTATTTCTTGCCGCAGGCAGATTTCACCCGGTCAACGGTAGAGCGTTCCTTTTCCCCGCGCATGGCAAGTCGAGCATCCATCAGCTCGGCGGCATCCATACCGGCAGCTTGCCCTTTCAACTCGGCGTACTGCTTCAAGGCTTCTGCAGCATACCCTCCATGTGGCGATTTCTTTCTTCACAGCAGAAATGCTCGCATCATCGGCGCAGTCCAAAGAGCGAAGCAACATTTCTTTTTCAGTTGTTCTTGACTACACCAATATTACACTAGGAAAATAGCTGATGGTTCATTTCAAAATCCCAGCGATCACAAACCGCGCATTATTGAATTCATAACTGCAAGTGGATAATGTAAGAATCCTGTCAGTGACTGCGGGGACAAAACTGCTCTTAAAACAAGACTTATCCGTGGATTCAGACAGCCAATCTTCAAGCCCTTCAAGGGTAAATCCAAGCTGCCAGGCATCGTCCTCCACACTGGCGACGTATCCGGCAAAGAACTGCAGTTTGAAGTTTCCGTTTGGGGTTAGAAGCAACGCTTCAGGGTGCGCATCATAGAATTTCTGACTCTTGTACCCATCCAAAACAGCAAACATTTTGCCGTTTTTCATATGGTGGCCATAAATGATGCTGTGAATGTCAGTAAAATCACGCGTGTTCCGGCTGTCCAGGAAGAGACAGCCGGAACTATTATAGGAGCCATCAAAAAGGTGTTTCAGGTAAAATGTATTGTCCGCCCCCTGTACGACCGGATAATTGATTCCCGTGTCCTCAATATAGAGCCACGCAACAATATCCGGGTTGATGACTTGAAGTGCCTCGAAATCGATCTCCGGCCAAATCGTGTCATCCTCATCTTCCGTCGCCTCTTCTCCATACACAGACGGCTGATTCGCTTCATCGGTACCCGAGGGCACGGGATCTGGAATGCGAACATGCTGTTCCAGACTGTCATATGCGGATTCTCCAGACTGATATTCCGACTGCTGTTCATATATCTTCCATCCCGCAAAAATTCCGATGCTGGCAAAGGCTATCAGAAGAATAGACACTACAATTTTTCTCTTCACATCTGTTCCTCCCACTTTTTCACAAGACTGTAAAAGGTGCTGCGTTTCAGACCAAGCTGTTGCATCGCAGCGACGGCCGTCAACTCCCCTCGTTTCCATTTCCCGTATATTTCACCCCAGTTCGGGGGAAAGGATGTCCGCGGGCGGCCCAAGTGTTTACCGGCCTCCTTAGCCACTGCGATGCCCTCAGCCTGGCGCTGCCGTGTTGTCAGCCGCTCCTGCTCCGCAATACTGGAAAGGACCTCGATCAGAATGCTGTTGATCATCTCCATGATCCACTCCTGCCCCTCAGGAAAGTCGTGGAGAGTGGTGGGTAGATCCAGTATCATAACCCGGATATGATGCGCCCGGTAATACTCAAGCTCCTGCTTGATGTGCAGCTTATTTCGGCTCAGCCGGTCGAGCGATTTGATAACCAGGGTGTCTCCGTCCCGGAGCATCCTGGTTTTTAGTATTTGATACCCCTCCCGGTCCAACGATTTACCGCTCGCTTTATCTGTGATGATATCCCGCTCCTCCACACCGGCGTCTTTTAATGCCTTCAGCTGGCGATCCAGATTCTGTTCCCGTGTGGAGACCCGGGCATACCCATAGACTTTTTTCATTTGCCTCAGCTCCATCGTGATTTCTGTCCGTAAAGGTGTTCTTGTTTTCGCACATATCCGAATACTGTTTTGAAACCTTTTCGGATACGGAATTATCCTGATCGGAGCCAAGGATTTGTCCCTCTGAAAAGGTACACCTTTGCGGATACCATATTACACGATTCACCACACATAATTGCAAACAGAGCGCAGTCACTATTTCCGGTTTATCTTGATATTATTCGGTTAAATGAATATAATATTGATAGAACACTCCAGGGGGCTGAATAATGAAATACTTAACAACAACCCAGATTGCGAAACGATGGGGGATCTCTCCCCGGCGTATCGGGGTTCTTTGTTCACAAGGCCGTATCCCGGATGTCCAAAAGGCCGGAAATACTTGGATTATTCCAGAGGATGCAGAAAAGCCCTCAGATGCCCGTATCAAAAGTGGGAAATACATCAAAAAGAATCCGGAGAATCAGTACAGTATGGGTTGACAAAAGTCTCTTTGTGCCATATGAGCTTCGATGAGCACATATGGATGTTTATTTTTGAGCTTTCAGAAGGGATGCATATGAGAAGAAGGTTTAAGGAAGCAAGATTGCAAAGCAATCTGCCGATTGGAATAGTAGCAGAGAAACTTGGGGTATCCCAACAAGCAATCCGCACATGGGAAAACGAACGTAAAATGCCCTCTGTTGAGATGCTTGAAAAACTGGCGGATATTTATTCCGTCACCATGGATTATCTGCTTGGACGACCTGAGGTCATTCAAGACGATCTGAGCAAGAGAGTAAATCACAGCCTGCTTCCTGTACTGGATGGCCGTCCGGTCTGGTCTGTACAATATGGTTGGTTATTGGTGAATGCAGCCAAGGGAACCTTAGTTAGCAGTCAGGGGGCTGATATTCCGGCTTCTGATGTCGGTGAACTCTATCTGTCGCCGCTGCCTTATTTTCAAACAACGCTTCCGTCCGAGTCACCACTTACAAGATCAGAACTCAAAAATTATGGCTCCGTCTGGGTTGAACCGATCTCCTCAGATCCGGTTCTTCAAGATAAACTCCGGGGATGGTATACCGTACATGCCTTATGGGTCGAAAATTCTTCCGGATCACGATTCATGATTTCGCGTTACACAGCAAACTGGATTGCGTTTGGGGATGCACCATTAGAGCGATAAGTCTTTATTTGCACGATTCAAAAAATTACTTTAGGGCAACACCGCACAAAGAAAAAATATGATATAATAATACTATGGATAAGCAGATGAGTCTGTCGGGCCTGAGCGATGAATTGAGCCAGGTGCGGACAAAGAAGAAAGAATTTCTGAGTCAGATAGAGCGCATCGTGCCGTGGGGAGAGTGGATCGAACTGATCCGGCCGCACTATTACAAAGGAGAGCGCGGCAATAAGCCCTACGATCTAGAACGGATGCTGCGGATTTATCTGGTTCAAAACCTGTATGATCTGTCGGACAAGGCAACGGTAGCGGAAGTGATCGACAGCCGTGCATTCTCGGAATTCTGCGGAGTGGAATCGAGCAATCAGGTGCCGGACGGAGATACACTGGGTCGGTTCCGGAATTTGCTGCTCCGCAGCGGGCTGCAGGAGAAGTTGTTTGCGCAGGTGGTATATCTGCTGCAGGAAAGAGGCCTGCTGCTGAAGAAGGGAACCATAGTGGACTCTACCCTGATCGCAGCGCCGTCCTCGACAAAGAACAGGGAAAAGAAACGAGACCCGGAAGCGCACTCGGTGAAAAAGGGGAACAGCTGGCACTTCGGCTATAAAGCTCACATCGGCGTGGATAAAGACAGCGGGTTGGTTCACACAGTAAAGGTCACCAGCGCCAACATCCATGATGTGACGATGGTGCCGGAGCTCTTAACCGGCGATGAGGACAGCGTATATGGCGACAGCGGCTGCCTGGGCGCTGAAAAGCGGGAAGACGCCGTTCTTTTCAATGTCAATGGCCAGGGCAAAAGGATCCGTTACAAAATCAACAGACGGCCCTCGCAGAGTAAACACGCAGACAATCGTTCCCGCGGGCAGATCAAACGCCGCGAAAAGGAGAAATCCTCCGTACGGGCCAAGGTAGAGCATGTCTTTGGGGTAGTAAAGGGCCAGCTTCGATACCGGAAAACTAGGTACCGAGGTCTGCGAAAACAGATTGCCAAATTGAATATCCTGTTCGCGCTGGCGAATCTGATTCTGGCTGACAGGCGATCCTGCCTGACGGCTTAAATCAGTGTGGCTGCAGCGCTGATGGAATGGCGTATATATGCCCTGCCGGGTGGAATCTTCCCACAGGGCCTTTCCTTTTGCGTGTTCTGCGGTGTTGCCCTAAAATTTCAGAGAGGGATTTGATCTCAAAATCCACCTCGACACACCGGGTTGCAAATGTGTGTCTGAGGGTGTGGAAATGTACCCCCTCCAGATTGCAGTTCTTTGTGTACTCCTTCAGCCTGTTCTGCAGGCAACGGGGTTCCATGAACTGATCTTCAGTTCCCGTTAAAAGAAAGGCGGCGGGGTTCTTTGCTTTCCAACGTCTGCAAAGCCCCGCCGCATATTCTGTCAATGGAATGTCTCTGATGGAAGTCTCACTTTTGGGTTCAGTGATAATTACCTTCGTTCTTGTTTGACCTTCCTCACTGGTATCTTTGATCCGCTGCATAGTGTAATGCACATGAATAACATTTTCGGAAAGATCGACATCCGACCATCGCAGCGCACATATTTCGCCGATCCGCATCCCGGTCATCAGTGCAAGCAGCGTTCCAAATTTTCGCGCATCCATATCCGTGAGAAGATAGCTTGTGAATATTGCTTGTTCGTCCTTGTTCAGGACACGCATTTCTTTCCGTGAATCCTTGGGATACACAATATCGATATGCGGCATAGACGGAAGTTGACGGGAAACATACTTCAGAATTGAACGCAGCAAGGTGAGAATGTCCCGTACTGTTTTCGGAGATAATCCGTTTTCAGACAACAACTCATACGAGAACTGCTCGATCAGGACGGAGGATAACGACTGGACATAGTAGTTACCCAGTTTGGGTTTTATGTGCTTGTCCAACATGGAAAGGTATTTGACGTATGTGGATTCTTTGACTTTGCTCCGGTTGATCTTCAGCCACTCATCGCAGTAGCTGGAAAAGCATCTGCGGGTACCTCCGCCTGTGTGCGGAAGGTTCTGTACCAAACGAGCCTTCGCCTCGGTTACCTTTGCTTTCGCCTCTCGGTAAGTCTTCCCATAGCAGTACCCGTATGCGGTTTTTCCCTCCGTTGTGCATCCCTTTACATAACGGGCTTCCCAACGGCCATCTTTCCTTTTATAAATGTTTTCTCCTTTTCTAGGCATAATGATGTTCCTCCTTCAGATTTTGAATATGGTTATTTTAGCGCTGATCTGTGAAAAAACCTCCATCAGACGGAAGTTCTGACGGCGAATGATTCAACAAAAACTTCAGACTGCCCCAGCGACACGCTATCTCGACCTTGAGCCCTCGAAAAATCCGTGTCGAATCCAGCAGAAAAAGGAAAAAAGCAAGCTCTTTCTGTTGATTTTTGGGGCCGCATATGGTATAATCACAGCGAATAGAGTTGGGAACTCTGCGAAAGAATCGGATGGGCCGATTAGGCAGAGCCAATTCCCGTTCCGAAACCGTGTAGATGCAAGGATCAGGCGCATACATGCCTGAGTTTGCAAATTTTTTTAAGATAAGAATAGCGTTTGCTATATGAAAGTTTCAAGGGAGGAGACCATTGGTGGAAAAAGTGAGGGATGTTGCGTCAGCACTGATTGACAGTACCGTTCGGGTCATTGCCCGCGACGGACTGGATAAAGCAAGTGTTCGTACAATCAGCTCAGATTGTCAGGTCCCAAATCCTTATATCTACCAGTTTTTCAAAGATAAGGATGACCTTCTGATCTCCACTTTTACGCGCGAGGATACCAAATTAGCGGACGAGTTTTCACGGGTTTTTTCGTCTGTCCACAGTCTGATTCCGGACACGGAAACCAGATGCCGAGTCATCTGGTTTCGCCTTTGGAAATACATGATGGATCATCAGGAATCCATTCAGTTCTATGTCCGGTACTATTATTCCACGTATTATGAACAGTGTTCCCAGACGGAGCATCAGGAACGTTTTCGGCCGTTGGCCGATGCCATTCATGGCTGCTTTGATGGGACCGCAAATGTTCAGGCGCTTCTTCAGCATATTCTGGACAACATGATGAATCTGGCAATGAGAGTATATAGCGGTGAACTTACAGATAGTGATGAGGCCCGTTCACATTATTTTACGCTTTCTCTTGCCTCCGTGGCTCCCTATCTCAGGATGAAGGATCGACGAGATGCGATATGAAGGAGGGTGTGACCTTTGACCGATAAAGAATTGCGAAAACTGAACCGCAGTGCTCTTCTGGAAATGTTGGTCGAACAGAGCCGAGAGAATGATCGGCTACGGGCTCAGGTTGATGAACTGCAGCGATTGTTATCTGACCGCCAGCTAAAGATCAATCAGGCCGGATCTATTGCAGAAGCATCCTTGCAGCTTAATCAGGTGTTTGAAGCTGCCCAGCAAGCGGCTGAACAGTATCTGGAAAATATCCGGTCACTCAGCGGCAGACAGGAGCAAGTATGCCAACAGATTAAGGCAATACCGCACAGAAAAGTAGGCGCGATACTGCCAGAAGTGATATAATAAGACCATGGATAAACAGATGACAATGTCTGCGCTTAGTGATGAGTTGGCGCAGGTACGGACAAAGAAGAAAGAATTTCTAGCCCAGATCGAGCGGATCGTCCCGTGGAAGGAATGGCTTACGCTGATCCAGCCGTGCTATTACAAAGGAGAGCGCGGCAATAAACCCTATCCACTGGAGACCATGCTGCGGTTGTATCTGCTGCAAAATCTGTATGACCTGAGTGATGAAGCAACAGCGGCGGAGGCAATCGACAGCCGGGCATTTTCAGATTTCTGCGGCGTTGATTCCAGCAATCAGGTGCCGAACGGAGATACCATTGGCCGCTTTCGGAACCTGCTGGTGAAGAATGGACTGCAGGAGAAACTGTTTGCACAAGTTGTTACCGCGCTCACTGAACAGGGCCTTATCCTGAAAAAGGGAACGATCGTAGATTCCACCATTATTTCCGCGCCGTCTTCCACCAAGAACAAGGAGAAAAAGCGGGATCCGGATGCACATCAGGTCAAGAAGGGCAACACATGGCACTTTGGCTATAAAGCCCATGTTGGGGTGGATAAGGACAGCGGACTGGTACACACAGTGGAGGCGACACCAGCCAATGTCCATGATGTGACGCAGACTTCATCCCTGCTGACCGGTGAGGAAGATGTCGTTTACGGCGACAGTGGCTATCTTGGAGCCGGGAACCGTGAGGACGCGATCGTTCGGAACAAATCCGGACGCAAGATCAAATACAAAATTAACCGACGTCCATCTCAATTAAAAAAGCTGAGCAAGAGCGGCCAGTATGCCGCAAAGAAAGCAGAACACGCAAAGTCTTCTGTTCGGGCAAAAGTAGAGCACGTATTCGGTGTCGTCAAGAAACAGCTGCAATTTCGAAAAACGCGATACCGAGGGCTCGAAAAGCAGCGAGCCAAATTCAATATCATGTTCGCATTGGCGAATCTGCTTCTGGCTGACAGGCCCTGCCTGGCGGCTTGAAGTTGTGCGCTCTCGCGAAGAAATGCGCCGGGAAGCCTATGGTTTCCTGCCTGATGGGTGATTCGACAGCGCTTGCCTCAGCAATTGTGCGGTGCTGCCATAGGACGATAGTCTTTCGAGAAAGGAAAACGATATGTCGTTGAGAAAAAAGCTGACATTGTCTATGCTCATAATTGCGGTGATCCCCGCGGTGGTACTGGGAGGCTTTTATTATCAGTATTTCAGCGGGGTCCTTTTGAGCAACGTGCAGCAGCAGGAGCTGCAGAATAACAGCCAGATTATTTACAGCGTTGATAACTTTTTCAATTCAATCTTCAAGATTTCCGATTCCCTGCTAATGAATGAAGAGCTCATAGACATTCTGCAGAAAAGCTATGAGGAACAGAGTTCACCTCTCGAAGGATACCGCGACAAGGCACAGGTGGACAAGCTGCTTTACAAGGACGGCTATTACCTGGATGGCAGAATAGAGACTATCGCCATATTTCCGAGGAACAACAGCATGTTTTACTACTGCACAGAGGGAAACGTCAATCCGTCCTATGATATCCATGCGGAAGAGTGGTACGAAAAGATTGCCAGTAAAGAGGGGGCGAAAGTATTGGTGGGAGTGCACCAAAACCGTCTGGTGTACGCATTCTCCGACGCAGCCAGCCCCTATTGCGTAACTGTCGGAAGATCAATTTACTCCCCATATGATTCCCAACTGCTTGGCACTATGCTAATCAACATTAACGTACACGATCTCCAGACCTGCTGGCCGGCTTTCAAGGAAGATTCGCAGGAGCGGTTTTACCTGCTGGATGACGAAAACAACGTTGTGTTCAGCAATCTGACGGAGGAGATTGGCGGTAAATTCTTTCAGGACGGCCTGGAAGACGGCATTTCTTCCTGCCGAATCGACGGGAAATTGTACGATACGATCGTCTCGGGCTCCAAAAGCCTGGGATGGAAAAGCGTCAAAATGATTCCACGCAGCCAGTTGGATCAAGAGATCGCCGTTGTTCCTTATATGACGCTCCTCCTCATGCTGATCCTTACGGTTCTGGCAGTTCTGGTTTCAATCTTTATTTCCAAAATCTCTACACGTCCGCTTCAGGAGCTTTATGTGAAGCTCCAGAGCTTTGAAGCGGAAAAAAGCGGGATTCCGCTCCCTGAAAATCAGGTGGAGATCAAAGGCCTTTCCCGCAGCTACCAGCACATGATCAACGAGATCAACGCCCTCACCATCAAAAACTACGAGACGCAGATCCAATTGCGCAGGGCAGAACTCATGGCGCTCCAATCCCAGATCAATCCCCATTTTATCTACAACACGCTCAATTCCATCAAGTGGATGGCGGATGTGCAAGGATCCAAGCGTATGGTAACGGCGTTGGATTCCCTGATCAAGCTCATGCAGTTTTCCTCCAAAAACAGCCGGGAGGTCATCCGGATTCAGGACGAGATCGATCTGATCCGGGACTACATCAACCTGATCAACCTCAAATATTTCGACAGGATCTTTGTTGATGTCCATGTGGAGCCGGGCTTGGAAAACTGCGAAACGCTGAAATTCCTTCTGCAACCGATCGTAGAGAATTCCATCTACCACGGTTTCAGCAGTATGGTCCGGCAATGCACGGTGCAGATCAACATTACCCGAAAAGAAGACCGTATTCTGTATGAGGTGATCGACAATGGCAAAGGGATGAGCAAGGAGAAGATCCGACAGGCTCTGGAGGAAGATCATCCCCTCAATTCCCATTCGTTTAACAAGATCGGTCTTTATAATGTGAATAAGAGAATCCAGTATATTTTTGGAGAGGAGTACGGTATTCAAATCGACAGCGAACCCGGCAAGTACACGAGGGTGATTGTGGAAATTCCAGCCCGTATCTATAAGGAGGAGATGGCAAATGCGTAACATCGGGATCGCGATCATTGATGACGAGAGCCTGGTCCGGCTCGGAATCAAATCTTCTGTGGCGTGGGAAGAGTATGGCTATGAGATTGTAGGAGAAGCGGACAACGGGCAGACCGGCCTGGAGATGATCAGGGAAAAACACCCGGATATCGTCCTGCTCGACGTCTGTATGCCGGTGATGAACGGGATCGAAGTTCTGAAATCCCTGCAAAAGCTGAAGATTCAGTGCAAGGTTATTATCTTGAGCTGCCACGATGATTTCTGTTTTGTAAAAGAGGCAATGAAGAACGGTGCGTTCGATTACCTGAGAAAAAATGAGATCAACAGCGCGAACATCCTGACGGTTCTGGAGGAGGTACGGCACTCACTGTGCAAAAAGCAGGACGAGGGGCAGGGAGGCTGGGACAGCTACGCGCGTCATGTCTGCCTGCACCGTCTGATCACCGGCAGCAGCGAACCTGCTGAACGGCAGTTGCCTGTCAGTCAATTGCACATCCGGGAAGGAAACCTCTGCTGCATTGTGTTTGCAGTGCAGAATTACCAGAAAGTACAGGCCCGTTACGGAGAGGGACGCCCCTTCCCACTGGAACAAAGCGTTATCAACCTCACAGTGGAAGTGCTGCACCAGTGGACGCAGGAACTGGAAGTTTTTCTTCTGCAGGAAAACCGGTATGTTATCCTGCTGAGCAGTCAGAACAGTGTCAGCAGCACCCAGTGGGAGGAGAAAGCCTGCAGCCTGGTCCACGAACTCCACACCGTGTTCCAGAATTATCTGAATGCTGACACCTGCTACGGTGTCAGCAGCGCCGTCTCGAAATTCTCTGCACTGCCGGAGGCGTTCGAGCACGCGCGCTACTCTCTGCAGCTTCACTATTTTCAGCCGGACAGGTTCCTTATCAAGGAGATGCGCAAGCCGGATCGGACGATGAGCCGCCCGGAAGTCAAGGAATGCCTTGGCGATATCAATATCTGTGTGTCGCAGAAGCAATACACGCAAATCTTTTCCCGATTTTATGCTTTCATCCAGTGGCTGCAGCAGCACCACAGGGAGAACCTGGACGTTATGGGGGTGCAGAACTTTTTCTCCAATATGGTGCGCTTCCTTCTCCTGCAGGAGGGAAAGGCGCCGGAAGAAACGGTGGAAAAGCTTCAGGCCTGCGAAACCGTGGAGGAAGCGCAGCGTTTCCTTGAGGACTTCCAAAAGGGGTTGAAGACAGGAGAGCCGGCTCTTGACCAGAAAAACTACCTGATTCGCGAGGCGGCGGATTATATCCGGCAGAATTTGAGCCGCGGCGACATCTCGCTCGATGAGATCGCCGACCACCTGATGATCAGTAAGTCTTATCTCTGCCGCCTGTTCCAAAAAAACCTGGGGATTTCCGTGCAGCAGTACATCTACCACACCCGGATTGAACAGGCGAAGGAGTACCTGAACGACTTCCGGCTGAAAATCTACGAGGTGGCAGAGCTTACCGGCTTCAACAGCTCCACCCATTTTAATATCGTCTTTAAAAAGATTATGCGGTGCACTCCGGCAGAGTACAGGAACGGCCTGAAGCAGTGAGGGAAAGGTCAATATGAATAAATAAAGTTCAAGATCCTCCGCGGGTTTAAGCTTTGTGTACTAAAATTGTTCAATATCCTGATGTTTTCTTCAACAGCGTTTATGGAAAATAGTGAAAAGATTCTCTATGATATAAGTAACCTAATTCGGGAAAACAGACAAAATGGAGGAATGCAGAAATGAAAAAATGGAAGGTTGCCTTAATTGGCTGCGGATCGATCGCGGACAATACGTATCTTCCCCGGATCGGCGAGATTCCGGAGGCGGATCTGGTTGCAGTCTGCGATATCATCCCGGAGAGAGCAAAGAACTATGCAGAAAAATTTCATGTGCCGGCCTGGTACACCAGCATCGATGAACTGCTGGAGAAGTGTGACTTCGAGATCCTGATGAACACGACATCGATCCCAGCGCACCACGAGATCAACATGAAGGCGCTGCGGGCCGGAAAGCATCTTTACTCACAGAAGCCCGTCGGCCTGACGGTGGAGGAGGTGACCGAGCAGATCGAGGCTGCCAAGGCAGCCGGTGTGAAATACACTGCTTCACCGATCCACATGCTGCGTGACGACATCCGCTTTGCCAAAAAGCTGATTGCCGACGGCTGCATCGGGGAGATTATGAAGGTGCACACCAACGTTTGCCACGGCGGCCCGGAATATTTCCAGTACCGCACGGCGGACCCCACCTGGTTCCACCGGCCCGGCAGCGGCGCCCTGTACGACATGGGCGTCCACGGCCTTACCATGACCACGGGCATCCTTGGTCCCGCGAAGGCTGTGGGCTGCATGGCCAAAATCTCCGAGCCTGTCCGCACGGTAAGAACCGGTACCTTTGACGGCATGCAGATCCAGGCCGACCAGCTGTACGATAACTACATCATTACGCTCGATTACGGCGAGAGAACCATGGCGGTGGTGGAGTCTGGTTTCTGCCAGAAGGACAGCCGCGCACCTCAGATGGAGATTTTCGGTACAAAGGGAACGATCACTTTCGTCAACAACGGTAACATGAACCCGCTCGATTCGCTGGAAGTTTACCTTGATGCGCCGGAGCGCGGTATTCGCGGCTGGCTGAAGCCTATGGAGTGGGATGTTCCGGCTTCTGAGATGAACTTTTTCCAATGCAAGGTGGTTCAGGATCTGATCCATGCCATTGAGGAGGACCGTCCCGTCGGTTTGCCCCCGGAGCACGCCAGACACGTGGTGGACATCATGTGCACTATTCCGGAAGCGATCAAGACAAAGAGCATTGTCCCGCTGCACACCACTTTCTGAGCAGAGGGGAACTGATCACAGATGAGGTGAATGTTATGAAGAAATATCGCATTGGTCTGGTGGGCTTCGCTCACATGCACGTTTTGGATCAGATCAAGCCGTTTCTGTCCATGCCGGAGCGCGTGGAATGGATCGGTGCCTCGGATATCAAGCCGATGGTAGAGTCTGAATATTTTGAAAGCTCCAGCCGCTCCATGAACCTGAAGCTCTGTCAGGAGCAGTGTGGGTTCACCCGCGTGTTTGAGGATTACCGTGATCTTCTCGATCTCAAACCCGACCTTGTCCTTGTGAACTGCGAGAACGCGTTTCACGGAATCATTATCCCCGAGATCCTCATGCGCGGGATCCACGTGGTGGTGGAAAAGCCGTTGGCCTATTCCACTGAACACGCCATGGCTATTGCCCGCGCTTCCCGGATCGGTAAGGCGGACTGCATGGTCAATTGGCCGACCACATGGCAGGCCAGCGTCCGCCTGGGCCAGAAGCTTGTCAGCGAAGGCGTTGTGGGAAAGGTGTACCGTTTCCAGTTCCGCAACCCGGATTCCATGGGTCCGTTCTCTTACGGCCAGGTCATGACGGATCGGCAGCTGGGCAAGGAATGGTGGCATCAGGAAGCGGCGGGAGGCGGCAGCTTGCTGGACTACTGCTGCTACGGCACCATCCTTTCCAACTGGTACCTGGGCGAAAAGCCTCAGGGCGTGTATGGCTTGAAGGCGAACTTTAACCACCGGTTTGGCGACGCGGAGGACTACGCCTCCCTGATGGTTCGGTACCCCGAGGCGGTTTCCATTCTGGAGGGAACCTGGAACACCATAAGCAGCGGCTATCCCTCCGGGCCCATTGTCTGGGGCGAAAAGGGCGCCCTGATTGTGGAAAACGGCGGCGATCACGGCATTCATGCCAACGTTTGTGTTTACCTCGATCGTTATTCCACAACGCCCAGCAAGGTGTATTGCTCCGACGACTACCCGCTGCCTGAGGGAAGATCCAACCTGGCTCAGGAGGTCTTCCATCACCTGGAGACCGGAGAACCGGTACACTACACCATGGATCTCAATAACAATCTTTGGTCTGCCGCTATGTTGGATGCGGGAATTCGCTCCAGCCGGTCGTTGAAAATGGAAGAAGTAAAAACCGCTTGTTGGACGATTGGGTAATATAAGAGGAGGATGCTACATGAAACTTGCAAACGTTTCCTGGGGTTGGACGCCGATCCCGGAGGATATGCCGCATGGGGACTCTCTGATCCGAATCGCGGATCAGATCCGTGAACTCGGCTTCGAGGGCGTGGACTATCTGGGAACCCCGGAAGCACTGGATGAATTCTTCACGGAGGAAGCCTGCCGGGCGCTGGGGGATCACTCCCGCTCCATCGGCCTTGAACCCAACGTGTTCGTCTTCCAGGACGCTTCGTGGAACGACGCCTGCAGCGAAAAAAGGGAGGACAGCGTCAGGCACTTCGAGAAGGCCGCACAGGCCGCAAAGTGGATCGGATGCCGGATTGTCTCCACGCTGGTGCCGATGCCCTGCGGCGCAACCCCCTGGAAGTTCAACCCCGCCGCACCGGCGATCAAGCAGGGATACCATATGCCCGCCGACTACTGCTACCAGAAGGACTGGGATACCCTGATGGACAGTTACCGCAAGTGTCTGGCCATTGCAAAGCGGTACGGGCTGCGCATGTCCGTGGAGTGCTTCCCCTATTCCATGATCTCCACACCGCACGCCATGCTGCAGCTGCTCAAGGACGTCGATGACCCGGATTTCGGCATTCAGCTGGACACGAACCACCTGATCATGCAGCACATCGATCCGGAATGGACGATCTACATGCTGGGAGGCAAACGTATTTTCAATGTTCACTGCAAAGACAGCGATGCCGTCTCCAGAAACAACATCCCCGCCGGCTGCGGCATCACCGACTATCCCGCTGTGATTCAGGCGCTGAAGAATGTCGGGTATGACGGGAACCTTTCTGTCGAGCTGGAGTTCACAGACAACCCCCGCCGCTACAACAAGCAGGCGATGGATCATCTCAAGCTCTGCCTTGCGGGTGAATACTGAGCTGCCGTCTGGAGGCACACAGGGGGTATCCCCCTCGATCCGGGCGCGGCGCCGAATAAAAATTATGTTTTTTTGGAAGAGGAGTAGGAGTAATGAAGCAGTATAAGGTTGCCATCATCGGCAACGGTATGATTTGCAACGCGGCACATATTCCCGCCTACAAAGCCATGGGTGACAAGGTGAAGATTGTCGCAGTGGCAGATATCCGCGAGGAAGCCGCCAAAGAAACCGCCGAGCGTCACGGGATCCCCAAGTACTATGTGGATCCGTATAAAATGCTGGAGGAGGAGAAACCCGACATCATCTCCGTGTGCACACCGAACGCATACCACAAGGAGTATACCCTTGCCGGTTTCCGTGCGGGCTGCCATGTAGTCTGCGAAAAGCCTGTGGCTGTAACCTGCGCGGATGCGGAGGAGATGTTCAACGCGGCGGAGAAGGCGGGGAAACATCTGTTTGTCATCCAGTCTCTGCGTTTCACGGGTAACTTCAAAGCGGCTGCCGGATTGGCAAAAAGCGGTTGCCTGGGAGACATTTACTACGCGGATCTGAACCTGGTCCGGCGCCGCGGCGTTCCGAGATGGGGCATGTTCCACATGGCGAAAGAAAATGTGGGCGGCGCCTTCTGCGACCTGGGCGTTCATATGTGCGACTACCTGATGTCAATTTCCGGTAACCCGAAGATGGTTTCCGTCAGTGGAAGTGCTGTGACCAGGATCGTCAACAAGGAGAAGAATATTGAGTTCTCCAATGCGGAGAGCGGAGCTCCCACCGGTCTGTTCACTCCCAGAAAGTTCGACATGAAAGAGTTTGATGTTGAGGAATTTGCCAACGGCTACATTCGTCTGGAAAATGGCATGACAGTCACTTTCAAGATCTCCTGGGCGCTGAATCTGCCCAACAGCAACACTGTCAGCATCTGCGGAGACAAGGGCGGTCTGACCATTGGGGACGATGGACTCAAGCTGCTCACGACGCAGGGCAATTACCAGGCCGACGTTTTGCCGAGAGTTTTCCCCGACCCATATACGGAACTCTCAGATTTCACCGGCCACATCCACGAGATGAACTACATCCTGAAGGTCCTCAACGGGGAAATGACCATGGAGGAATACCCCATCCAGAAGGACGAGGTTATGAATGTGGTTGCGATCATCGAAGCGTTTTACAAATCTGCACAGCTGGGCAGGGAAGTCACTGCTCAGGAACTGGACCGGTAAGCGGAAGCTGCAAGGGATATTTGCACAGAGCACGGCGTGACGGAAGAACTTGCCGTTTCGCCTTGGGACGAAACGCAACAGGGGGACTCTGCCCGGGCGGGAGAGCCCCCTGTTCTGGTGTGCGAGACGACAACGGAAGGGGAGGAATCCATGAAAGGAATCATAACGGAGATCGAGAGGTTTGCGCTGAAAGACGGACCGGGGATCCGCACCACAGTGTTTTTCAAGGGGTGCAACATGGCGTGCAAATGGTGCCATAACCCGGAAACGCTGTCGGTTCGGCCACAGCTGATGATTTATCCGGACAAATGCATTGGCTGCGGCGCCTGTGTGGAGGCCTGCAGGGCGGGAGCCAGAACCCTCGGCAAAAACGGTGCCCTGCAGTACGATCGCACCGCCTGCAAGCACTGCGGAGCCTGCGCCGCGAACTGCTTCTCCGGTGCTCTCGTCATGTCCGGAAAGGAGATGACCGTTGAGGAAGTGATGGAGGAGATCCTGCAGGACAGGGCTTACTACCGGAATTCCGGCGGCGGCGTAACACTCTCCGGCGGCGAGGTTTCCACGCAGCCAGAATTTGCCCTGGAATTGCTGCAGGCCCTGAAAAAGGAGGGAATTTCCACGGCGATCGAGACGAACCTGCATGCGCCATGGAGCGTCTACGAAAGAATGCTGCCCTTCCTCGATCTGGTGATGTTCGACATCAAGATTTTCGATGAGGAAGCGCACAGACGCTGGACCGGCGTGAGCAATCGTCAAATCCTGGAGAACGCAAAGAAGGTGGCGGCTTCCGGCAAGCCTTATCTGGTGCGTACCCCGGTGATCCCCGGAGTGAACGACACGGAGGAGGAGATCGGCAGCATTGCCAACTACGTGGGAACCCTGGGAGGCGCTCAATATTATGAGCTTCTGCTGTTCAATCCCCTGGGAGAGAGCAAGTATGACGCCCTGCAGATGGACAATACATTTGCCGGGACCCGCCCCACTGGAGAGGAAGGCGCAGCACGCCTGAAATGGGTGGCCGCTCAAACGCCCGGACTTTCCGTGAGGGTAGGCTGACGAAGAAAGGGAGAGGTTGTATGGTCAACAGAATCAATATATTCCAGCCGGATGCTCCCATGAGCTACGATGACAGGATCAAAATTTTAAAGGAAAGAAAGCTTGAGGAAACCAGGGTGAAGTCCACCATGAAGGTGTATCAGGACGGGGATGACTATGGAAGCATCCCGGCTCCGGAGACGTACCAGTTCCATTGCATTCCGAACCATGAGAACGGTTCCTGGTACGGGTATGACGGGTGGAGCAAGAATTTTTACAAGCTGATGACTGAGCACCCGGTCTACATTGATCCGGTGGACGCGTTCACCTGCCGCTGGATGTTCAGTATGATCTGGTTTGACGAGAAATCCCCGGACAAGGGGCTGAACTGGAACCCGAATTTTCCCTACGATGATCTCAAGCCGGAACAGGAACTGTATGGCATTATCTCCGGGATCGGCTCGGACGCGCACTTCGGCGGCGACTACCGGATCGGGTTGAGCCTTGGCTGGGGCGGGATCTTGGAAAAGCTGGCTTTCTACCGCAAAAAGCACCCCGAACACGCAGAGTTTTACGACGCGGAGGAACTTGTGGTGCACGGTGTGCAGAACTGGATCTCGCACGCGATTGAGGAGAGCGAGCGTCTGGCCCGTGTGGAGCGCCATCCGGTCCTGCGGGAAAACCTGCTTCAAATGGCGCAGGTAAATCGCAACATCCTCAACGGTGCGCCCAAAACCATGCGGGAAGCCTGTCAGTGGGTTTGCTGGTTCAACATGGCCAGCCGCACCTACAACCGCGACGGAGCGGGTTTCCAGCTCGATGACGTGCTCAAACAGTACTACGATGCCGACATGAAAGAGGGGAGGATCACCAGGGACGAGGCGATCTTCTACATCGCTTGTCTGTTGCTCAACGATCCGCACTATTACCAGATCGGAGGGACAAACGAAAACGGCGATCCCCTGCTCAGCGAGTTCAGCTATATGGTGCTCGAGGGAGCGGATAAGCTGGATTCGGCTTGCAACATCACGGTAAGAGTGGACGAAAACATCGACAGAAAGTTCCTGAACAAAGCGGTGGACTACCTGTTCAAGAACAAGAACGGCTGGCCGCGCTTTTCCGGTGACGAGGCCCTGAACAGAGGCTTCATGCGTTTGGGCTATCCCGAATCGCTTGCCCGGCAGAGGATCGCGGTGGGCTGCCACTGGATGAGCTTGCCCGGCATGGAGTACAGCTTGAATGACTGCGTCAAAATCAACAGCGCTAAGGTGTTCGAGGTTGCCATGGATGAGATGATGAGCCATAAGGGCCCATACTCCACACAACTGCTGTGGGATCTGTACCAGAGACATATGGCCCGGGCTGTAGAGGTAACTGCCGAGGGTATCGCGTTCCACCTGCGGTACCAACAGTACAACGAGCCGGAGCTGATGTTGAACCTGATCAGTCATGGTCCTATCGAAAAAGGTCTGGATATGACGTGCGGTGGCGCCATGTACTACAACCTCTGCATGGACGGCTCGGCTATTGCCACGGTGGCGGACTCTTTTGGCGCACTGCAGCAGCGGGTGGAGGAGGAGAAGCGGATCGACTGGGAGACGCTTTACCATCATCTGAAAACAGATTTCCAGGATAAGGGCGGTGAGCTTGTACGCCAGATGCTCTCCCGCAGTGCCCGCTACGGCGGCGGAAACACCATCAGCGACCAGTGGGCGGTGAAAATTTCGGAGTCATACTCCAACCAGGTGCGCTCCGTCAGCCAGAAGTATCCGGGCTACCAGTTTATCCCCGGCTGGTTCAGCTGGTCGAATACGATTGTGCTCGGCAAGCAGGTAGGTGCCACCCCCAACGGCCGCCACGCCTTCGAGCCGATCAACCATGGGGCCAACCCGCACCCCGGCTTCCGCAAGGACGGCGCCCTCACCGCAATGAGCAATTCCATCTGCGCGGTGCAGCCGGGCTATGGGAATACCGCGCCGGTACAGCTGGAGCTTGACCCTGGTATGGGGCGCGGTGAGGAGGCTGTGCAAAAGATCGCCGACTATATCATGACGCTGTTCGAGCAGGGGGCCACCCTGCTGAACATCAATATTGTGAACGGTCAGCAGATTCTCGAAGCCGACAAGGACCCCAGCAAGTACCCCAACCTGGTGGTACGCGTCACGGGCTTTACGGCGTACTTCTGCTCTCTGACTCCGGAGTTCAGAAAACTGGTGGTGGATCGTATTCTCATACAGGGATGAACAAATGATTTGGCTTGGCTTCTGTTTTTTCTACGTCACGGTTTTATTGCGAAAATAAATCCTAAATGGCAGGCTGAGCAGGAAGCATAAAGAAATATCAGAAATCATTTGGTCAGATACGTAAACTTTCTGCAGGGAGGCATCGTGCAAGCGGTGCCTCCCTGTTTTGATATACTTTAGCGAAACGAGAGCCCCCGACTAGGCCGGGGAGAGTAAAAGAAATTATGGCAACACCGCACAAAGAAAAAATATGATATAATAATACTATGGATAAGCAGATGAGTCTGTCGGGCCTGAGCGATGAATTGAGCCAGGTGCGGACAAAGAAGAAAGAATTTCTGAGTCAGATAGAGCGCATCGTGCCGTGGGGAGAGTGGATCGAACTGATCCGGCCGCACTATTACAAAGGAGAGCGCGGCAATAAGCCCTACGATCTAGAACGGATGCTGCGGATTTATCTGGTTCAAAACCTGTATGATCTGTCGGACAAGGCAACGGTAGCGGAAGTGATCGACAGCCGTGCATTCTCGGAATTCTGCGGAGTGGAATCGAGCAATCAGGTGCCGGACGGAGATACACTGGGTCGGTTCCGGAATTTGCTGCTCCGCAGCGGGCTGCAGGAGAAGTTGTTTGCGCAGGTGGTATATCTGCTGCAGGAAAGAGGCCTGCTGCTGAAGAAGGGAACCATAGTGGACTCTACCCTGATCGCAGCGCCGTCCTCGACAAAGAACAGGGAAAAGAAACGAGACCCGGAAGCGCACTCGGTGAAAAAGGGGAACAGCTGGCACTTCGGCTATAAAGCTCACATCGGCGTGGATAAAGACAGCGGGTTGGTTCACACAGTAAAGGTCACCAGCGCCAACATCCATGATGTGACGATGGTGCCGGAGCTCTTAACCGGCGATGAGGACAGCGTATATGGCGACAGCGGCTGCCTGGGCGCTGAAAAGCGGGAAGACGCCGTTCTTTTCAATGTCAATGGCCAGGGCAAAAGGATCCGTTACAAAATCAACAGACGGCCCTCGCAGAGTAAACACGCAGACAATCGTTCCCGCGGGCAGATCAAACGCCGCGAAAAGGAGAAATCCTCCGTACGGGCCAAGGTAGAGCATGTCTTTGGGGTAGTAAAGGGCCAGCTTCGATACCGGAAAACTAGGTACCGAGGTCTGCGAAAACAGATTGCCAAATTGAATATCCTGTTCGCGCTGGCGAATCTGATTCTGGCTGACAGGCGATCCTGCCTGACGGCTTAAATCAGTGTGGCTGCAGCGCTGATGGAATGGCGTATATATGCCCTGCCGGGTGGAATCTTCCCACAGGGCCTTTCCTTTTGCGTGTTCTGCGGTGTTGCCTTAGGTCATTCCAGTCCGACCGTGACACTGGAACGATATGTGCATTCGTCTATGGAACTCAAGCGTAGCAATATGAACAAGCTGATGTGCTTCGCCGGGTGACAAACGCCGTCAAAAATTCCGTCACAAAGCACGCAAAGGTACAGTTGTTTCAGGGCTTTTTCACGCTCAAGAATAGAGTTGGGAAC
>OFMB01000591.1_pt1 | contig 21183 bp, 21 predicted proteins | sample 1541111 | NCBI WGS metagenome assembly OFMB01 (sample SAMN04209241, study PRJEB22552) | human gut metagenome | biome: gut; material: feces | host: Homo sapiens | place: USA: Oklahoma
ACTTCATAATTTGGCACAATTTAAATCAACATATTTTTGAAAATTGATTTCCGTGGGCTTCACGCCGCATGGAATCGCTAGTTTGTTCAGCAGTCACAGCCGCAGGAATTTCTCTGCCGTATGCAGCATGTTCTCCAGCAGTTCCTTTGCCGCATCGCTGTAGAGCTGCACCTCGTCTTCGTTCATCTGGTCATAGTCCGCATAACTTAACATATACGGAAACGATTTCGGCATGACATTCAGAATCTTTCGGCAGAGAGCCATGGGAATCTCCTCATTCGGTTCACAGTTCTGATAATACCACTCACTAAGCGGAGAAAGATTCGCAAAGCAGAAATCGCACAATCCCATGTCAGTTTCGCAGTCATCGATGTAGCTTCTTCTCAAATGGTCATAGAGTTCCAGCTCGGAAGCATACTGGTTGAAATTTTTGCCGTTGTCCTTGTAGATATTATAATTCTGATATTGAAAAATCGATTTCAGATTCGGCATGAAGTACTTTCGTTTCTGCATCATACCGGTCTTTCTTGCCAGCACCGCGAAAATGATATACGGCTTGACCGCTTTTAACTTGACATCGTTGTTGATGTGCAGTTGCAGGGCACGCAGATTTTCCTCGTACACCGGATTGGTTTTGCAGCCGTACAAAAACGCGTGCTGTGCAGTGAGATGATACAGCAAGTCAAAATCTTCCTCGTTCCGGACACCGCTTTCCACACGCCGCGGCTTTTTCAGATATTCCAGCAATGCATGATATTTCTGTAAATTTTCAGACTGTGCCTGAAAAAAGTCTGTCAATTCCCGCAGTGCGTTCTGCTGGCGGAAATAATTGCGGATCTTCTGTTCCTCCGTGCGGTCTGCGGCGTTGACTGCATTCAACAGACCAAAGTCTGTTACAACACAGAAATAGAGGTACTGCAAATCCGGATGTTCCGGCTGCTGCTCGATGCGTTCCATTAAGTCCCAGCAAGTGACAACCAGATCCTGATTGCGGACAGCATGCTTTTCCAGCAGGCACAAAAACTGTTTCCGAAATTGTGCTGCCTGCTCCAGTGCTTCGCTGTAGGAAACGCCGTTCTGTTCCAGCAGATCGTCCAGTTCTATGTACTGATCGGCAAGTTCGTTGATATACTTGTAGATCTCGTAATCTATATCTGCCATTGGCACTCTCTCCTCGCCGCTTTTCAAAAGTCTTCCGAAATCCCGCCTGAGCCGTTTTCCGGCATCGCCGTTCAGAATCCGCTTGTCCTCCAGATGCAGACGAAGCTGTTCCCGCAGCTGTTCGCCGTCTGATTCTGCTTCCATGTCCAGTTTCCGTTTTCTGCTGCGAAGGACTTCGTCTTCTTCAGTACTTTCCGATAATTTTGTCAGTGGATTTGGCATCAGCCCACGCATGTTTCTCCCCCCTCTCTTAAGGAAACACTGAATAAAGCTTGTGCGTAAGGTGCGTAGTCAGATTGCGTACAAAACCGTCGGGCAGGCTTTGTGCGGTGTTTCCTTCATTATACACTTTTTGAAGTACTATGGCAAGTACAAAAATTGCGTGTCAATCCGTCAGGCGTGCTTTATGCAATGTTTCCTTTGGATATGAGGAACTGTGCGGCAATCTCCCTGTAGTGCAAAAGAGCACGCCATCGGGGATCGGTGTGCTCTTGGGGTGTGCCGGTCAGACCACAAAAGATTTCCGGCTTTACGCAAAATTACGCCGGATCTTCTCCTCCGAGTCTTCATACGGCAAATCCAAAATATCATACAGCCGAATCAGCAGCAGGGCGTTGTTTTCGGAAATTTCCTGAATTTGTTCTGCTTTTTCATGCTCGCCGATCTTTTCAAGAAAAATTTCCAGTTCGCCGTTGCCGTAGCTGTACAGCAGTTCATCAATGGAAAAACAGCGTTTTAAGTCATTCAAATCGGTTAAGATCTCACCATTCATAAACATCTGTTCTCACCTCCTGCAAACAGCATAGCACAGTTTTTCAGGAGAGTAAATACAAAACAATTCCAAAAATACGGGACATTTTCGGAACTGTTTTTGATTGACAAGGGCAATTTGAGATGAAAAAAGGACGCACGTTGTACCCAAGAAAAGGAAGCGATGATGTGAAATGAGTTTAAATCAATATTATAAGCACACTGTTCGCATCATTTACAAAGATGATGGAACAATGATTTCAGGGTATTGTAAGATGTTTGACATTCCGAAGGCATACTGACTTTCAATATGTGCTGATATAAAATTTTGAAACAAATCATTTTTAGCGACATTTGCTCTGACTTGGAGAAAATGTCGCTACTTTTATGTCCACTTGAGCTTTTTAAACGCATTTTAGAGATTTTCTATTGACAATTACAAAGAATTATGTTATAATCATAACATGAATATTATGTTCGATAGTCGATACGATAATAATTATATTTTCCAATTTTAAACAAATTTGCATGTAAACCACCTGCCAGTTTTGCACGATGTTGCCTCCGCAAAAAGTGAAGAAAACACTGCATAAAGCTTGTGCGTAAAATGCGTCATCAGATTTTTCGGCAAATTGCGTGCAAAGCCGTCAGGCTGGCTTTATTCCGTGCTTCCTGAATCATCCAAATGCATCAAAATCGGTTTCGTACCCTGTCCCCGCTTGTTTTTCAGAAATCCCCCGCAAATACATTTTAAAGGCAATACCGCACAAAGATTGTGCGGTAGATGCGTCGTCAAATTTTTCGTCAGATGAAACAAAAAGCGGAGTGAATACTTTGTGTATTCACGAGCATTTTTGTGAAATATGACGGGAAATTTGCAAGCAGATGGCGTGCAAAGTCGCCAGACGCTCTTTGTGCGGTATTGCCTAAAGATTGGAGGAAAACTTATGAAGAAAAAACTTATGAAGCGAGTGATCAGCATACTTCTGTCCGTTGCTGTACTGTGCTGTGCTGCCGGTGCGGAAGGATTGCTTATCAGTGCAGAAAACCGCTATGACATTACCTTGACCATTACATATCCGAGATCAGGAGAGGCTCCGGAGATACCGTCCGATTTTGAAAGCCTTTCTTCTCTGGATCTCACCTATCTTGGGTGCGAATGGAAAACTGCCGATAATACGGAACAGTGGGACGACGGCACAGAGTTTATCGAGTGGATGTATACATTTGTGAACAGCAGGAATTATAACAGCCTGAACACTTTTGAAGATGGGATCATGTACCATCAACGCACCTATTTTAAGATCGCAAATGTTTCTGTATCCGGCGAAGAAGATGCAGCCGTCACTCTGGTGGACTCTGCAACAAATCAGCAATTTAATTCATCTGAAGTCTATCTGATAAACGGCGAGGAGCTTATCAGCGAGCTCGGAGGAGCAGTAGCTTTACCTTCCGGTATAACGGCAAACGATTCATTAATGTATATTGACACAGGTGCCCTAATTGGCTCACCTTGGGGACATATGCATACCGAAAGCTCTGAATACACATTTGACGATCAGAACCATTGGAAGGTGTGTCCGGAATGCGGAATCAAGCTGGTAGATACCGTTTGTAATCACAGCAGTTCTTATGGCATACTTGAAAGATGGACATCTACACAGAGTGCAACTGAAACACGAGAAGGCATTTGGCAGAAAACATGCAGTTCCTGTATGTATGCATACGACACTGTAACATCTCCTGCTGTTTCTGAGCAGACCATTGTTTCCAGCTACGAGGAATTACAAGCAGCACTTGCAAAAGGCGGAAAGCAGTGGATCACCTTAAAGAAAAAAAGTTCCGAAAACACATGGATTTATCAGGAAGACATGGAAAGTGATGATATGCTGGTTCTGGATGATCCAGATGCCGACATCACGATCGACCTGAATCACTGCAGTGTGATTCGGGATACAGGCAGATACGATAATGCCTTGTTCGACATCCGGCAGGGCAAGCTGCGGATCTTCAGTACACAGCTGACGGGCATTCCGGCAAATGATTGGAATATGCAATTCCGGAGTGCAGCATATACGTCCTGTTTGTTCCGCGTTGGAAAAAATGGTGCCCTGCATCTGACAAATATAAGTGGTGCTACGCCTTATCAGGGCATGGCTTATGGACAGCCCATGATCATTTCCGAAGGCGATCTGCAAATCGATGGCGGGCATTACCGCAATATGATCGACACGTTCTCTTCCGACAAAGAAACTCGCGGAGCAGCAATTTTGATCGATGGCGGCACCGCGGTTATCAACGGCGGCAAATATGAAGGCACGGCATGCGGCGTGGCTGTACGGAATGATGCTCAGCTGACTGTGAATCATGGATATATCGGCAGTTGGGATACTGGCTTGTACATTGGAGGTAGTGCAAATGCAGTAATCAATGACGGAGAATTTGACCGCTATGAAACAACTTCCTCCTCTTCCAAATCTCAGAATTGTGCTGTGATGATGGAAAGTTCTGGTGATCTGACGATACACAACGGTAACTTTTACGGAGCAAAACAGGGTTTGTTCCTGAAATCGGCAGGACAGGTTACCATTTGGAACGGTTCTTTCAAAAGCAGGAATCCCAGAGAAGCCCAACAGGCAGCTATGGTGATTTCCGATATGGAAAACATGAATGTCACAGTCTACAACGGGACATTTTCAGGGACAACCGGAATACGGTCCAACGTAAAATTCTCGTTGAAAGACATTCTTCCGGACAAAAACGGCAATGGCATGAAAGCTATGGATAATGGTGTGGTGATCGATCTCAACACAGAAGCATTCATATTTGGCGAAAACCGTCTGACGATTGAAAAATCAGTTCCTATAATCACGAAACAACCTCAGAATGTAACGTTGATTTCGGGCAATGATGCAAGGTTCTCTGTAGAAGCAATTGGTGCCGTGCGTTATGAATGGGAAATATTTGATGTAGAAGATGAAACACAGCAGCCCTATTCCAGAGAAACTGTACTGGCACACTGCTCTGGTGTCAACAGCTTTGAAGAAAGTACATTTCAGATCTATGGCGTTAGCTCCTGGTTTATGAATAAGGCAGTACATGTATGGATCAAAGGCAAGGACGGCGGTGTCACCTCTCACACAGCATATTTTAACATCATTGTCAAACCTCCGGCAGAAGTATCTCAGCTTAAAAACGTGATCGTTGCTCCCGGCGGCACTACATTTTTCACTTTTGAAACTTTGTATGCAGATGAATTTCGCTGGTATTTTACCAATTACGAATGGGATCAGATAGATAATGAAGAACTGTTGGAATATAAAAGCGACGGTCGCACATTGACGCTGTACAATGTTTCTGAGTTTTGGGACGGAGAAACTGTTTATTGTGATGCACTCAATGAATTGGGGTCTATTACCTCGGATAAAGCAGTTATCACAGTAGGTGTTGCAGGCGATGTAAATACAGATGGAAAACTGACCGCTGCAGATCTGGTAATGCTTCAAAAATGGCTTATCCAATCCGGATCTATCAACAATGGCCGACTTGGCGATTTGGACGGTAATGGCATTCTGAACGGTATCGACTTGGCGATGCTTCGAAGCCTGCTGATCCGCTGACTGCAAGCAAACAAATCAGAGCACACCAGGAAAAAATACACAGACAGTGATTTTCCTCCTGGTGCTTGTTTGAAAAATTCGTACATTTGTCAAAACACTCATAAATCACATAAAGGCAACACCGCACAAGTTCTGTGTGGCGTTGCCTTTACTTTTTTTACACGGCATTCCTTTTCAAGCAACGGGAAGTGAATCCTTCAAAAATATTGTTTTTATCACGAGGAATGTTGTAAAATTTATACATGATTTTCTTGCTTTCAGCAATCCGTACAAATTCTCTGAAATCAGGATTTAAAGATGGGATCCCCCGCCTATGCGGGGAAAAGGATTTCAAAAAAATCAAAGAGATCCGTTTTGGAGGATCACCCCCGCCTATGCGGGGAAAAGATACTATGCCAGATATACTGTGTGCTGCATTCAGGATCACCCCCGCCTATGCGGGGAAAAGATATGCGGCAAGCAGTATCAGATTGAGCGTAAGGGATCACCCCCGCCTATGCGGGGAAAAGGCATAGCTTTTCCGGCAGCTATGCGGTGCCGCGGGATCACCCCCCGCCTATGCGGGGAAAAGGAGGAATCAGCCGGAATGTGATCTTCCACTGCAGGATCACCCCCGCCTATGCGGAGAAAAGGTCCTCCACGTCGTTCAAAATTTCTTCATACCAGGATCACCCCCGCCTATGCGGGGAAAAGAGAACTGAATGTTACACCAAATCGGCTGCTTGGGGATCACCCCCGCCTATGCGGGGAAAAGAAACGTCAGGCAGAAACCGAAGTGCTGCAGCCGGGATCACCCCCGCCTATGCGGGGAAAAGCTGTCGTAGTATCTTGCAACGGCGAATCATATGGGATCACCCCCGCCTATGCGGGGAAAAGAGTATATGCTATGATAGCACAAGACCGTGTCTAGGATCACCCCCGCCTATGCGGGGAAAAGCGACCGGTACGCCTGATTTTCCACAGTATAGCGGGATCACCCCCGCCTATGCGGGGAAAAGAAATCGAAAACGTGTCTGCCCCGCTTTTTGCCGGGATCACCCCCGCCTATGCGGGGAAAAGCACCGGACTTGTCTTTGATACGTGGAATATTGTGGATCACCCCCGCCTATGCGGGGAAAAGTGATAAAAACAAAATCCGTCATATTTTCCACCGGGATCACCCCCGCCTATGCGGGGAAAAGCTGCCAGCAAAATGGATATGATTTTCTTTTTCAGGATCACCCCCGCCTATGCGGGGAAAAGGGAAATCGAAAACGTGTCTGCCCCGCTTTTTGCCGGATCACCCCCGCCTATGCGGGGAAAAGTGAGGAACGGTACTGCCAAGGGTGCGATGTGATAGGATCACCCCCGCCTATGCGGGGAAAAGTTTTGGATTTGCTGGAAGACCTTTGTGCTGTTGGGATCACCCCCGCCTATGCGGGGAAAAGTTTTTTAGCTTACATATGGGATGGCAGTAGTTAGGATCACCCCCGCCTATGCGGGGAAAAGCGGATTGCATGACGTTTTGCCGGTTCCGGCGGAGGATCACCCCCGCCTATGCGGGGAAAAGTTCGTTGTTTCCGCGTTCGTCCGTGATTTTGGAGGATCACCCCCGCCTATGCGGGGAAAAGCCGCCGTCGGCATGTACCGGCGGGAGATGTGGGGGATCACCCCCGCCTATGCGGGGAAAAGATCTCTCAGCTGGACAGCTAAGACGCAACCATAGGATCACCCCCGCCTATGCGGGGAAAAGGTCACTGACGCTGAGACGGTGACGAAGGAAGATAGGATCACCCCCGCCTATGCGGGGAAAAGCAGTTGCCACAAAAAAGAAGCCCGTGGTAATAGGGATCACCCCCGCCTATGCGGGGAAAAGTGCTTTGCAAGCCTCTTTATGGTGTCTTCCAGCGGATCACCCCCGCCTATGCGGGGAAAAGCACCTCCTTTCTACTATTAAATTATATCATACAGGATCACCCCCGCCTATGCGGGGAAAAGATGCCGCGGGAGCGTTCCGGGCAGCTGCACCAGGGATCACCCCCGCCTATGCGGGGAAAAGACATACACAGCGGAAAATTTTACCGGATACCTGGGATCACCCCCGCCTATGCGGGGAAAAGAAAGATACTAGGAGGCGAAAATGGCGGCAATCAGGATCACCCCCGCCTATGCGGGGAAAAGCGTCAGTCCAATCGAAAATTGGAGATACCGACGGGATCACCCCCGCCTATGCGGGGAAAAGGCTTCGCTCCCTCCGTTCTGCCCCTGCCCGTGGGGATCACCCCCGCCTATGCGGGGAAAAGGGAAAAGTAAAATTCAAGACCGATTTGTTTTCAGGATCACCCCCGCCTATGCGGGGAAAAGTGTTGGGATTGTCCAACCGCTGTCAGTCAAGTTGGGATCACCCCCGCCTATGCGGGGAAAAGCAGATATAACTATCCCCGCAGATGCACCAGTACAGGATCACCCCCGCCTATGCGGGGAAAAGGTTACAGATGAAGGTAACATTGTTACCGGTGAGGGATCACCCCCGCCTATGCGGGGAAAAGCCCGGAAAAGTGCCGCCGCTGCCCTATCTGGTAGGATCACCCCCGCCTATGCGGGGAAAAGTTTTCGATCTTCCACCGCAGACATTTCAAGACAGGATCACCCCCGCCTATGCGGGGAAAAGCTGACGTGGTACTAAACCGCATTGATCGAATCGGGATCACCCCCGCCTATGCGGGGAAAAGGGTGATCCGTTCCAGCTTTCACAAGCTGTTTCAGGATCACCCCCGCCTATGCGGGGAAAAGCAACACTTTTTTTATTTTTTGGTGTACACAGGAGGATCACCCCCGCCTATGCGGGGAAAAGCTGTAACCGATTTCGTACCAGCGGTAGTGGCGGGGATCACCCCCGCCTATGCGGGGAAAAGCCTGCTTCTTCCAGCTTGGTGATGTTCCAGCCGGGATCACCCCCGCCTATGCGGGGAAAAGCGCTCCAGTTCTTTGAAAAACAACAAGATCGGAGGATCACCCCCGCCTATGCGGGGAAAAGTGTGGTATAATCCATGGTAGAAGCCATTTTGTGGGATCACCCCCGCCTATGCGGGGAAAAGGTCGTGTCTTCTGTCATGCTGTATCCGTCGATAGGATCACCCCCGCCTATGCGGGGAAAAGGCCTTGGCAATCCTTTTAGCCATAGGCAAGTTGGGATCACCCCCGCCTATGCGGGGAAAAGCAGCTCGTTTTTTGCAATTTCTTCCGCCTGCTGGGATCACCCCCGCCTATGCGGGGAAAAGCCTCAAACTGCCGTCTTGTTTCTTCGTCGATCAGGATCACCCCCGCCTATGCGGGGAAAAGCGGTGTCCTCTCTGGTGTCCTCTACGCTTTCGAGGATCACCCCCGCCTATGCGGGGAAAAGAAATGCCCCTTGGTCAGGGCGTACTCCATTTTAGGATCACCCCCGCCTATGCGGGGAAAAGACCTATACCATGTACGCCAACGGCTGTCTGCAAAGGATCACCCCCGCCTATGCGGGGAAAAGGCTGTTTCGGCACCCATTTTCTTCGCTAAAGCGGGATCACCCCCGCCTATGCGGGGAAAAGTGATCTGAATGGCGGCATCGATCAGGAGAGGGAGAGGATCACCCCCGCCTATGCGGGGAAAAGCAGGTTTTCTTGCGATACGGGCATATGTTCTTAGGATCACCCCCGCCTATGCGGGGAAAAGTTCTTTCTCTTGCCGAAAGCGAGTATCAGGATAGGATCACCCCCGCCTATGCGGGGAAAAGGTTTGAAATCGGTTCGGGAAGTGTTCCGTCATAGGATCACCCCCGCCTATGCGGGGAAAAGTTCGATGAACGAATAAACCAACGTACATTCATAGGATCACCCCCGCCTATGCGGGGAAAAGCGGCAGCTTGTCGTCCAGCAGCATTGCATAGATGGATCACCCCCGCCTATGCGGGGAAAAGGTCCTCCACGTCGTTCAGAATTTCTTCATACCAGGATCACCCCCGCCTATGCGGGGAAAAGTTTACTGATGACAGATACATCTACATCAAAATAGGATCACCCCCGCCTATGCGGGGAAAAGCGACAGCTTTTATGTGAAGCTGTTGGATACTGCGGATCACCCCCGCCTATGCGGGGAAAAGCTCTCTGACATGGGAAAGAAAGCCCTGTCTGCAGGATCACCCCCGCCTATGCGGGGAAAAGTCGCACCCTCTACGCCGAAGCGAAAAACTATGAGGATCACCCCCGCCTATGCGGGGAAAAGCTGCTGTACTCAAGCTGTCCAATTATCCGCAAAGGATCACCCCCGCCTATGCGGGGAAAAGTGCTTCTGAATCTCCGAGGAAGGCAGCACTTCAGGATCACCCCCGCCTATGCGGGGAAAAGTTTACCACAACCTAAATTTGTTGGCGTTATCAAGGATCACCCCCGCCTATGCGGGGAAAAGATATTCACAGTTTTGCAATATACAGGCTTTCCAGGATCACCCCCGCCTATGCGGGGAAAAGTTCGGGAGTACAGGAGTATGAAAAAGAAAATTAGGATCACCCCCGCCTATGCGGGGAAAAGTCCATGGTTTTTAATGTCATCTGACATTATTTAGGATCACCCCCGCCTATGCGGGGAAAAGCAATGCTACTTGATAAATTTCATCTCTCATTTGGGATCACCCCCGCCTATGCGGGGAAAAGATGCAGCTCAGTTTTTCAACCAATCTCTTTTTAGGATCACCCCCGCCTATGCGGGGAAAAGGATCGGTCGAATGTTCAATGGAAAGCCTGTATAGGATCACCCCCGCCTATGCGGGGAAAAGTTTGCGTCATACGGCACCAGCATAGCCCCCACGGGATCACCCCCGCCTATGCGGGGAAAAGAGGGGATACAGTAAGACCGGCAGCGGGTACGGGGGATCACCCCCGCCTATGCGGGGAAAAGCTTTCTGTAATCATTATACACCATTCGGGAACAGGATCACCCCCGCCTATGCGGGGAAAAGAATTGACGCATGCGACGCTTCAAACGTCCGATAGGATCACCCCCGCCTATGCGGGGAAAAGGACGGCGTGGACAGTATCCCACAAGACAGCGACAGGATCACCCCCGCCTATGCGGGGAAAAGCACAGGTGTACATTGGTGCTGGCGTAACAGAAAGGATCACCCCCGCCTATGCGGGGAAAAGTTGGTGGTGATACTTTTGAAGCCGGCAATGTGAGGATCACCCCCGCCTATGCGGGGAAAAGTGAACTATAACGAAAATGAAATTGACGCATGGTGGATCACCCCCGCCTATGCGGGGAAAAGTTCCGCATTCATTTGTTCATCACCTGTCAACCAGGATCACCCCCGCCTATGCGGGGAAAAGGTCAAATTACAAACATTATATTTTTCGCCGTAAGGATCACCCCCGCCTATGCGGGGAAAAGGTAAAAAAGAAGAACAGGCACCCTATAAAATCGGGATCACCCCCGCCTATGCGGGGAAAAGCTTTGGACGCATCTGACGTGGTACTAAACCGAAGGATCACCCCCGCCTATGCGGGGAAAAGAGTTTCTTTTCTCTGCGAACAATATTCCCCGTAGGATCACCCCCGCCTATGCGGGGAAAAGTTCCCTTTTCGGAAAAGGAAATATTATGCTAAAGGATCACCCCCGCCTATGCGGGGAAAAGCAACAACAACAAGATATAGTCAGATGGATTCCGGGATCACCCCCGCCTATGCGGGGAAAAGGAAAAGAAACCCAAACGGAATGCTGCAATCGAAGGATCACCCCCGCCTATGCGGGGAAAAGCGAATTCCAAGCACAGGTAAACGCACTCCTAGAGGATCACCCCCGCCTATGCGGGGAAAAGCCACCAACTTCACAAACTTTTCAAACTTCATAGGGATCACCCCCGCCTATGCGGGGAAAAGCTTGAACTCTACGTCGATCTTTTTCATGATAAAGGATCACCCCCGCCTATGCGGGGAAAAGTAATCAAAATTATTCAAACGTCGTGCAGTTGGAGGATCACCCCCGCCTATGCGGGGAAAAGTCTGCTAGAGCAAGAGATTTACGACACCAACACGGATCACCCCCGCCTATGCGGGGAAAAGTCCTTAACGGTAGACAAAACTCCCTTCGTCTTAGGATCACCCCCGCCTATGCGGGGAAAAGTTGGTGGTGATACTTTTGAAGCCGGCAATGTGAGGATCACCCCCGCCTATGCGGGGAAAAGTGAACTATAACGAAAATGAAATTGACGCATGGTGGATCACCCCCGCCTATGCGGGGAAAAGTCCCATTTTGTCAAATGTTCACGAAGTTTAACAGGATCACCCCCGCCTATGCGGGGAAAAGGTCCTCCACGTCGTTCAGAATTTCTTCATACCAGGATCACCCCCGCCTATGCGGGGAAAAGGCAGAACCGACACAGTTGGCTACGAGGAGAGCAGGATCACCCCCGCCTATGCGGGGAAAAGTAGCAGCATTTTTCGAACCCATTGGTTCACTCGGGATCACCCCCGCCTATGCGGGGAAAAGTGGAAAACATGCACTATATACATGCCGTGTTCGGGATCACCCCCGCCTATGCGGGGAAAAGTGATAGAATCGCTAAGCTGTCCTACGCTATGAAAGGATCACCCCCGCCTATGCGGGGAAAAGGAAGCAGATGTGCAATTTCTTTCGCATTCCCTAGGATCACCCCCGCCTATGCGGGGAAAAGCGGCTGACAGACCTAGAGCAGCAAAAGCAGCAGGGATCACCCCCGCCTATGCGGGGAAAAGGTCATAGGCTTTAAATATCGGCTTTCCACAGTGGGATCACCCCCGCCTATGCGGGGAAAAGAGACCACCCCCTTTACAGTCAGCAGAATGGTTAGGATCACCCCCGCCTATGCGGGGAAAAGGGCAAATGTATTCACTCTTGGTTCAACAGTCCAGGATCACCCCCGCCTATGCGGGGAAAAGGAACTGAAAGACGTATCCGGACAGCTGAAAAATGGGATCACCCCCGCCTATGCGGGGAAAAGTTCGGGAACAGCGGTTTCACGACGTTCTTTTAAGGATCACCCCCGCCTATGCGGGGAAAAGATAGCGTCACCCTGTACCGTGACCACGTGGTCAGGATCACCCCCGCCTATGCGGGGAAAAGGGCACCGTGGGGAAGTCCCTGCGGTGCCGTTTGGGATCACCCCCGCCTATGCGGGGAAAAGCTCGTTAAGCAACGGTCAAATGAGATCTGCATAGGATCACCCCCGCCTATGCGGGGAAAAGTATACTACAAAATGCGAACGCTGTCAAGTATAAGGATCACCCCCGCCTATGCGGGGAAAAGTTACTGTCATTCCCTCACGGGCTTGTACTTGCAGGATCACCCCCGCCTATGCGGGGAAAAGAAAGCCCTTGACCGTGCCGACGACCGCAAAAAAGGATCACCCCCGCCTATGCGGGGAAAAGTTTTATTATAGATTGTCGTCTACAAGTTGGGCGGGATCACCCCCGCCTATGCGGGGAAAAGTTTTCAGGCACACTCACGCCCAAGACGGATTCAGGATCACCCCCGCCTATGCGGGGAAAAGGCCGTTCAGAGGGGCGATATTACCGGAATGTCAGGATCACCCCCGCCTATGCGGGGAAAAGATCGCTTTCACCAACAATGACGTGTTTCGTAACGGATCACCCCCGCCTATGCGGGGAAAAGCATGTATCAAATTCTTTTTGATCTTAACACAAAGGATCACCCCCGCCTATGCGGGGAAAAGATATGCGTGTATTTTGCGTTGGGGACTGGGTGAGGATCACCCCCGCCTATGCGGGGAAAAGTATATGTGAACGGATTGAAACTGATCCCAAACAGGATCACCCCCGCCTATGCGGGGAAAAGTTTACAAAAAATCCATAACCGGACTTCTCAGCAAGGATCACCCCCGCCTATGCGGGGAAAAGCAACGGAACATTTTTAAATTTTTCCGTCGCAGAGGATCACCCCCGCCTATGCGGGGAAAAGTTGTGTTTTGCGTGCTGTCGTGGTTCGGCAGCAGGATCACCCCCGCCTATGCGGGGAAAAGCAGTTTTCAGAATCGTAGTTTTTCAAGCAGAGAGGATCACCCCCGCCTATGCGGGGAAAAGTTATTTTGAACGAAATGCAGCTAAACGGTGCTAGGATCACCCCCGCCTATGCGGGGAAAAGTGCAAGAAAGTGACGTAAGTGTTGACAGCGTACGGATCACCCCCGCCTATGCGGGGAAAAGTTGAACGGCGATATTGAAGCGAACCGTCAACGGGGATCACCCCCGCCTATGCGGGGAAAAGATGACATGATCGAAATCGACGAAGCGTATCGCAGGATCACCCCCGCCTATGCGGGGAAAAGCCAAATTCGTGGTGGACACTCGTGAAATATCTGGGATCACCCCCGCCTATGCGGGGAAAAGTTCCTTCTCGTTGGGAAGGCGTAAATGTTGTTAGGATCACCCCCGCCTATGCGGGGAAAAGCAGAGATCGAGGGCATTGCTGTTTTTAGCTATGGGATCACCCCCGCCTATGCGGGGAAAAGTTGACAGGTGAAACGGGAAGCGAAAAAACGCTGGGATCACCCCCGCCTATGCGGGGAAAAGCCGGATATAATTCACGGCATTATGACCAGTACAGGATCACCCCCGCCTATGCGGGGAAAAGTCTTTGCAAGCGTATTTCAGCATGTCCAGTTCAGGATCACCCCCGCCTATGCGGGGAAAAGTAAATATTCCGGAATATAATGAAACTTTGGATAGGATCACCCCCGCCTATGCGGGGAAAAGTCAGTTTTCTGTCAATATCGAACGGAACCGACGGGATCACCCCCGCCTATGCGGGGAAAAGTATCGCAGTAACCGCAGATTTTTCCCAAAGTCCAGGATCACCCCCGCCTATGCGGGGAAAAGCCAATCCTCCATACCGGCAGCAGCGTTTTTAAAGGATCACCCCCGCCTATGCGGGGAAAAGAATGCCCTCATAGCTTGCCCGCAGTCAGAAGCAGGATCACCCCCGCCTATGCGGGGAAAAGCAATTTACCTTGTTCCAGACCGATTGCTTGTAAGGGATCACCCCCGCCTATGCGGGGAAAAGTTGTCGTGGTTTGGCAGCATTGAAGGTGACAAAGGATCACCCCCGCCTATGCGGGGAAAAGACTAAAAAGATCCCAAAACAGCGTTACTTTTTCCATCAGCCTGCTTCATTTTCATTTAGTTTGCAATACACCTGATACAAAAGCTGACAGTCTGCCAGTGCACGATGCTCCTGCTTTGCCGGAATTTCCAATACGTTTGCTATTGTTTCGAGTTTATAACTTCTCAACCCCTTTATTTTGCTTTTTGCAGCCTGCATTACATCATAGGTATCCATTTCTGGAAAATCCATGCCATTTCTTTGGCTTTCAGTTTCGAGAAATTTTTTATCAAAATCAATACAATACCCCAACACCATACTGCTTCCTATAAAATCATAAAATGCAGCTAAGGCATCTTGAATAGGGATTCCATTTGCTTTGACAGATGCATTTTCAATTCCCGTCAATGCAGTGATCGTTTCAGGAATTTCATTATGAACCAGTATCAGCTGCTGATATTCGTCCACACACTTTCCATTCCGAACCCGTATTGCTCCAAGTTCCAGAATTTCATCTTTTTCAGCTGCAAGGCCTGTTGTTTCTATGTCGATAATTACAAAAGATTCTTCCACGCTGTCGGCATCTGAACGGGAACCAGATCTTCTGCGTTTCTTTGCTCCCATTCGCTGTTTTGCAGCATTACTAAAGCCTGCTTTTAAACCACTCTCCGCGGCGTTATGACGATGCGGATGCTTCATTAGTTTTATACCGTCCAGATCGACCGGCTCCCATGCCGTGTTATGCACATAGAAATCCATATGCTGCTCATTGTTCGCAGTAAACACCATCGTAGCTTGTCCGTCACGGATATTCTCGCAAACTCTTTGCCAGAGTGCCTCACGAACTCTGGCACTCACACGCCCCACATAAACACCTGTATTGATCTCAAGCAGCCATTTTGAAAGATCTCCACGCAGTTTCGGCGGACAATTTGCTATCGTAAGTACAATCATATTCCATCCTCATATTTACCATAAGAAATGCCGTACTCTACATGTTCTTTCAAATTGTCCCACAAATAAACAACTTCCTGCTGCTCCTGCGGCTGGGATTCCTGCAAAAGATATTTGACATCTTTCACCATTCGCTCCAGCAGCTTGGTTTCCGAAAACACATTCCGAACCCGTCTACGCATGATATTGGGAAGATCAGGCGGCTCCTCTGCTGCCAGTTCAAAGGCAAGCGGAATCGTGACCTCTGCTTTATACAAGTCTGCAATGTCATAGGCAAAGGAAAATTCATGCCCGACATGGATAAATCCCAGACTCGGTGCACAGCCCAGTGCAGTGATTACCGCAGAAGCAAGCCCATAAAGGCAGACGTTTCCGGCAGAAAGAGCCTGATTCACCGGATCGCTTGCAGAAAAGTCTTCTGCATCATACTTTCTCCCGTCCCACGAAACGTCCCATTTTTTTGCTTGCTCCCGATAGATTTTTCGCATTCGTGCACCTTCACGTCCCCGCAGCTGCTGCAATGTCATGCCTGACACATCTGCATCTGCAAACCGCATCTCGTACATTTTACGGACAACATCAAGGTGCTTTCTGGTGTTAGAAACCAATTTTGCCTGTTTTTCCAGCAACGTGCTGTGAGAATTCAGAGCTCTCCCATGTGCATAATATCGCACCCCATGTTCTCCGACCCAGATCACACTGATCCCCGTATCACCGATCAGTTCCATGGCCCGATGAGAAATGTCTGTCCCCGGTCCAAGCAGCAGCACAGTAATTGCTGCCGCCGGAATGTACAGCGTGCCTTCCAGATCACGTGCTGTGATCGCACCGTCTTCCCGATGGATCTTGCAGTGTTCCAGATAGAGAAACGTCATACGGTCGTTGATCGTCGGAAGTGCTTGCAAATCCGGCTTTTCCATACCGTTTTGTTCTGCCATCAGTGCTCCCCTGCCACGGTCAGCATTCCAAGTCCATATGCCTTTCCTCTGCCGATTCCCTGCATAAGGGACAACTGAAAGCATTCGGCATCTGTCACAGTCAGAACCCCTTCATATGTAACTGCCAGTATCCGCACATACTGCCTGCTGTCCCCTTTTCGGAAACGATACCATTTAGATTCTGTTACAAGCCACTGGTCTTCTTCCAGTGCAAAGCCATGTTTCGCCGCCTGTTTTTCCAGCCATTCTTCCTGATACGCAGTAGTAATATGTGCAACCGGTTTTCCTCTTTTGGACTGTGCGATCTTCTTATAAACAACCGGATTGGCTTTCAGCCGGAACTGCCACTTGCTTCCGTTTTTGATCCTGTCAAGCAGAACATCATATTTTTTGGTTTCTGCACATGTCCCTGTGCCAAATTGCCTTACAACTTCCGAAAAGTCCAGCGGAGATTCTGTCAAAATCAGAAGATACTGATTTCCATTGAGGGTATCCAATCTCCAGAGTTTCCGCGTCCTTCCCTCCGGCTCTGCACATTCAATGGCACCGTGAAACAATTTTGGTGCCACCAACGCCTGCATGGTTTTCGTCTTTGTCAGATCTAATTGAATTCTTGTCAGATACATACGACACCTCACAATTCCGAAAACGGGTCATGTTCTTTGCCGGTGATGATCTCTTCGCACTTCATACGCCAGCCGTGCTGTCTGTGCAGCTGAGAAAACGACTGCGGAACGTCCTGCACCGGAATACCACCAAACGGCACTTCATAGGCGATGCGGAATGTGCCGGCTTTCTCGTTGCAAAGAGGCGGTTCTTCTTTCAGAACTGCTTCCAGACTTTTTTCCCGTACACCCCATACGATCGGAAGTGTCGGCGGGCACGATTTTCTGCCGAGATACAACGGATAAACCGGATGCTGCAATGCCTCTGCAATTTTCTGCAAAAAGGCAGTGTCCTCCGATTCCAGTGCTACCAGAAAAACCGCATCAGAAAGATAGTGCCGTTCTGTAACATCTGTTGTTTTAGGAGAATGCACCATATGAAAGTCTTTCAAAAGCCTGCCCTCTTTTTCCGCACGAACGCCAAAACGCAGTGCTGTAAGCGGCTCCAGCTTTTTCGGATCATCATTTCTCTGTATGCCCAGTGCGGCAGCAAGCATTCCGACCACACCGCTTTTCGTCGGCTCCCGTTCTGTGTTCCGAATGATAAATTTCGAGTTACTGCCCCACGCCTGTAACGGGGCAGCCAACCGCAACAATAATACTGCCATTTTTGTTATGCCTCACTGACTTGTTCCCGCAAATTGGATTCCAGTGTGTCCAGAAGCTCCGGCAAAGACATCTGCTGTGCAATATCCGAAAGTGCATCGCCAATGCAAAAAGCTGCCTTCGGCTCTGCCGCATACCGGCTGTATATTTTCTTTGCATACGCTGCCAGTCGCTTTTCCGATTCTGTGGCATAACCGTCTTCCGATGCACGAACAGGCTTTTCAAATGCACCGCACAGGTTGACAGGCTGGTCCATTCGGATCGTCACATAAACAGCGTCCGGAAATGTGCGGTTTGCGAAGGTATTTTCCTTACCGGTCGGCATAGAACGGATAAATGCTTCTGCAAATTTACGCACGACCACAGCCACATCAGCGGCATCGTCCAGTGTCTTCCGCAGTTCAGACACATTCACATTGGCATAGCGATACAACGTGGACGAGTTGAATTCTACGGTTCCGAGGTGGCCTGCTCCGGCATTGTCGTCCTCTGAAATATCATCTACCGCAGTAAAATAATCGTACTCGTTCTGGACAGCATGCGTGGAGATCGCATGGGCAACCTGAGAGGCGGCATCGTAATTCAATGTCGGGTCGCTCGCAGCCATTCGTCCAAACAGGGCAATGTCTACAGACGGATATTCCTTCAAAGCCTTTTTGAAATCATTTTTGTCTGCTGTGTCCCCGCATGCAAGTCGGGCAATTTCCTTTGCCTGTCGGTTGCTCATAAAAAACAACGCATCTGCCTTTTCGATTTCCTCTTTTTTCGCTTTCAGGCTGATTCCTGCTGCCTTCAATGCATCTGATGCTTTCTTCAGGCACTTCTTTTCATCGAGAGAAGCATCTATAGACTGCATTTCCTGTGCAACCAGCTGCACAACATTTTTCGTGCGGTTTCCCAGATCATCTTCCGCAAACATGCCCCGGAATTCCTTTCTCATGGCATGCTTCCACGCCTGCGACGAAACTCTCGCTCTGACGGAACCGCCGTAGACAGCGGTCTTGGGGCTTCCTGTGTCATCACGATTGACACAGCTGGGCGGAACGGTCTGCAACACATGAAAATCAACATAAATACTCATTGTTTTTCTCCTTTTTCAACATAATAAAAGTCTTGTCCCCACGAAAGCTGTACTTCTTTCCGGCTCTCCAGAAACTGAAAACGATAAATATCTCCTGCAAGCTGTACATAATCCAGCCGCACGCCTTTTGCTTTGCAGAGCTGGATCAATCCTCTTAAATGGTGTGACAGTTCCTGCATGCTCTTTGCCGTAACAACCGGACCAAATCTTCGCAGAATTCGTCCTCGTTCTTCTTCTGTTTTTTCATTCATCAACCTGGCAGCAGCCGTGCCGAGGGATACTTTCTCACAGTGCACCGGTTCAGCATTCCCCTGCTGATGCAGGGCAAACAAAGTCAATGCAATATAGACAGCCCACTCGCCTTCGCTCGGCATACCGGAATTTCCGTAAAGTTCTGACGGCATTTCATTCAGAAATGCTCCCCACAATTCCGGAAGCTCTCCCGGTGTTTTTCCAATGCCTCTACGCAGATTGGCAAGCATCGCTTTTCCGACACTGGTTTCCTTTTGCCGGATCAAAAACTGAATTTGCCGATAGGTATAATTTCTGACATCGTCGATCTTTGACATGATTTCATCTCCTTTCACTAGATCTTTTTATAGATTTCTGCCACCTGTATGCGGAATTGATGAATTGCTTTCGGGGCAGAATATCGAACACTGTCTCCGCTTTTCTCATTTTTTATCTCATGTCCTACCATAGCAGCATCTCCTGCATGCATTGCCAGTTCTTCCGCACAACTGTATGCGATTGTCTTTGCAGTTTTCTGCCATGCAGAAAATACCCTTTCCTCTGTTTCATAATCAGCAGAATCCACTTCTTCCGGAGTGATCCCAGCCAGCCAGCGACGGAACGGCATGTCCAGACGGAAGTACAGCTGTGCACTGGCAGATTCTCTGGATTTCAGAAAAGTCTTATCCCAGCTCTTGGCATCGCCCTTGGTTCCGCCTGATGCGAGATATAAGTTACCGGCTAATTTGCGAATGGCATCTGCAAGCTGTTCGCATCTGTTGATCTCTACTTTGATTTTTTCCCGCCAGTTTGCACCAATGTCTATCAGCAACTGCTTGTTTACCATAAGAGAATCCCAGAATACATTTTGCACAAAGAAATCCTTATCTCCATATTGAACGGATACAATTGTTGTTTGTACCATTTGCATGTCAATTTCTTCCGCAATCCGCTGAACCCACTGAATTACACCTGCAACATGATTTCCCTCTTTATAATCATACAGCAAAGCAAAATCACGCCACATTTGCTTGTTGGCATCGTGTCTTCTCGGCACGTAGGAATCCTTTTCTTTTTTCGGTGTTCTCCATACAGTCATAGGCTCCATGAATGCATTTTCCTTCTGGAAAAAATCTCCGCCAATCAGGTAATAACGGATCACTGTATCATTTTCACGTTCCAAGAAAACACGTCTTGACTGTAGTGTATAAAGTTCTGCAAGATTATCCGGAAACGGGATCTCCGTTCGTTCCTCTCGGCGTACAGTATCGGATTCCCACAGCGGCTTTTCCTCATTTTCCACTTGATCGCCGTTTACCATAACGAGATTCAGCAGCAGCGTTTCAAACAAATTTTTACCGCGGGTAAAAACAATTCCGAGTTTGCCAAGCCAGCCTGCTCCAGGTGACGGAAGCTTTCCGCCGGATTTTTCTTTTCCCTCTTTTGTCGGCTTTGCTGATGTATCATCAAATGCATTCAGATACAGCAGCCATCTTGCCGCCTGTGCATAGGATAGTGCTGTCTTTTCTTCGCCAAAATAAGAGGAAAACAATCGGACCTTATTACCGCTCTCCGAAATTTCACCATTCAATTTGGAAGCACCATACTGCGTGCCGCATGCCAGCCCTGCCACCTGTCCAAAAGGTCTTTCCGGATGAAACAGCCAGAACCGTTCATGCCATTTTTCCAGATATTCGCGAATCGGTTCCTCCGGAAGCTGACCAAGTTCCCAAAGATCTGTCCACCTCTCAACCGCTTCTTCTTCGTCTTCCAGTTCTGCCGCATTGCCGCCCGCATCGACTCTGGAAAAAACCGTATGCAGCACTGCAAGCATCAGACGAAGAATGACAATATCCTGCGTTGGCAATTCACCGCTTAGCGAGGTATATTGATGTGCGTGAAGAAGTGCATCTGTCAATGACACTTCATGCACCTGACAGGAATCATCTCTCACGCGTATCCACGGTTCGTCCAGTAAATTGAATTCGATTTCTTTCATGAACACTCCTCCTTAAAGCTTTTAGGCAATACCGCACAAAGATTGTGCGACAGATGCGTCGTCAAATTTTTCGTC
>OFMB01000597.1_pt1 | contig 21075 bp, 11 predicted proteins | sample 1541111 | NCBI WGS metagenome assembly OFMB01 (sample SAMN04209241, study PRJEB22552) | human gut metagenome | biome: gut; material: feces | host: Homo sapiens | place: USA: Oklahoma
TCCATATATCTATTATATCATATTTTTGCTCGTTTGGCAATTGTGCGGTGTTGCCTTAAGTGTTTGCTCAAAAAATTTGCCTATGCGTTATGCATCGGCTTAATCAATATTTTTTATCGTCGAAGTGCCACAAAATCGAGCTTTTATTTTAGCCAACCTGCCGAAATTCAGAATTATAGAAAGAAAAATCAGGAAAAGTCTTGACTTTTTCAAGTTCTCGGAGTACAATAAACCCGTAAACAAGATTTGTGTACAGCATGAATAATGCTTTATCAGAACTTAGCTATCTCTGCTTTCATGGTTATTAGGATATCCCACCATGCGGCGAGGTGTTTACTACTATTTTCAAACGGATATGTGCTGAGGGAGACGCTACAAAGTTATATTAGCTTTGCGAGAAGCGACGGGCAGTTTTGCTTTACCTCTATTACGTCGCTGAGCCATTAATTAGAAAGGAAAATCGGATATCACTATGAAATTTAATGAAATTAAGTCGAACGAGTATGATAAGTATACTTTCGGCAAATGCATCCGAGCAAGACGAGAGGAACTTGGGAGATCGGTTCGTGATCTGGCAAAGGCAGTTCAAATGTCACCAATTTACTTGAGCGATATCGAGCGCGGACTAAGAGTTGCACCAACAAGTAATACTAAAGGAATCGACTACATGGAAAATCTGATAAGAGAACTAAGTGTCAAGGAAGATGAGATTCTTGCGTTTAGGGCTATGGCTGAGGTATCAAAAGGACAGTACATAGATATTCAAGCCTACTTATCAAAGACTCCATCAGCACGATTAGCTCTTAGGCTCGCAGATGAAAAAAATATTCCTGATGAAGAATGGCAAAAGTTTATAATTCATCTTCAGGCTTTGAAATCATCTACCCTCTGATACATTTGTCAAAATTCTACTCATATACTTCTCGGCTAAATTGCCGACGATGTAGCACCTGTACACCGTCAATGATACCATTGATAAAGTGTCAGGTGTTTTTTTGACCCTGTTCAAGCAGAAAAGAAAATATGAAAGGATTGTTTTTTATGACAAAGCCAGACACTGGGAAACCTCGAAGCGCCGTCATGTGGGGCGGCCTTAATAGCTGCCCCATTACTATGAAGTATCTTCTTGAATACTTTGGAGGATTGCAGATTCCTCCCGGTTCGGTTGACATCAAGGATTTTGTAGACAATTTTTTGCACCTTGAGATTCTGAGTGACATTGTGGATTTACCTTATATCAAGGCTTTCATATACTATTCTCCGGGTGTATACTTTCATATTAAAAGTGATCGTCCGATTTCAGTTGACCCTGGTACAGTCATTCTGAATCAGGACATACAGGTTGATTCACCTGAATGGCGCTTCGTTCTGGCGCATGAGGCTGGACACTGGATCATCAACAGGGAGCTTGCAGACCCGGTTCGTCCCAATTACTCCTGTTGTAAAACTTTTGAAATGCGTACCGACTATATGGATGCTGAAAAGATAAGTCACTACATTGATACCGATGCCGATGCATGGTCAGAGATAAAGGCTGACTGTATAGCAAATGCTATACTGATGCCCACAAGTGCATTCCTGACTCAGTCTATCAGACTTATGGATGCTTACGGCTTTAAGGACGAAAGAATCACTATTGGTGAACATCCAGAAGCAGAAGCAGCATTGATCAGCGATCTTGCTGAAACATTCCTTGTTCCGGATTATGCGGTCAGGAATAATCTTTATGCTTACGGCTTGCTCTCCAAAGACTAAGGTGTTTGAAATCATAATAATGGGTGGAGACATCCATTATTATTTTAATAACATCGTACACAATATCTGTGTACAGAAGGAGAGCTTTCATGAAAATGAGATACATTGTAAAATGTCCGTGGTGCAACAAGGGCGAAATACGGGCAGATAATAAAGGCGATCTTCGCAACTCATGTATCTGTCCTAAATGTACCAGAGCGTTTATCGTTGACTGGAACACTCTTAAAGCTACACGCACAAATAAATCCAAAGGATAATAAACATGATACTGACCGCACCGAAGGACATTGTCACTTCATAGAACGGAGTATGAGAGCAGCATGAACTGTTTTCATCTCCGTTCTTTTTTGTTATGAAGGGAGGAATATCTGTGATCCACAAAATTGAACATAGTGATTTGATCAATATGGTCAGGATCATAGATGTCCGTCATGAGTTCCTCAAAGAATGGGAGAACGATGAGAACATGATCAGAATGTTCATCGACCTGAACATTGGCAACTTTCTTCCCGGTGACGAAGATACCTTCGGCAGTTATCTGACCAACTTGATGAATTTCAAGGGGTTGACACCAACAGTTCTTGCAGAGAGGACAGGAATAAGCTACAACACCATTTACAAATACCTGTCAGACTATGGACGTTCAAAGCCGTATACGCTGGCTCTGATGATAGCATTCGGACTTGAACCCTCGCAGATCGACGCAGTATTTAGCCTTGCTGAATTGCGTATTGACAGGCGCTGTACAGAAAACAACATTATCAACCGATATATGCAACTCGGCAGGAGCGATGAAAATGCAGTTGCTAAATGCAATCAGACACTGGTTATATTCGGTTTTGACTCGCTGACAGCTTTAGGAACAAATGCCTATGGTAAATAGTAACGAAATTTATATAGGTCATTTCTTGTCGAGAAATAATCAGACCTCAGTAAGAAGATGAAATCAGCGAGATTTGAGTATCCTTCATAGGCATATTGACGTGCTTTAGGCTATTTTTACATTAAACCCTGTTACTTTTGGATATTGCAACATTTCTCGGCGCGATATATCTTTTTTCGCTGAGAAGGTTTACAATATAAAATGAGGATACGAATGCTTGCGCGCGGCTACTCAGTTCCGTAACCTCAAAAATACGATCACCAGGCTGAGTTGGGATTGTCAGAGAGAAACACTCGACAACCGCTTGGTTTAATTGGTATGCGTTTTTCTCTGACAGAAAGGAGAAAAACATGAAATCCAAGCCGAAATTCCCGAAAGAATACTATGACATCGAAAAGGTCGAAGGCGTTACCGATGAGACAGTAAAAGCATATCGTAGTCTTATCCGCCATGAGATGTATGAGGAAAAGAAACGGAAACAGAACGAAGCATTTACCTACGGTCACGTTGATGATATTGAGTATCTGCTTTCCACTGACAGCACTACTATGACTCAGGGCGGCATTCAGAATCCTCGGCTTGCTCAGGCATTGGACGAGCTGCGGATCAAGAATGAGAGCTGGTACGAAGCAGTCATGGACTACTATATCAGATGTGAGAACGCAAGTTACGGTGTGCTTGCAAGAAAATATAACGTTTCAAAGGTAGAGGTATTCCGTCGGGTAACACTCGGAGTTGAGTTCCTGATCGAGAAAATGGCAAAATGACCTGGCATAGTGCAAGTTCATACTTGAAAACTGTGCATGGCTACAAAATCAGGCTTGATACTTAACGATGGGCATAAAAAATTTGGTAATGACTTATAGAGGGCGCAATAGTGTTCTCAGGAGAGCTAAGGGAGCGACAAAGCTGTTTTGTCCATTTTCCGGCTGCGTCGTTCCCCATACGCTCGTGATAAAAATGAGGTGTTATAAATGGAAACAATGATAACTGTAAACTTTGACAATGAAAAGCCAACCGTAAGCGGTCGGGAACTTCATGCAGCACTTATGATCGACACTCGCTACAACGACTGGTTCAAAAGAATGTGCAAGTACGGATTTGTAGAGGGCAGAGACTATTACTCGTTTCTGAGTAATAGGGTTGACGGACGTGCAGGTAAGCAGAGAAAAGACCATCAGCTCACCATTGATATGGCAAAAGAGTTGTGCATGATTCAGCGCTCCGAAATCGGTAAGAAATGCCGTGAATACTTCCTCGAAATCGAGAAGAAGTGGAACAGTCCCGATGCGATCATCGCAAGAGCATTGCTTATTGCCAATCATCAGTTGCAGCTTGTCAAGCATGAAAACACTCAGCTCATCGAAGAAAACAGCGAACAGGCAGAGAGAATAAAAAAGATGCTCCCGAAAGCATCTTATTACGACTATGTTCTGAGTGCCGAGGGTCTGATGCCGATCAGCACTATCGCAAAGGACTATGGTAAGTCGGCGGTATGGCTGAACAAATGGCTTCATGAACAGGGAGTTCAGTATAAGCAGGGGCAGGTGTGGCTGCTGTATCAGAAGTACGCAGGAATGGGATATGTAAAGTCCAAGACTTTTACTGTATCAGACGAAAACGGCGACCCTAATGCGAAGCTGCATACTTGTTGGACGTAGAAGGGACGGCTGTTCATCTACGAGCTTCTGAAAGCTCACGGCATTCTTCCTCTTATGGAGCAGAATTACTGATAATATATTCCTTCTTTTTTGCAGGACAGCGGAAACGCTGTCGGGAGTATCCGTTCTTCGACAGGGCGAATACTGCCCACGGTGTTTCATGTATCGTGCCTCCTATATATTATTTCGACGGCTGATGTGCCGTCGGGAGCTTCTACCCCTTGGAGTAGGAGCTGCCAACAGTACATCAATCTTTGGGCATAAAAATAACCGACAGACAGATGTGCTTACAGCATCTTGAAAACTGAATATGAAACATCAACGCTATTTTGTTTTCTTTTTCTTCTTCCTGAGAGAGGAGTGAAGTTATGGCAAGCAAATCCGTAAGGAAACCGTTCAGGAAATATCCTGATATTGTCACGATTACCCAGGTGTGTGAAATGCTCGGTATCAGCCGTAATTATGCTTACGCTTTGGTAAAACAGGGAAAGATTGCACGGCTTGATCTTGGACGCATCATCAGAGTGACGAAAGCCTCAGTGGTTGAGCTTCACGAAAAAAGCCAACGCCCCACGGAGGATTTCCCGGTGTAAAATGCCGAAAATACAGAAATGCGGTTGGTTTGTATTGCATTATATTTGGTTTTGCGCTATAATATAATAGTCAACAGCAGACTTCTACCGCTTTCAACTCAAAGGAGGAATATGAATGAAAGCAAGTCTGCCTTACAAATCAATCAAAACCCGTAAAAACGGGAAATGGTATATAGTATTTGACTACAAGGATCACAGCGGAAACCGTAAGCGCAAATGGGTTAACACAAAATTGCCTGAAACGTGTTCAAAGAAAGCTCTGAAAGAAGCTGAGGAAGCTATCAAAGCAGAGTTTGACAAGAGCATCGCTGAGGGTGAGATTGCTGTGAAATCCGCAAGTGCCGTACCGAATGCTGTTATGAGCGATGAGGGTGCTTCTGAGATGTCGCTTGGAGATTTCTTTTCCGAGTGGCTGACACACATCAAACCGAACGTGGCTCGTACAACACATCTTTGCTATCGCAAGATCAGCAACAGATACATGGAGTACATAAACGAAAACTATCCGGAACTTACGCTTGGACAGGTAAATCACAACCACGTTCAGAATTTTCTCAACTACAAACTAGACAACGGCTGCAAAGGCAGTTCTGTGAAACAGTATTATCTCGCATTGCACTCTGCATTTGCGTATGCTGCTAAAATGGAGCTGATCCCGAAACACCCTATGGACAAGTTGGTTGTACCGAGAGCTGACAGACATGAAGCTACCTTTTATAATGGCGATGAACTTCTGGAGCTGCTTGAAGTATTCAAGGACGATAAGCTTGAGCTTGTTGTCAATATTGCAGCTTACTATGGCCTGAGAAGATGTGAGATACTTGGTCTGAGGTGGGATGCTATCGACTTCAAGAACAAGACAATCACTGTCCAGAGGAAAATCGTCAGCGACTACGATGACAGCGGTGAGATGAAACTCTATGTGGAAACCAGGCTGAAAACCAATTCTACAAGGCGTACACTTCCGCTGATACCGCACATTGAGGAAATGCTCCTTGAAAAGAAAAAAGCTGATGCTCAGTTTAAAAAGACTTGCGGCAAGAGCTACAACAAGGAGTTTGACGGATTTATTTGCCGTGATAGTCTTGGTAATATGATCTCACCAAGCTATGTAACGCAGCACTTCCATTATATCGTTACTAAAAGCGGTTTGAAACATCTACGTTTCCAGGATCTTCGTCATTCTTGTGCGAGCTTGTTACTGGCGAATGATATTCCGATGAAGGCGATTCAGGAGTGGCTTGGTCATAGCAATTTTGCAATCACAGCAAACCTTTATAGTCATTTGGAATACAACGCTAAAGTCAGCTCGGCTGAAACTATTGCAAGGGTTCTCGGTGGCAAGTCTGAGGATAATTCTGATGCAGATAATTCTGCCAGAAAGACCACAGGCAGAACGTCAAAGGCAACAAGCAAAAAGCCGTCCCAAAAGAGTGACGGTAGGAAAAAGAAAAGCGATAATCCCGAAGGCAAGGGAGAATCGCAAAGGTCAACATTATAGAATATAATATGCGAAAGTGGAATCAAGAAAAAGAAATCAAAAAACGTGTGATTCTGGTAGAAAAAATGGTAGAAAAATAATGTGATTCACGTTTATATTATCTACCAACAACTTTCTGAAATCCAGTCAATTCGGATAAAGCAGAGAATCGTTACTAAGGAATTCATATAATAGAGTAGACAAATGCACTATTATATGATATAATAAAGGCAGAGCAAAATGAACAAGGCAGGTGACACCGATGGAACAGAAACTAGATATTCATGAATTACGGAAATCCTATGATACAGCGGCAAAGCGACTGCTGTCTTACAAGGAAGTCATTGCGAATATTTTGAAGTATACTGTCCGGGAATTCAAAGGCTGTTCGATTCCGGAAATTGTTGCCTGTTTAGAAGGAAAGCCAGAGATCGGGACAGTTCCAGTTGATGATGATTTCTTACCTAAAATGGATGTGGCAGGTTCTGAAACGATTTCTGAAAAAGAAGGCGTTCGCAGCTATGACATTAAATTCAAAGTAAAACTGCCTACACAGGAAGAAGCAGAATTGATTATCAATCTGGAATCTCAGAACAAATATCGTCCGGGATACACGCTGGAAAAACGGGGTATTTACTACCTCAGCAGATTGATTTCTTCGCAGTATAACGTAGAATTCAAGAATTCGAATTTTGATCAATTGAAGAAAGTATACTCTATCTGGATTTGTACCCATGCACCGCTTGAATTTGCAAATACGATTACAGAATATCGATTCAAGCCGGAAAACTTGGTTGGAGAAATGCCGGATATTCCGAAGCACTATGATTTGATGTCATTGATCATGATCAATTTAGGTGCAAAAGATAAGAACTATGATGGGCTGATTCGGATGCTGGATATTCTTTTGAATCTGTATTCAGAGATTGGAAGGAGTCAAGCTGCATTGGATATTCTGGAAAGTGATTATCACATTCCATTGAGAAGCGTTCGTAAGGAGGTTGAGAATATGTGCAATTTGAGCCAGGGCGTTTATGATGATGGCTTTGCAAAAGGTGTGTCAGAAGGTAAAGCAGAAGGTAAAGCAGAAGGCAAAATTTCAAATGCCATTAAAGTTGTCAAGAATCTGCTTGCAAAAGGTTTTTCATTGGAAGAAGCACTTGCGATTGCAGATATTGATCAGGAAACCTACGAGAAAAATTGCTCGGAATAAGGTTTATGATTCTGTTAAACTACACTTGATAAAAAATCTCAGTCATTTTTTATGGCTGAGATTTTTTTAGTCTGAAATAGATGGTGTAAGAATGACCTTGCAATAGAGCCACTTCAAAACAGACACAGAACGAAACAACACCTCCTCTCCAACTTCCCAAAAAATGAACGAAATCTCAAAAAAACCTCCTTTTTTCTTGACAAAGAATACCTGATCATGTTATAATAGATCTATCAAGAATATGTAATATATTCGAAAACAAAAAGGAGGAAGTTTATGCGATTTCAAAAGAAACTATCCCGGCGAGTGCTGAGCCTTGCGGCGGCACTTGTGACGGGCATCTCGTCTGTGGGCATCGGTTCATTTTCCGGCAGCGTGCTGTTGGCGAGTGCGGAGGAGGACACGTCCACCCATGAACACAGCTACGATACAGGGAACACCAACGGTTTCGGAAACTGCCCGAAATGCAATGCAACCGTATATCAGCCTGCCACTGAAACAACTGACAAATATGACATTGACGATGACGGCATGAAAGAGACTGTTTACGAAATCAGCAATGCAGGTCAGCTTTACTGGTTTGCAGGAATTGTAAACGGCACTCTTGATGGAGTTAAACAAAACACATTAGCCAATGCAATTCTGACAACCAACATCACAGTAAATGAAAATCTTCTTGATTCCTTACAATACGATGCAAAGAACAACGTTTCCAATGGAAGTGATTTTATAAGCTGGACACCGATTGCAGATTGTATGGGAAATAATATAACAGGGTATTCAGGAACGTTTGACGGAAATAATAAAACCGTAAGTGGTTTGTACTTTAATGGTGATTCAACATGTATTGGATTATTCGGAAGTTCAGAATCCGATGGCAACATAAAAAATGTTGGAGTCGTTGATTCCTATTTCAAAGGGAATGATTCTGTGGGCGGTGTGTGCGGAAAAAATGCTGGCACAATCACAAACTGTTATAATGCAGGGAATCTTACCGCTATTGAGTCATCTGCTCATATAGGCGGTATATGTGGATATAATAATAGTGGCACAATCGCAAACTGTTATAACACAGGAACTGTTACTGCTACCGGCCAAGTATTTTCTGTGGGTGGTGTGTGTGGTTGTAGTACTGCACCAATTTCAAACTGTTATAACATAGGAACTGTTACTGCTACTAGCTCAGATACTAATATAAGCGGTATATGTGGATACTATTTTGGGTCAATCAAAAATTGCTATTACCTTGCAAACACAGAAGATGAAAATGGCGGCAAAACCGCCGACCAATTCGCCAGCGGTGAAGTCGCATATCTGCTGAACGGCGATCAATCCGACATTCATTTTTATCAGACGATCGGCGATGACGCTTTTCCGACTTTTGACAACACCCACGGTGTGGTCTATTCCTATGCTGGCTGCACCGACAAGACGTATTACACCAACACCGAAACAGCAGATATACCGCACGACTTCGACGAAAACGGTTTCTGCAAGAAAAACAGCACCCACTACCAGCCGGCAACGCTGAACAGCGAAACCGGAAACTACGAGATCGAAAACGCAGGTCAGCTTTACTGGTTTGCGGCAAAAGTAAATGCGGGCGAAAAATCTGCGAATGCGATTTTAACAGCTGATATTGTTGTTAATGAGGGTGACCTTTCGGGTTATGATGGAATTTCTGAAAACAGCTGGAGAAAATGGACACCTATAAATAGTTACAGCGGAACTTTTGACGGACAGAATCATAAAATTAGCGGTCTTTATTTTAATGATGATAATAAAGTATTTATCGGTTTATTTGAAATTACTGAAGGTGCAACTATCAAAAAAGTTGGTGTCGTAAATTCATACTTCGAAGGTAGTGAAAATGTCGGCGGAATATGTGGCGTGGGATTTGGAGGAACAATATCAGAATGTTATAGTACTGCAACAGTAATTGGAATTAATGCAGCTGGTGGTATTTGTGGAATATTTGATAGTTTAAATGTTATAAATTGTTTCAATAGCGGAAAAATAAGTGCAGGAAGTGAAGTTGGCGGAATTTGCGGAAGTATTCGTAATTCATCTGTTGAAAATTGTTATTATGACAAAACAGTTTTTACAGGTGATGCAATTGGGAATACATCTGATACTAATACTATTGAAAAAGTTGAAGGCAAAACAACAGAACAATTTGCAAGCGGTGAAGTTGCTTTTCTTCTTGGAGATGCTTTTGGACAGAAAATTGGCACAGATGAAATACCTGTTTTAGGCGGACAGAAAGTTTACAAAGTTGAAAAAACGGGTTGCGGTGTAACAGATACAGAAGAAGTGTACAGTAACACAAATGAAAACATAGTAGTTGAACATTCGTTTGAAAACGGTATTTGCACAAAATGCGGAACAAAAGAAGAAGCAAAGCAAAATTCAAATGGCTATTATGAAATTTCAAACGCAGGTCAGCTTTACTGGTTTGCAGGACTTGTAAACGGCACTCTTGATGGAGTTAAACAAAATACATTAGCCAATGCAATTCTGACAGCCAACATCACAGTAAATGAAAATCTTCTTGATTCCTTACAATACGATGCAAAGAACAACGTTTCCAATGGAAGTGATTTTATAAGCTGGACACCGATTGCAGATTGTATGGGAAATAATATAACAGGGTATTCAGGAACGTTTGACGGAAATAATAAAACCGTAAGTGGTTTGTATTTTAATGGTAATTCAACACGTATTGGATTATTCGGAAGTTCAGAAGCCGATGGCAACATAAAAAATGTTGGAGTTGTTGATTCCTATTTCAAAGGGAATGATTTTGTGGGCGGTGTGTGTGGTTGTAGTAATGCACCAATTTCAAACTGTTATAACATAGGAACCGTTACTGCTACTGACTCAGATACTGATATAAGCGGTATATGTGGATACAATTTTGGGCCAATCAAAAATTGCTACTACCTCGCAGACACAGAAGATGAAAATGGCGGCAAAACCGCAGAACAGTTCAAGAGCGGTGAAGTCGCATATCTGCTGAACGGCAGCAAGTCCGAGGGCGACACGGTACACTTCTACCAGAATCTAAGCGGCGAGAACGCAGACGCTCTTCCGGTTCTGGACAACACTCATGGCGTAGTCTATACCGGAGAGGATTGCAAAACAGGGGGTACAAGCTATACCAACAACGCTGATTCTATTGCAGAAGGTAAAATTCACGACTTCGACGAAAACGGTTTCTGCAAAAAGGACAGCACCCACTACCAGCCTGCAACGCTGAACGAGACAACTGGAAACTACGAGATCTCCAATGCTGGTCAGCTGTACTGGTTTGCGGCATTTGTGAATACCACAGGCAGTTCTTTTGATGACTATCCGAATATAAATGCAAGTGCTGTTCTGAAAAAAGATATCGTAATCAATGAGGGCGATCTTTCTGGATATGATGGCGTCAGTGCAAATAGTTGGAGAATTTGGACGCCGATCGGAAGATTTCCATATGGCCGTTACACTGGCACATTCGATGGACAGGGACATACGATCAGCGGTCTGTATTGCGATGCTAACAGCAGAAGCTATGCTGGTTTGTTTGAATATAACCGTGGTATCATTCAAAATGTTGGCATAGTGAACTCTTATTTTAAGAGTGAAAACACTGTCGGTGGTGTGTGCGGTGATAATGAAAAAATAATCAAAAACTGTTATAATACTGGAACGGTTTCTGGTGTGGATACTGCTGGCGGTGTGTGTGGTTACAATTGCGGCACGCTCGAAAACTGCTACAACACCGGAACAATTTCTGGTACTGGAAACTATATTGGCGGTGTGTGCGGCGATAACTATATTGATAGCAGTAACAATGGCATCGTCAAAAACAGTTACTACCTCGACACCTGTGCGGCAGAGGGTACGACTTTCACAAATGACGACGGCATAAGCAAAACCGCCGACCAGTTCACAAATGGTGAAGTCGCTTATTTGCTGAACTTCCACCAGACCATCGGCGAGGACGAGATCCCGACCCTCAACGAGCAGGCAAGGGCAGTCGTTCGGCTGACACTGACCTATGACGAAACTTTTGGCGATGATGCCGATACCAAGGAACTCTATTACAACGCTGCGGATGAAGTAATGCTGGAAAAATCGACGGATAAGGCGTATACTTACCGCTACTTTGACGGCGAGACCGAGCTCACTGAAGATATTTATCTCATGACCGGCGATGCGGTGCTCACTGTGAAAAAAGAGGCAGTGAAGATCACCGTTTCTGCTGATGTGGACAAGCTGGAACTGACTTACAAAAAGGCGATGACCGAGGTCGATCTGAACAGCTATGTGGAAAACGCTGCCGATCTGGGCAAGCTGACATTCAAGGTTGACGATGCAAGCCAGCTGCCGGAGGGTCTGGAACTTTCCACAGACGGAACACTTTCCGGCACACCGGCAAAGGCAGCAGACAGCGTTAAGACTACGGTTATTGTCACGGCGAAAAACGGCGAAACGGCGAAGATCAAACTGACGTTCCAGATCGCCAAGGCTGACCCGACGGTAGAAGTTACCGTGGACGGCGATTCCCACACCGAGGGTGACCTTGTGAGCGAGCTGAAGCTGATTCTCAGCGGAAACAACACCAAGGGTCTGGCGGAAATTATCAGCGAGATCAAAGCACTGACTGCCGGTGAAAATACCCTGACGTGGAAGTTTACGCCGGAGGACGGCGAGAACTATAATGTCGTAACCGGCACGGTCGTGGTAAATGCACAGACAACAACTACCACAACAACGACCACTACAACTACTACGACAACGACGACTACTACAAACGAAACGACTGCCACAACAAAGGCAACAACCGCCACCAGCGGAACAACTTCTGCGACTAAGGCAACAATGACTACCACCAGCGGAACGACTTCTGCGACTAAGGCAACAACAACTACTACCAGCGGAACGACTTCTGCGACTAAGGCAACAACGACTACCACCAGCGGAACAACTTCTGCGACTAAGGCAACAACAACTACCACAAGCGGAACAACTTCTGCGACTAAGGCAACAACGACTACCACCAGCAGAACAACTTCTGCGACTAAGGCAACAACGACTACCACAAGCGGAACAACTTCTGCGACTAAGGCAACAACGACTACCACCAGCGGAACAACTTTTGCGACTAAGGCAACAACGACTACCACAGGCGAAACGACTTCTGCGACTAAGGCAACAACGACTACCACCAGCGGAACGACTTCCGCGACTAAGGCAACAACGACTACCACCAGCGGAACAACTTCTGCGACTAAGGCAACAACAACTACCACAAGCGGAACAACTTCTGCGACTAAGGCAACAACGACTACCACCAGCAGAACAACTTCTGCGACTAAGGCAACAACGACTACCACAAGCGGAACAACTTCTGCGACTAAGGCAACAACGACTACCACCAGCGGAACGACTTCTGCAACAGAATCTGGCACAGAAACTTCTACACTCAGCACGGAAACTTCCACTTTGACTACAACATCTTCCACCACAAGCGTGACAAACATTGCGGACGAAGATCTTTGCAGTTGGGCACTCAACGATTATCTGAAAAAAACGGGAGTGATCGCCGTAAATGCAGAAATCACTGCACGCTCGGAGAATGCATATGAGATCACGCTGACCGACTTAAACGGCAATGTGCTGGACGTTTACACCGTTGATCCGAAAACCGGTACTGGAACAGATTCCTCCAACGCAGAAGTTAACCTGCCTCAGACTGGAAACAATTCCATGACAAACTGGCTGCTGTGCGTGGGTGCAGCACTGTTCATGGCATTCGGATTCGGTGCGGTGAAGGCATCGGGTATCTTCAAGCGTAAAGAGGATGAGTAAGACCCAAAAGCAGTGGGGGATGTTTCTCTCAGGACTGATTGCAGTTCTGAAATGAACCCCTTTTCAAAGCAGCAGGACATTTCAAGGAAAGCGGAAACAGCAGTACACATTGAAAATACGTACTCTGAAAAAGTGTGAAAAGCCCGATATATCGCAGTTTTGCGGTATATCGGGCTTCCTTTTTTCAACAAGGCAGCCACTTCAAAAACAGACACAGAACGAAACAACAGAAAAACTCTCTCCTCTCCAACTTCCAAAATTTGTGCAAAATCGCAAAAAATCCTCCGTTTTTCTTGACAAAGAATACCTGATCATGTTATAATAGATCTATCAAGAATATGTAATATATTCGAAAACAAAGGAGGCGTATTATGAAGAAACAATGGAAACGGCTGGCTGCTCTTTCGTCTGCAGCAGTCATGGCGGCGGGAACGCTGCTGTACTTCCCGACCGATACCCTGCAAAATATCTCGTGGGGGATCACGGCGAGTGCGGAGGAAACAGGTGAAGGGACAGAATCGGGATCGCAGACATGGAAAGAAGACAACCTAATCTGGACACTCGCCGCCGACGGCACAATGACCATCAGCGGCTCAGGGGCGATGAAGGGTTATAGTTGGTACTCTGGTAGCCCTGCAACCCAAAAGAAAGACAACGTAAAAAAAGTTGTGATTCAAGAGGGCGTTACAAGCATCGGAGATTTTGCGTTTTTCTATTGCAGCAGTTTAACAAGCATCGAAATTCCGAGTGGTGTCACAAGCATCGGAAAGAATGCGTTTCAGTATTGCAGCAGTTTAACAAGCATTGAAATTCCGGAAAGCGTCATAAGCATCGGAAATAATACGTTTGAGCATTGCAGCAGCTTGACCAACATCACGATTCCAGGTAGTGTCACAAGCATCGGAATGAGTGCGTTTTCTGATTGCAGTAGTTTAGCAAGCATCACGATTCCGGAGAGTGTCACAAGCATCGGAAATTATGCATTTTACAATTGCACCGGCTTAACCAGCATCACCATTCCAAAAAGTGTCACCAGTATCGGAAATGGTATGTTTAAGTATTGCACTGGCTTAACCAGCATCACCATTCCAAAGAGTGTCACAAGCATCGGAAGCAATGTGTTTGGCGGCTGTACTGTTTTGACCGAGGTGCTTCTTGAAAACGGCTCTACGCTGACAAGCGGACAACTCGGCGTAGATGCAAGCAAAATCGCAACCTACTGGAACGAAGACAATCTGACCTGGACACTCACCGCCGACGGCACAATGACCATCAGCGGCAAAGGGGCGATGAAGGAGGATTACAATACTTATTATAGCCCTGCATACGACAATGAGAACATAAAAAAAGTTGTGATTGAAGATGGCGTTACAAGTATCGGAGAATATGCGTTTTCTGGTTGTAGAAGCTTGACAGACATCACGATTCCAGGTAGTGTCACAAGCATCGGAGATTCTGCGTTTGAGTGGTGCACCGGCTTAACCAGTATCGAAATTCCAGAAGGTGTCACAAGCATCGGAGAGTTTGTGTTTTTCAGTTGCTACAAGCTGACCGAGGTGTTTCTTGAAAACGGCTCTAAGCTGACGAGCGGAAACCTCGGCGTAGACGAAAGCATAATCGGAACCTACTGGAACGAAGGCGACCTGACCTGGACACTCACCGCCGACGGCACAATGACCATCAGCGGCACAGGGGCGATGAAGGATTACTCTTACGATAGCCCTGCATGCGACAATAGCAACATAAAAAAAGTTGTGATTGAAGATGGCGTTACAAGCATCGGAGATTCTGCGTTTTCCGATTGCAGAAGCTTGACAGACATCACGATTCCAGGTAGTGTCACAAGCATCGGAAATGGTGCGTTTTCCGGTTGCAGCAGCTTAACAGACATCACGATTCCAAGTAGTGTCACAAGCATCGGAGAATCTGCGTTTGAGAGTTGCACCGACTTAACTAGCATCACCATTCCAAAGAGTGTCACCAGTATCGGAAGCAATGTGTTTGACGGCTGTACTGATCTGACCGAGGTGCTTCTTGAAGGCGGCTCTACGCTGACAAGCGAAAATTTCGGTGAAGTTGCAAACAAAGTTGTAACCCGCTGGAACGAAGACAATCTGACCTGGGCACTGGACGCTGAGGGTACACTGACCATCAGCGGCACAGGGGCGATGAAGGAGTATGGTGCTGGCAGTAGCCCTGCAGCCCAGAAGAAAGACAGCGTAAAAAAAGTTGTGATTGAAGATGGCATTACAAATATCGTAGATTTTGCGTTTTTCGATTGCACTGTCTTAGAAAGCATCGAAATTCCAGGTAGTGTCGCAAGCATCGGAAATTTTGCGTTTTGCAGTTGCAGCCGCTTGACAGACATCACGATTCTAGGTAGTGTCACAAGCATCGGAGATTATGCGTTTCTAAATTGCACCGGCTTAACCAGCATCAACATTCCAGAAGGTGTCACAAGCATCGAAGATTATGCGTTTCAGGGTTGCAGCAGCTTGACAAGTATTACGATTCCAGAGAGTGTTACAAGCATCGGAAATTATGCTTTTAAGTATTGCAGCAGCTTGACGGACATCACGATTCCAGGTAGTGTCACAAGCATCGGAACTTATGCATTTTCCGGCTGTACTGCTCTGACCGAGGTACTTCTTGAAAATGGCTCTACGCTGACAAGCGAAAATTTCGGTGAAGTTGCAGACAAAGTTGTAATCCGCTGGAACGAAGGCAACCTGACCTGGACACTGGACGCTGAGGGAACAATGGCCATCAGCGGCACAGGAGCAATGAAGAATTATGGTACTAACAATAGCCCTGCAGCCCAGAAGAAAGACAGCGTAAAAAAAGTTGTGATTGAAGATGGCATCACAAGCATCGGAGATTATGCGTTTTTCGATTGCAGCAGTTTAACAAGCATTGAAATTCCAGAAGGTGTCACAAGCATCGGAGAGGGTGCGTTTTCCAATTGCAGAAATTTAGCAAGCATTGAAATTCCGGAAAGTGTCACAAGCATCGGAGATTTTGCATTTTTTGGCTGCGGCGATTCGCTTGAAATTACGGTTTCCTGCGATTCTACGCTGAAAAAAGACGCTTTCGGAGATGCATCTGAAAAGGTAAAATATCGTCATTCTCTCGTGAAAACCGATGCCAAGGATGCGACATACACCGAAGCCGGAAACGTGGAGTACTGGACCTGTGAGAACTGCAAAAAGCATTTCCTGTCTGACGAAACCGATGCAGAAGCTGCCAAAGAGGTGGAGTTGTCGGCAACGGTAAAACCTGTTCTGGTTCAGGTTGCCACAGCGACCACGCAGATCAAGTGCGTTTACGGTCAGGACATGGACGAGATCAACCTGCAGGATTACGTGAAAAATGCCGATGCCGTAGGCGGCGTTTCCGTGAAGGTTGCAACTGGTTCCACCATGCTGGACGGCATGCAGCTGGACGGCAGCAAGCTCTCCGGCAAGCCCACAAAGGTGTACACGGACGGCAAGGACGTGACCTTTACATTCACCGCGAAAAACGGCAACACCGCAAACTTGACTTTGCATTTCCTGGTGGCAAAGGCTGATCCGACGGTGGAAGTAACCGTAGACGGCGACAGCCACACCGAGGGCGACCTTGTGAGCGAGCTGAAGCTGATTCTCAGCGGAAACAATACCAAGGGTGCGGCAAAGATCGTCAGCGAGCTCAAGAAACTGATCGCCGGAAAGAACACCCTGGCATGGGAGTTCACCCCGGAGGACAGCGAGAACTACAACGTTGTGACCGGCACAGTTGTGGTAAATGCACAGACAACAACTACCACAACAACGACCACCACAACAACTACGACAACGACGACTACTACAAACGAAACAACTGCAACAACCGAGGCAACAACTGCCACTACCAAGGCAACGACTGCTACCAGTGGAACAACCGCAACAACTGAGGCAACTGCTACCACAAGCGAAACAACCGCAACAAGCGAAACGGCTGCAACAACCGAGGCAAGCACTGTTACCACAAACGAAACAACTGCAACAACTGAGGGAACTACTGCCACAAACGAAACGACCGCAACAATTGAGGAAACTACTACCAAAAACGAAACGACTGCCACAACCGAGGCAACTACAGTTACCACAAGCGGAACAATTGCAACAACTGATGAAACTACTACAAACGAAACAACCGCAACAACCGAGGCAACTACTACTACAAGCGGAACGACTTCCGCAACCGTGGTAACAACTGCTACCAGCGGAACAACCTCCGCAACCAAGGCAACGACTGCTACAAGTGGAACGACCTCCGCAACTAAGGCAACAACTGCTACAAGCGAAACGGCTGCAACAACTAAGGCAACAACTGCCACAAGTGGAACGACTTCCGCAACCAAGGCAACAACTGCTACAAGCGGAACAACTGCAACAACTTCCGCAACTCAAACAACCACAATCACCAGTGCTTCCAGCACAGAATCCACCGCCGCAACATCGGCAACCACGATCACAACAGCAGCTACCACGAGTGTGACCAACATTGCGGACGATGATCTTTGCAGCTGGGCAATCAACGATTACCAGAAAAAGGCGGGTATCGTACCTGCAAATGCAGAAATCACCGTGCGCTCGGAGAATGCTTGCGAGATTACGCTGACCGATGAAAACGGCAATGTGCTGGACGTTTACACCGTTGACCCGAAGACCGGTACTGGTACGGATTCTTCCAACGCAGAAGTTAACCTGCCCCAGACCGGAAACAATTCCATGACAAACTGGCTCCTGTGCGTGGGTGCAGCAATGTTCATGGCATTCGGATTCGGTGCGGTGAAAGCATCTGGTGTCTTCAAACGGAAAGAGGATGAGTAAGGCCAAAAAGCAGTGGGGGATGTTCCTTTTGAGACTGACTGCGATTCTGAAATGAAACCCTTTCCAAAACAGCAGGATATTTCAAGAAAAGCGGAAACAGCAGTACGCATTGAAAATGCGTACTCTGAAAAAGTGCGAAAAGCCCGATATATCGCAGTTTTGCGGTATATCGGGCTTCCTTTTTTCAACAAGGCAGTCACTTCAAAAACAGACACAGAACAAACCCCTCCTCCTCTCCAACTTCCAAAAATTGAACAAAATCTAAAAAAATCCTCCGTTTTTCTTGACAAAGAATACTTGATTGTGTTATAATAAGAATATCAAGGATATGTAATATATCCGACAACAAAGGAGGCATATTATGAAGAAACAATGGAAACGGCTGGCTGCTCTTTCGTCGGCAGCAGTCATGGCGGCGGGGACGCTGCTGTACTTCCCGACCGATACCCTGCAAAATATCTCGTGGGGGATCACAGCGAGTGCGGAGGAAACAGGTGCAGGGACAGAATCAGGATCGCAGACATGGAACGAAGATGACGGTCTGACCTGGACACTGGACGCCGACGGCACAATGACCATCAGCGGCGAAGGAACGATGAAGAGCTATCGTTTGGACGATAGCCCTGCAACCCAGAAGGAAGACAGCGTAAAAAAAGTTGTGATTAAAGATGGCGTCACAAGCATCGGAGATTATGCGTTTGGGTATTGCAGCAGTTTAGCAAGCATTGAAATTCCGAGTAGTGTCACAAGCATCGGAAATTATGCGTTTCGGGATTGCAGCAGTTTAGCAAGCATTGAAATTCCGAGTAGTGTCACAAGCATCGGAGATTCTGCGTTTGACAGTTGCACTGGCTTAACCAGCATCACGATTCCAAAGAGTGTCACAAGCATTGGAAGTGTTGTATTTTATCAATGCAACAAACTGACCGTATACCTCGAAGAAGGCTCTACGCTGACAAGCGGACAACTCGGCGTAGATGAAAATAAGATTTCAAGCTATCAGAGTTGGACAGAAGACAACCTGACCTGGACACTCACCGCCGACGGCACAATGACCATCAGCGGCAAAGGGGCGATAAAGAATTACTCTAACAATAACCCTGCAACCCAGAAGAAAGACAACATAAAAAAAGTTGTGATTCAAAATGGCGTTACAAGCATCGGAGATTATGCGTTTTACAATTGCAGCAGCTTGACAGACATCACGATTCCAAATAGTGTCACAAACATCGGAAATCATGCGTTTCTCACATGTGTTGGATTAACCGGCATCACGATTCCAGGTAGTGTCACAAGCATCGGAGAGGGTGCGTTTTCCGGTTGCAACAATTTAGCAAGCATCGAAATTCCAGAAGGTGTCACAAGCATCGGAAAGTGGGCATTTTCCGATTGCAACAATTTAGCAAGCATCGAAATTCCAGAAGGTGTCACAAGCATCGGAGATTCTACGTTTGAGAGTTGCACCGGCTTAACCAGCATCACCATTCCGAAAAGTGTCACAAGCATCGGAGATTATGCGTTTGGGCATTGCAGCATGACAAGCATTAACATCCCGGAAGGTGTCACAAGTATCGGAAATTATGCGTTTTACAATTGCAGCAATTTAGCAAGCATCACCATTCCAAACAGTGTCACAAACATTGGAGGATCTGCGTTTTCTGGTACACCTTGGTTAACAAACAAACAGAAGGATAAACCGCTTGTAATCGTAAATGGGATCTTGATCGACGGCACAACTTGTTCGGGAGAAGTAACGATTCCGAACAATGTTACAAGCATCGGAGCTTGTGCGTTTCAGAATTGCACCGGTTTAACCAACATCACCATTCCAAAGAGTGTTGCAAGCGTAGGAGGATCTGCATTTTCTGGCTGCGACAATCTAACCGAGGTGCTTCTTGAAGGCGGCTCTAAGCTGACAAGCGAAAATTTTGGTGAAGTTGCAAACAAAGTTGTAACCCGCTGGAACGAAGACAACCTGACCTGGACACTTACCGCCGACGGTACACTGACCATCAGCGGTACAGGGGCGATGAAAGCCTATAGTTGGGACTCTGGTAGCCCTGCAACCCAGAAGAAAGACAAAGTAAAAAAAGTTGTGATTGAAGAGGACGTTACAAGCATCGGAGCGTATGCATTTTACGATTGCAGCAGTTTAACAAGCATTGAAATTCCAGAAAGTGTCACAAGCATCGGAATGTGTGCGTTTTATAATTGTACCGGCTTAACCAGCATCACGATTCCAGATAGTGTCACAAGCATCGGAATGTGTGCGTTTTATAATTGTACCGGTTTAACCAGCATCACGATTCCGGATAGTGTCACAAGCATCGGAGATTCTGCGTTTTCTGGCACAGCTTGGTTAAAAAGCAAACAGCAGAAAAATCCGCTTGTAATTGTAAATGGAATCTTGATCGATGGAACAACTTGTTCTGGAGAAGTAACGATTCCGGAAGGTATCACAAGCATCGGAGATTTTGCGTTTTACGATTGTACCAGCTTAACCAGCATCAAAATTCCAAAAAGTGTCACAAGTATCGAAAATAGTGCGTTTTACAATTGCACTGGCTTAACCAGCATCGAAATTCCAGAAGGTGTCACCAGTATCGGAGACTTTGCGTTTTCCGACTGTACCAGCTTAACCAGCATCGAAATTCCGAGGAGTGTCACAAGCATCGGAGTGCGTGCATTTTCTGGTTGCAGCAATTCGCCTGAAATTACGGTTTCCTGCGATTCTACGCTGACAAAAAACGCTTTCGGAGATGCATCTGAAAAGGTAAA
>OFMB01000598.1_pt1 | contig 21074 bp, 27 predicted proteins | sample 1541111 | NCBI WGS metagenome assembly OFMB01 (sample SAMN04209241, study PRJEB22552) | human gut metagenome | biome: gut; material: feces | host: Homo sapiens | place: USA: Oklahoma
TCCGCTGACGGTTCTCTTCCATCCATTCCTTTGCCGGCTTGGCGAAGATTATGTTCTGCTGACCACGGGCGTTGGCACGGATCAGCCAGCCATTAGGTCCGGTAATCTCGTCGCTGAATTTCGAGAAGATATAGAGCGCTACCCACTCTCTGGATTTATTCCCGCAGCACTTTTTGCGGAATTCATCGAGCGACCATGTAATGCCTGACAAATCTTGATTAAGCAGATCATCGATTCTGCTATTGACCAAGTTTTCGACATATTCTTGATCAATCGCTATTTTTATTGGCGACATACTAAATCCTCCTATTCGCAAATTTTTTCTTCCCAGTCAATTTTCGGGAAGAATTCCTTATACCACTTCTTAGCCCCGGTAGACAGGATTACAGTTCCTGTTCTCCCGCCACTTCCCTCCTTTAAGGTGCACCAGCTTTTGATTTCGCTGATGTTGGGCTTGAGGAGGCATTCTTTAATCCATGTGACATTCTTTGGGATATCCAACTCCCGTTTGAAATCAGCGACAGACCACGTTTTGACCTCTTCAGCCTGCCGCTTCAGGTCTTCATAATCGACCCGATTGACCAAAACCATGTCCTTTGGAATAGTTATGGTCACTTCAGCTTTCAGATTCTGAATAACAGTATTGTTCATTTGATCATCCCCTTTCTGATTGCATTCAGCCCGTCTTCCGAATAAAGCCATTGTGCAACTTCTTTGTCACTGTATCGTGATTTTGAATTGGCCCATCTGCCGAATCTGTTTTGACCAGGCTGTTCAGCTTTGATTCCAAGCTGATTTGCAATCTTGCCTACTTTTTGCGCAGAGATTCCCAATTTCTCGCCTACTTCCGTAGCAGAGTATTCCTTGCGTTTCATGACGGGGATAGTCATTTCACCTGTCAGTTCCTTAGCCGCCAAAGCGAGCATTGATTGTGCTGAAGATTGAGATTCAGTAGCCATTGCAATCTTGTAAAGCAAATTTGCTTTACGTGTTTTTGCATTTTCTTCCATAATCGCTAATCGTTTGTTGGCAACCAGTGCTTTGTTGTCTGCCTTGATTGCCTGCCGCATGTTGAAATAGTTATCAACCAACTCGTCGTAAATATCCCATGCTTTGTCATCTTCAAGAATTTTAAGCAACTTTGCATAGCCGCGTTCAGATAACAGATAGATATGCTTAGATGCGTTAATCTGTCCTTGATTAAATCCGAGGTCACTCAGTGTGACCGCAAAATTTTCAACTTTCAAATCCAAGATATCTATTCCATTTTTAAATCTATTAATTTGTCTTTCTATCGCTTGATTAATTGCTTTAACTGGTCTGTCATGAATCGCTGCGATGTCCTTAACCAACATTGCTTTCTTATCTCCACCGAAACCACCTTCGATTCCGGTAAATTCAAAAGCGCCAACTCTTTCTTTACCTAAAACTTTCAGTTCGTTCATTTTCTGATGCCTCCCTTAGCTAAGCTTAAAATCAGAGATGATTTTTAGAATCACCTGATTTGCCTTAGGGTTCTTTTTCCTGCCTGCTAAATAGTCTGACAAATCTTGTTTCGGCACGCCGTACATCGTTGCTAGCGATGCAATCGATATCTCATTTGCGTCAAGATATGCTTTGATTTTTTGCCTTCCATTTAAAGTTTCTGGCATATTTGTTCACATCCTTTCTTTAATCCGTCCCGCCCTCCCGTAAGTCAGAACGATAGACATTTTCATAGAATATTTTCGTACAAATATATTGACTTATTTATACATATATTCTACAATTAGAGCGTAGTTAATAAGCGCGACAAAACCACTCTCTTACTATTCTTGGCGGAATAATCGTTGTTTTTATCGTTGCTTTTTTCTATCAAACTAACTTACAAAAATTATTATACGCATTTTTTCGACACTGTCAACAGAAAATATAGAATATTTGCGTATATTTTTGTGAGTGATTCGGAAAGGACGACTTACTCATGAACCTCTATGACAGAATTAAAGCCCTAGCCGACACGCAAAAAATCTCGATTAGGCGGCTAGAAGAAAATATAGGCTTTGGTAACGGAACTATAAATAGATGGAGAAAAAACACTCCCGGTGTAGATAAATTGTCTAAGGTAGCTGACTATTTTAAAGTGTCTACCGATTACCTGCTAGGAAGAACTGATGATAAAACCTCGCTATCTCCTAAAGAAATGAGCGATATCGGTCAGCTTGCCGATAGAATGCTGGATGGCTTGGAATCTGAGAACAGCGTGAATTTCTATGGAGAACCAATGAGCGATGAAGATAAGGCTAGCTTAAAAGCTGCACTTCTAGTTGCGCTTGAAATGAATAAAAAGAGAAGCAAAAAGGATTGATGTTATTTGAATATAAAAAAAGAAGTCAATTACTTGGTTGACAGTTGTGGAACTACTGACCCTGCTAATCTGATTAAAGAAACAGGTGCGTGCATAGTTGATACTATAGATTTGCCAGACAGCACTTTAGGAATGACTGTTAGCAGCTATGGACAAACTACCATGCTTATCAGTCCTAAACTAGAATACCCCAAAAAAGATTTTGTCTTGGCGCATGAGCTTGGACATATTATACTCCACTCGGGAGAATCTACGACGTTCTTCAGACGATTGGAATCCAGTACGCAGGTGTCTAAAATTGAAGCTGAGGCTAACGAGTTCGCATTGGCTTTATTGCTGAAAAAAGTTGATGTCAGTCCTGACTTTAACGCACTGGATTTTGTTAGATCTTATCAACTGTCAGATTGCATGGTAAACTTTATAAAACCGTAAGGAGGCAAGAATATGAGTTTTCTTGATGCATTTAAAGGTAAACAATATAAAAAAGAACTAGAAGAATTGAAAAAGTCAAAAATGTCTATTGAGCAAATGGATGCTTTTGAACTTCAACAATCAATTATCGATAAAAAGAAAGAGCTGGACGAACTCAACTCTAATGTTGAAAAACTGAGCACGGAGAAAAAAACTCTCGCCGACAAGCTCAATGAACTTTCACAAAAGATTGATAATGCTAACAGCACTATAGAAATGCAAGAATACGGATTATACGAACCAAAATATGATTTTGCAACGTCTCTCGGATATAAAGAGAAACTAACTGAAATTCGAAAGAATCAAAAAGAGATGATAAGAAAAAAAACTGCTGTTGATTACAGGGAAGGCTGGACTGTAGATGGAAGCAAGGCCAAGGGAACTAAAATGACTAATGATAGTATCAAATTGGTTTTGCGGGCATTTAACAACGAATGTGAGGCCGCCATTAATAAGGTTAAATATTCTAATTACGATTCAATCCAAAAAAGAATTGAGCGTTCATACGAACAAATCAACAAGTTGACTTCAGTAACTCAAGTGTCTATATCTTATTATTATTTGAATTCCAAACTAGAAGAATTGGCATTGGCATATGAATACGCAAGGAAAAAGGAACAGGAAAAAGAAGAACTGCGCGAGCAGCGTCAACGTGAGAGAGAAGAAAAAGCCTTGCAGAAAGAAGTTGCTCAAAAGAAAAAGGTTATCGACAAAGATATTACCCATTACGAGAATGTGATTAATGAATTGCAAGAAAAATTAAAAAACCTTACAAACGATGCTGAAGTGAAAGATATCAACGATCAAGTTGCAGAATTAAAGAAAAAAATGGATGATCGAGAAAAAGAGAAAGAAGAATTGGATTATAGAACCGCCAATGCTTCAGCCGGATACGTTTACGTTATAAGTAATATTGGATCTTTTGGTAAAGATATTTTCAAGATAGGTGTAACGAGAAGGCTCGATCCGCTTGAAAGAATTTCAGAGTTGAGCAGTGCATCAGTCCCATTTAAATTCGATGTCCATGCTCTGATTTTTAGCTACGATGCCTACAAGCTTGAAAATGAGCTTCACAGCTATTTCGACAAGTATAAGCTCAACAAGGTCAACAATCATAAAGAATTCTATAAAATCCCTATTGAGAAAATCAAAGAGAAATTAGCTGAATATAAAGAATTAACTATTGATTTTGAAGAAATGGCAGACGCTGAAGAATATAGACAGACTTTAGCAATAGAAAACAATGACAAGTAAACAAAAAATCGCATCCCCTCCACCAACGCCAATCAGTAAGGGAATGCGAATCAAAAAAACAACGCCTAAAGGTGCGCTATTTGTATACTCTATTTTAGCACTTGAAAGGAGAAAAAACCATGGCAAGCTATAGAAAACTTAAAAATGGGAGGAGTGATTATCATGGCTGCAATTTCTAAATCATCAAATGGAAAATGGAGAGTACGAATTTCATGGTATGATTCCACTGGAACAAGACGATTCAAATCTAAAGCTGGATTTTCCACGAAAGCTGAAGCTAGCCGATGGGCCAGATCCATGGAGATAAAAAAAGACGATTCGACAATCACCGATAAATCTGTATCGTTCGCGCAGTATTTTGACGAATGGTTCCGAACATACAAAGAAAACAAAATATCTTACATCACGGCCGGTAAATATAGGGTAATTCAATCTAAACTCGCCGAGTTTTATGGTTCTAGGAAAATTGATGAAATTACACGCAGAGATTACCAGAGGTTTATCAATGAGTACGGAGCTTGCCACGCTCCTGAATCTGTCAAGAAGACCAACTCCATCATCAGATCGTGTGTCAAGTCCGCTATTCTTGACGACCTGATCACTAAGGATTTTACACAGAACGTTGAACTGGTCTGGAATTCTGACAGAGAACACAAAGTCGATTATCTTAATGTTAATGAAATAAACAAGTTGGCTGCATACCTTGAAAGTAAGCTAGATCCAAGATATACCAGCTACTATATGATTTATACAGCTATCATGACCGGAATGAGGTTACAGGAAATAGCAGCGCTGACATGGGACGACATCAATTTCAACTGGAAGACGATTGACATCAATAAGGCTTGGGACTTTGTGCTGAAGAAGTATATCCCAACCAAGACTGAATCATCAACCAGAATCATCAGGGTTAACAGCAAGCTGCTTGATATCATCGCTCAGCTAAAATCCAATCACTCCGGAATGGTATTCTGTAATGCTTCTGGAACTATACCTACATCGGCAGGGTGCAACAAAACGCTTCGGAAGTCTTTGCGGCAGTTAGGCATAAATAAGCCAAGCTATCACTTCCATGCTCTTAGACATAGCCACGTTGCCCTGCTCTTATACAAAGGTGTGGATATATACGCCATCAGCAAGAGGCTAGGCCATTCTGATTTGACAACCACTACTCGCAGATATGCATACTTGATTGATGAACTGAGACAAAAAGCGGATGACGACATCGAAAATATCCTGAATAATGTTGGGATCGAGACAAGCCATCGGATAGCAGAATAGCATCAAATTTTGAACCTTGGTGACACTTTGGTGACATTTCCCCTTATAAACGTTGATATATCAACATATATCAAGCCGGTAAGTGGCTTTCTTATAACATTTTATAATGATTTATGATTTTAAAACACCGTTAAGTCGGTGTTTTATTTTTTTATGATTATCTATGATTGTTTAAAGTGTTGTCTTGTTGTCCGTAACCTCGGGGATGGATTTTTCTTAAGAATTTTTATGCAACATTATGAATACAAGACTCTGTCAAAATGCAGAGCCTTTATTTTTTGCACCAGAGCACATTTTTCCATAGCCTCTAATTGTTCTTCTAACAATTCATCCTTACAACTTAGCTTAAATTCTAGCTTATCTGCTTTAGCTAATACAATCATTCGACGTAACTTACTAATTCTAGTTGTTAATTCTAAATATTCTTGTTTCATTCTTGATTTGTAATCATTCATTTTAATTCTCCTTATAAAAAAGACGGCTATTGCTAGTCGTCTCTATAAATATCACGATGTTATTTGTTAACTACTTCAATTTCTTTTTCTAAATACTTAATAAATCTTTTTCTGTCGGCTGGTGTGTGCTCCGGTGGAACAAGTTCTTTTTCCAAATCGTCAAAATAGATATATCCATCTGTTTTATCGAAATCATAGTCAGACCATTTAGAGTTTAAAGCTGCAATTTTTTCATATTGTTCATGAGTATACTCGTCTACAATTTTCAACACTGAAAATTCATAATAAACAGATTCTATACGAAACCTTTTACCTTTGTTTCCTTCTTCCATTCAAGAACACCTCTATTCAACACGTTAATAGTAGCACCCGTTTTAATTATATCGAATCCGGAAACAATTGCAATTATATCAATAATAGTATCTGTTGTAGTTTTTTTCAATTGTGGTATTCCAACCTCTTTTAGCAACTTATTAGCTGATTCAAAAGTTATGATTTTTGCCCCAGGATTCAATCCATATTCGAAAACTTTTCCGTCTACATATTTCCTTGCGTGCATTTTTGCTTGAAACTCAAATTCAGAAACATAAATTCCACGCCCTTTAGAAGAACTATTTGCACCAGATATATATAGCTTCCCAGTTCGCAATTCCTTATCTATCTCATCAGCACTCGTTTTGCCATCAATACTTCTGTGAACACCACGATAGACCTTAGTCCCACTGTATTCTTTTACTTGTTTTGGTAGCTGTGTGTAGCCTTTTTTGCTCTAGTAAATAATTAACAAACTTAGCTTTTACGTCATTTTGCGGATTTGAAGTGTCTGAAAATGTGCCATTTCTTATAGAGTCTGAAACGTTAATACCCGTTGCTTCTAAAAAATCATCATGATACTTATCGAGACGCTTTCTGATTACATTTACATCAGTCGTTAAGAAGTTATCTTCATCCACCCAGTAAGCACCTAAACCACATCTGCAGTTAGGGTGAGCTGGCAGACTAGGAACTTCATCTACACGGTAAACACCGACTCCATAACCACTGTCATTCTCAGCGATTTCACGGCAAATTTTACAAGCACTAGGCTCTGCATGCCACTTGCAAAACTTATATCCATAGTCTCTGAAAGATTTGAGCTGCGCTTGAGTTTGAACCATGGCGCTCTCGGTCCTGGCAATTCGTTCTGTTGCGTATCTAGCATTAGTAACCTCTTTAGAGACTAAATCCCGTAATTGTTGAGCCATTTTTCTAGGATTTTGACCTTGAATAAGTGCTGCGCTAAGTGATGCATCTAAACGAGCTTTTAGTGCATCCTGATTAACCCAAATACGCTTACTGAAATTAGTACTGCCCGTTTGAGCCATGACGATTTTGGCAACTTCTTTACTTGTCCAGATCGGATGTTTAAATTCGCCTAAGATACCAGCTTATCGAGTGATCTCATCCGTATAATCATTAGTTAGTTTCCGTCTCAAGCTTGCATCAACATTTGCACCAAATTCAATTAGATTTAAACCTATTAAAGATTTCAATAATTCTTGCCGATTAATTCGCATTGTACAGGCTTAATCTTTCGTTAACCTTTTTGCTAAAATCTTCATAAGTTACATTACGACCATGTTTTCTTAACTTATCAGCTTCTTCAACAATTCGTTTAGCCTCAATACCATATTCTTGAACGTCAAGGTCTTTTTACCCTCTGTTTAAGTTCATTAACATCTATATTCTCTTTTATAGCTAACCTAGATAATTCAGATTCAATAGTACGATTTATGTTCAAGATTGCTCTATCATAATACTCTTTAAGCTTAGCGTTAAATTCCTCATCACTTTGGATATTTTGAATTATCCAATCTCTTGTTCTTTTAGCCCTGCAACTCGGAAAAAGGGCATAAAAAAAGACGACTAGCAATAGTCGTCTTAAAATTATTAATCCGCCTTATCTATCCCCAGCCATTTGCATATGACTTGGGATATTTTCCATCCTCCAAACATTTCAAAATCACCCTGTAAGTGGAGCTAACAAATTGATTATCAATCTTTTTTCCTGATTCAAGTACATAGCTTTTATCGTGTTTATTAACTGTGATATTATCTATTTTTATATTTTTATCATGATTCCTAACTTCATATGTTACAGATTTATCGTTATTATCAAGCAAAATCATTTCAACCATCATTAGCTATCACCACCTTTATAGTCATACTTTTCTTTTGACAATTCGTGAGCCTCATAATATGTCATTTTAGGGTTAGATTTCATAAGCTTCCGTTCGTATAACTCATGTTTCAACATAATTATATCATCTTTAGTTATCCCGGTACCATTAAAAATTCCGCTAAACAACTGAGACATCTCATAATTAGGATCAAAGTACGCCTACACTAAGTTACCGTTTTTATCAACCGTTAAATGTTTATCTTCAGAAATATGAGCATAAACTTCACTAGCATCCTTTACTGGCATTGCAGAAGCTTTACTAATTTTATTAACGCTATCTTTGCGATTTCCTTGAGCGAATTCTAAATATAAGGCCTTAGCAATCTCTTCTTCCTTAAATTCTGGAATGAAATCATCAATATGCTTATTTCTTTCTAGAATCACCCCGGATTCTCCTTTGACAATTGTTTTCTTTTCATCTTTCCAATATGCAGACAGTTAGGATGTGCAGGCAGTGTCGATACGTCCTTGACGCGGTAAACACCGCCGTTATGTCCGGCATACTCTGCGCACGTCCGACATGCCTTTGGCTCTGCAGTCCACTGACACCACTCAACGCCGTAGTGGTTAAAGGGCATAAAAAAAGACGGTTGGCCCCGTCTTGAATATTATTTGCTACTTGTCATCTTCGTTATCTTTGTCATTTGCTTTTGCAGGTCTCAGTTCTTCCGGCAAGTCTTCATCTTTTAATTCCTTACCGTATAGCTCGCTCAAAAACTTTTTCATCATCCGCTTGTATTCCTCTGAATGTTTGAGAGGCTTCAAGCTCTTGACAAGTTCGACGTCGGCGTCATGCCATCTCCTATCAGAGTAAGGCTTTTTATTCAACTTCAGTCACCTCGATAATCAAAACCAGTTTATCATTTTCACGTCTTTCAGTGTAACATTTTACCACTTTAAAAACTGTATTTTTAGAAAACGTAACTTCTTTTTCTTCGGTTTCATCGTATTTACCTAATACTGCTCCCGATTTGCTTTTTAAGATGATAACTCTCAGATCATCGTTCGGGTCATAAATACCTGTTGAAGTAGAGAAAAAAGCCGAATCGCTTAAAACCCCTTTATTTCCAACATCAATCGCAAACTTCATGCTGTCAAAGCCCAAACCGTTACTGTAGGAACGATAAAGAGGGGACTAGCTAGAATACTTAGGCAGTTTATCAATTGCATTATCTAAATTCGTAACTAAAGTAACCGTTGCTTCTTCAAAATCAGAAAAAAGCACCCACGTTATTTATGTGAATGCTCAACCTACATTTACTTCTGGCCATTCTGTCATTTTTTCTGACTCTTCAAACAATCTTTTATCAATATATTCATTTTCTTCAGACGTAAGAGGTTGTTCACCCTTCGGAAGAAACTCACTAATCGGATGAAGTGTGTCTTTTATTACTTTGCCATCATAGCACATTGCCTTTTCAAGCATTTCTTCAATCATAGCTTTTCGCATTTCACACCAAACCTTTCTAACTCACCTATAACTTTCGGACTTTTCAAAACTCCTTGTACTATCTTTCCAGTACGCAGACAGTGCACACCGACAGTTAGACTGTGCAGGCAGTGTCGGTACGTCCTTGACGCGGTAAACACCGTCGTTATGCCTGGCATGTTCTGTGCACGTCGGACACGCCTTTGGCTCTGCAGTCCACTGACACCGCTCAACGCCGTAGTGGTTAAAGGGCATAAAGAAAGACGTTTGGCCCGTCTTGAATACTATTTTAAAAGCGGAAGCCAGTTTCCAACTTCTTTGAAAACATTGTATGCTTTAATCATCATCGAATTTTCCTTAAGATATTGTAGCCCGGAACTTGTAATTTCCAATTTGCTTATACCAGTTACAATCCTGCCACTTGTCGTTGATGTTATCCGTACACCTTTAATGTGGCCATCATCCGAAAGCATTGACAACGTTTGATAAAATTGCCTGTTCGAAATATTGAGTGTACCAGGTGAGAGAACATCCACATCTACATCAACACCATTTTCATAACAATATTTCAAATATGATAAAATTTTATAAGCAATTGAAAAATAGTCATTATTACTCATAATTAGCCACTCACCTTATAGTATATAACTAAATCATTCATTAACTGCTTCAATTTCTTTTTTCAAATAATCGATAAACCTTTTCCTGTCCGCCGGCGTAAGGACTGAAGGAACCAATTCTTTTTCCAAATCATCAAAATAGATGTATGCATCCGTTTTGTCAAAATCAAAGCTACTCCACTTGCCGACTAAATCCGCAATTTCTTCGTATTGTTCCTGACTATAATCATCTCTAGGTTCTAACATTGAAGACTCGTAATAAACTGACTCTATACGAAATCTCTTGTTTCTGTTCCTTTCTTCCATTCAATCACGCCCCTGTTTAATACGTTGCTGGTGACCCCAAATTTAATTATATCAAACCCGGAAACAATTGCAATTATATCTACATTGCTGTCTTCTGTGTTTTTCTTTAATTGCGTCAACCCAACTTTTCTTAACAGTTTATTGGCTTCTTCGAAAATGATAGTCTTAGCATCGGAACTTAATCCGTATTCAAAAACTTTTCCGTTTTCTCCTTTACGTGCATACATTCGTGCTTGTAATTTAGACTCTTAAAAATAGATTTCTCGTCCTCTAGCGGAACTTTTTGCAACAGAAATATATAATTTACCTTTTTTCAATTCCTTGTCTATATCGTCTGCGTTTAAATTCCCATCTGCACTTTGATGAATACCGCGATAAATTTTGACTCCACCGTATTCTTTTACCTGTTTTGGTAGCTGATTGTATCCCTTTTTTTCTAACAAATAATTAATGAATTTAGCCTTAACATCGTTATATGGATTTGAAGCATCTGAAAATGTTCCGTTTTCAATAGACTTCGAAATGTCAATGCCGGTAGCTTTTAAAAAATCGGCATGATATTTATCTAGACATTTTCTAATTATATTTACGTCAGTTGTTAGAGTGTTATCTTTATCATCTTTCCAGTACGCAGACAGTGCACACCGACAGTTAGGATGCGCAGGCAGGACACGCTTTTGGTTCCGCCGTCCACTGACACCACTCAACACCGTAGTGGTTAAAGGGCATAAAGAAAGACGGTCGACCCGTCTTGAATATATTTGTTAATCAATAATTAACGTAAGTACACATAGGAAGCACTTCAGAAAGCGATTTACCATCTATTTTTAGATTAATCACTCCTTGGTAGCTCAAATATTCAGGGTCTTCCTTCCCCTGCTGAAAGAACAACCACTTGTCAGAATTTTCATCAGGTTCAAGAAAAAACTCCTTTTTCTTATAAACAAATGTAATTTCCATACACATGTTCATTGAATCCTTTAAATCATCTATCGTCATACTTACGCCACCTTTCCAAATATTCCGATTCTCTTTCCGTTAGTGAAACATCTTTATTTTTATCTCTAATGTATTTTACACCATTTTTTCGGTAATTAAATGCCATTCGTGTTTATGCGGAACAATTTTATGATGTTTGTAATTGCCATGGTTAGTTAAACCGAAATCGACGCTAGCATTGCCTTTTTCATCATAAAGCCTATATTGTGTTATAATACCATCTTTGCATTTTGCGATAACTGAATATGATTTAAATTTAATTGGAATTTTATTTACAGAATCTATTTTTATCGGATGATATTTCATGTATTTTTCGTCAGCCATTATTTCTTTATCTTTCCAGTATGCAGACAGTGCACACCGGCAGTTCGGATGCGCAGGCAGGCTAGGAACTTCATCTGCACGGTAAACACCTACTCCATAACCATTATCATTCTCAGCGATTTCTTTGCAAATATTACAAGCACTAGGCTCTGCGTGTCATTTACAGAACTTATAGCCATTATCTCTAAAAGACTTAAGTTGTGAAACAACAAAAGCGTTTGATTGATACATATATTTGATATGACAACGTTGCTAAACAAGCGTTTCGCAACCTTGATAAAATACGAAAATAGTTTATAATACATATTGTAGGTAGAGATACGCTGTATACTCGTGGAAATCGAATTAACGTGTAAGCGGTATGTGCTACCGTCGAACCACGAGTCGCCTTTTCAGGGCGTTTTTTTATTATATTAAATGGAGCAAATCGCTAAACCGTGCTATAATAAAATCAACGATAGATTGTATTAAAAACAATTAGGCTGATAGTCTAGCAGGAGCGCTTTTTGTTCTGGTGTATTGCAGTACACCACCAGCCAAGCGCATTAAAGTACACCCTCAAGGATATCACCTCTAAATTAAACTTGTGCATTGGTGGTAGCCAGTGCACTTTTTTATTGTTGCGCTGTTCGCAACAATATCTCAAGCATAGACAAAGAAAATTTCAAAATAATTTACCAACAGTAATTTTTGTTGGTCACAAAAGCAGTTTGATGTTATAATAAAGACGCAAAAAAAGTCTTGTCGATTGTTCGACAAGACCTGGGCAAGTCACTTCACAGTGACGACCTTTATTATCATTTAAAAATAGTCGCCCCTGAACTTAGAGGGTTAGGGCGACTATTTTTTTCTGTCGTCAATGTACGTCAATAACGACAGTACAAAACCGCATAGCGATATGACGGCTGAAAAGATGGATATTAATCTGTCCACCGACCGCTTGTCCTTTCTCAAGTTTTTAGCAATCATAGCAATCACCTCTTTCTGTCAAAAAGCACTGTTGTCACCCTAAAGCTCGTTGCTAATATATTATGCATCAAAATCATATTTTTGACAAAAAAAGCATGCCCGATAATGAGCGTGCTTTTATTATTTTAGTAGCTTCCGAGCCATCCTTGCAAGTCTGCGTTTCCGCGAATTCTCTGCCAAACAGTCCGCTGAAAAATTCCTTTGCATTTTTCTTATACTCTTCTGAATGTTTAAGCGGTTTAAGGTTCATTACAGTTTCAAAATCAGCATCATACCATCTTCTGTCAGAGTAAGGCTTTTTATTCATTTTCTACCACCTCTATAATCGGAACTGATTTGTTATCTGAGCGTTCCTCTAAGGAGTATTTTACGACCTCAGATAATGATTTTCTGGCAAATAAAACTTCCTTTTCTTCGGTTTCATCATACTTTCCTAATACAGCCCCCCTATTGCAATTTTTTGATTTCGTATCATCTTTTTAAAGTTCCTTACACAATCTCTGTACTCACGAAACAAAATAAGTCTCAATAGACTTTTTAATCAATTTGGAGCTCCAATCCTCTAAAATTGAGTGATTAAGAAGTCTCTTCAAACCTACTACACCAGAAACCGATAAGACTATTCACCACCGTTTCATGATAAAATTGTCAAATTCATTTTTTACAAAAAAACAGACTTAGTTGTTACTTTATTTCTTTAATATTACACAATTATTAAAAATGGGATTTTAAGATGAAAAAGCACTGACAAAACACTTAAAAAGAATTATATTATATTCGTGACATTCAAGTCACGACAGGAATATTTATAAGGGGGCATTATCATGACTCAAAACAAAGATGAAGCAACGAAAGAATTGCTTCGACGATTTAAGGAGTACCATTGCGAGGACTCATTGGCAGAGCTGTTTGCAAAATACAAGCCGTTGGTTATTAGGGCGATCACTTCGTTTCATTTCAGAACTTTGGATCGGGACGATTTGCTTCAAGAGGCTTATATTATCTGCTGCTCTACGGCTCTCAGCTACAATCAGACAACGACGAAAGCAACTTACGGCTGCTATTTCAAGGCTAGCTTGTATAATCGGCTGACGACGTTGAAGCGTGAAGAAACGGCTAATAAACGCATGGGAAACGTGCTGGCAGTTCCGCTCGATTCAATCTGCGGCGATGACGATTCATTTATCTCTGAAAATACTTTCAGCGAACTTGAAGCCAAAATTGCGCTTGAGCAGGTAATGGCCAAAACGCCCAGGCAAATTAACGTCTTTGGAAAGTAGCGTTTTGGTCGATTGGCTGAATACGATCTCAGTTAAAGAAACAGCAAGAAATTTAGGGATTTCCGATCAAAAGACGTATAATGCCTTGAACCGCTGCCGTAAGAAACTGTCCTCGCTTGTGGACTGGTAGCTTTTAGCTTCCTGCATCGAATAATGCTAAAGGAGTCTTGAAGAAATTTAAGGCTCTTTTTGTTTGCTGAAAAATTCAGAGTTGATTGAGCCTTTTAATTTTTGATTTCACTTTGCATCACATCCCAAAATTTTCGTAACAAAAAAGCAATCAGGACCAAACCTCTTAAGTCCTGATTGCCAAATGATGTTAATGTCTTATGCCGAACATGTCGCTTATTCGGCATGGGCAGCCGCTTTGCAAGCCTCATTGACTTTTTCAGCTGCCATGCGACCTTCGTGGATGCCCCAAATTACAAGACTCGGTCCACGGCGAGCATCGCCTGCGACGTAAACTTTTTCGTCATTTGTCGTATAATCGTCGTTAACCTCAGTTACGCCGAATTCATCCAAGAATTGCTTTTGTGCTCCCGTAAAGCCCATTGCCAAAAGCACAAGATCAACCGGATGCTTTTCTTCAGTTCCCGGAACGGGCTTGAAGAGTTGCGCATGACATGTCGTCACGCTTGAAACGTGCCCATCGACGCCTTCAAACCCAACTGCCGTGGTTTCATACTGAGTCAAGACGCCTTCAAATAATTCGTTGGCTTCTTCTTGACCGTATCCCGTCTTGGCAACGCGTGGCCATTGAGGCCACGGATTATCAGCCGGACGTTTTGAAGGCGGACGCCGAGTAATTTCAAGCTGCTTGACATCTGCCGCACCTTGTCTGATGGCCGTTGCAATGCAGTCGTTGCCCGTATCTCCACCGCCGATGACCATGACTTTTTTGCCTTCAAGTTCTTTGCTTGCCTTGGTCCCGTTTTTCAGAACGCTCTTTGTCGCATCAGTCAAATAGTCGACCGCAAGACGGACGCCTTCCAATTCGCGTCCGGGAACGTTCAAATCACGCGCTTGACGGGCACCAATCGCAAGAACGATTCGTTGATACTCGCGTTTCAATTCGTCTCCGGAAACGTCGACACCGACCTCGGTATTCAAAACGAATTTTACTCCGACTTCTTCCATGATTTTGACACGACGAGCAACGATTTCCTTAGGCAATTTCATATTCGGGATGCCATACATCGTCAATCCGCCCGGATGATCGTCGCGCTCATAAACGGTCACGTCATAGCCAAGCTGATTCAATCGCCATGCGCAGGCCAATCCTGCCGGACCGCTTCCGACGACTGCAACCTTGATTCCGTTGCGATGCAAAGGAATCCCGCTTTCCTTGACCCAACCGTTCGCATAAGCCGTTTCAATGATATAGCGTTCGTTGTTTCTGATTGTAATGCCCTTGCCGTTCAAAGCTTCATTACAAGCAACTTCGCAAGGCGCAGGACAAACGAGTCCGGTAAATTCCGGAAGCGGATTTGTCAAAGTCAATCTTTCAAAAGCATGCTTGTCTTCTTCACGATAGATCAGATCGTTCCACTCAGGAATCAGATTATCATTCGGGCAGCCGCTGACTGCGCGCCCACCGGAATAAAATTGACCGGCATGACAGTGAGGAACGCCGCAATTCATACAGCGTGCTGCTTGTTTTCTGCGTTCTTCGACTGAAAGAACGTTTTCCATTTCTTCAAAATCTTTGATACGTTCAGCAACCGGTCGAATCGGATTGTTGACACGCGGATATTTCATAAAACCAAATGGATCTGCCATAATTCAATTCTCCTTTTCTACTTGGATGCCGTAATAATATCGAAAGCCTTTTGTTCAAGTTGATCCTTAGGCGTGCCCTTCTTGGCGCATTCTGCCATGATCTCATTGATATGACGATATTCCTTAGGATAGACCTTGACAAAGTTTTCTTGTTCTTTCTTCCAGTTGTTCAACAGGCTCTTGGCCTTTTCGGAACCGGTAAACTTCACATGTTTTTCCAAAATTTCCTTTAAGACGGAATCGTTGCCTTTTTCATTAAGCTTGAACAACTCAATCATATCCATGTTGCAGTTGTCCTCAAGCTTCTTTTCCGGATCGTAAACATAGGCAACCCCGCCAGACATTCCAGCACCAAAGTTGCAGCCGGTTGAGCCAAGAACGACTGCAATGCCACCGGTCATGTATTCGCAGCCATGGTCACCGATGCCTTCGGCAACAACCGTTGCACCGGAATTGCGAACGCAGAAACGTTCACCGGTTCGTCCGTTGAAGTATGCTTCACCACCAGTAGCTCCAAAGCAGGCAACGTTTCCGACGATTGGAGCGTTGCTGTAAATCTTCTTCGCCTTTGCAGGAGCCTGAACGATTAAACGTCCGCCGCTCAATCCTTTGCCGACATAGTCATTTGCTTCACCGATGAGTTTAAGCTCCAAGCCTTGCGGCATGAACGCACCGAAACTTTGACCGGCAACGCCTGTATATTCAAATTTAAGATGCCCGGCAGGAAGACCATTGTTGCCGAAACGCTTGGCGATCCAGCCACCGATTCTCGTCCCGGCAGCACGATGAATATTGTTGATTGAAGACTTGAGAACAACCGCCTTCTTTTCTTGAATTGCGCTTTCCGCAAAGGCATTAAGGTCTGGCCACTCTGATTTTGGAGCAAACGGATCTTTTGATTTGCGTGAAATTCCGATCGACGTTCCGAGCAAGCGATCGAAATCAAGCGATTTTGCCTTGCCCTTGGCAACAAAACGCGGTTTCAAATGTTCCGTATGTCCAACAAGTTCATCGACCGTGCGATATCCAAGTTCAGCCATTTCTTCGCGAAGATCTTCGGCCAAGAAACGCATGCAATTTTTGATATCTTCCGGCTTGCCATTAAAGAATTTGCGCAAACGAGGATCTTGCGTAGCAACACCGGTAGGACAAGTATTTTTGCTGCAGACGCGCATCATGATGCAGCCGATTGAAACCAACACAAGCGAACCAAAGCTGAATTCTTCGGCACCGAGCATGATTGCAACGGCAATGTCGCGACCCGTCATAAGCTTGCCATCAGTTTCAATCGTCGTACGCTGACGCAGATTGTTCAACGCAAGCGTCTGATGAGCTTCTGAAATTCCCATTTCCCATGGAAGTCCGGCATCGCGCACGGAAATTCGAGGAGCGGCACCCGTGCCGCCGTCATACCCTGAAATAACGACTTTGTCCGCACCGCATTTGACAACGCCCGTCGCAATCGTACCAACGCCTGTGCTTGATACAAGCTTGACAGAAACGGCAGCACTAGGATTGATCTGTTTCAAATCATAAATAAGCTGCTTCAAATCTTCAATTGAATAAATATCATGATGAGGCGGAGGAGAAATCAACCGAACGCCGGGAACCGATCCGCGAACCTCAGCAACCCAAGGGAAGTTTTTAGCACCAGGAAGCTGTCCGCCTTCACCAGGCTTGGCACCTTGAGCAACTTTGATCTGGATTTCTTCAGCACTCATCAAATATTCGGCATTAACACCAAAACGCGCTGATGCGACCTGCTTGATGCGACTGTTGATGTCGCGTCCGTCAGGCTGTTTCTTGAAACGATAACGATTTTCGCCGCCTTCACCGCAGTTGCTCTTTGCGCCGAGTTCGTTCATCGCTTGAGCGATGCATTCATGTGCTTCTTTCGAGAGCGCACCGAAACTCATGGCTCCAGCCTTGAAACGCTTGACGATTTGGCTGACTGGTTCAACTTCGCTCAAAGGAACGGGATCTCGATCTGATTCGATATTCCACATCGATCTGAGGGTGGAAGGATGCTCCAATTCCTCATCGCGCATCAATTTTGCGTATTCCTTGTAAAGCTTGTAGTCGCCCGTCTTGACCGCTTGTTGGAATTTATACATCGTCATCGGATTGAACATGTGATGTTCGCCTTCAAAACGATACTTGAAACTGCCATCCGTCGGAAGAGCATCATTTGCTTTTTCGCCAAATGCAGCTTTGTAGCGTTCAAGATACTCTTCTTCAATTTGATCAAGAGTCAACCCGCCGATACGTGAAACCGTACCGGTAAAGTATTCGTCAACGACTTCTTTTGAAATGCCGACAGCTTCGAATAATTGGGCACCCTGATAGCCAACAATCGTCGAAATACCCATACGGCTCATAATTTTAATGATTCCTTTTTCAGCAGCCGAACGATAAGCTTCCTTCTTGTCAGAGAGGTCATAATAATCAAGCGTTGCGTATACGCCGTAAGGATGAATCGCAGAAGCACCATATCCCAACAACGTTGCATAATGATGCACTTCGCATGCTTCGCAAGTATCAGCAACAATTGACACCAAACCGCGTTTGCCTTTTCGAACAAGGTAATTATTCAAGCCGGAAACCGCCAGAAGAACCGGAATGACCAAATCATCACGCGTTGCACCGCGATCCGTGACAATCAAAACGTTGCATCCGGCATCAACTCTGCTTTCGGCATCACGGAACAAATCTTCAAGAGCCTGTTGCAGTCTGTGCGGGCGTTCGACATTGCTGTAGCATAATGAGACCTCTCCCGTCTTGAAGCCGTCCTTGCCGTTTAAATGACGCAATCTTTCAAATTCTCCGTTAACGAGCATCGGAGAATCAAGCTTGATTTTCTTGGCATTTTCCGGAACATCTTTGCAAATATCTCCGTCAGCACCCAAGTACATTTCAGTACCGATCATCTGTTTTTCACGAATTGCATCGATCGGTGGATTCGTGACTTGCGCAAATTGTTGCTTGAAGTAAGTAAACAATGACTGCGGCTTTTCACTCAAAACAGCCAACGGTGAGTCAAATCCCATTGAAATAACAGGAACTTCGCCATTTTGCGCCATCGGAATGATGGAATCACGAATAATATCTTCCGTATATCCATGACGACGCCAAAGAGTCTTCAATGCATGCTTAGAAAGGTGTTCAACGATATCTGCTTCTGGCAATTCATTGAGTTTGACCTGCTCGTTTTCGAGCCATTCGCCATATGGATGCTGAGTTGAATAGTATTCCTTGACTTCTTTGGTGTTGTAAAAGCGTCCCTTGGAAGTATCGACCAAGATCATTTCTCCTGGACCCAAGATTCCTTTTTCAATAATATCTTCAGGTGCAACATCGTAAACGCCTGATTCAGAAGCAGTAATCAAAAAGTTCCCTTTTACCAGACTGTATCGAGAAGGACGCAACCCGTTTCGATCCAAAATGGCACCAACTTGCGTGCCATCGGTGAAACAAAGAGCTGCCGGACCGTCCCAAGGAGCAATGAATGACGAATTATATTCATCGAAGTCTCTTTCTTCCTTTGGAAGATTCATCTTATCGCTCCAGGCTTCAGGCATCATCATCAAAAGCGCTTGCGGAATATCACGACCATTGCGATACAAATATTCCATGCAGTTTTCCAATTTGGCAGAATCAGAGTCTTCTTCATTGTAGACTTCAATATTATGACTCTTCATCCAATTTTCAGCACGCTTCAAAGTGTTGATTTCACCGTTGTGCGCAATAAAGCGGAAAGGTTGCGCACGACTCCAGCTAGGAAAAGTATTGGTTGAAAAACGAGAATGAGTCAGCGCAATCGCAGAAGACATGTCAGGATCATGTAAATCAGGATAGAATTGACCGACTTGATAAGCATGAAGCATTCCCTTGTAGCAAAGAGTTTTGCTTGAAAGGCTGACAATTGCAAATTCATTTGAAGAATATGTCTTTTCAAGGTGACGTCTCAAATGATACAGACGATCTTCAAAAGGACGCCCTGCTTCGGTATCGGCCGGACGCTGAATAATGACTTGTTCAAATCCAGGCATGGCCTTTTGCGCAGTAGGTCCGCAATTTTCATAAATGTACGGAACGTTTCGCGTTGCCAAGACTTTAAATCCTGATGCCGTAATTTCTGCCGTGACTGAGCCAAGCATGGCATTTTTTTCTTGTTCTTTTTGCGGCAAGAAAAACATGCCAACAGCATAATCTCCTAGGCTCGGAAGCGTAAACTCTTGTTCTTCAGCATATTTTTGAAAAAATTTGTCAGGCATAGCAAATAAAATACCAGCACCATCGCCAGTATCAGGTTCTGAGCCAGTACCGCCGCGATGATTCATTCGACTAAGCATGACAAGTGCTCGTTCAATGAGTTCATGGCTCGGCTTACCGTCAATCTGGGTAATAAAACCCATGCCGCAAGCATCATGTTCATAGCCATGACAGTACATCGTTTTGCTTTCTTCTGTCATTTCAATCCCCCACCTCGTACAAATTCAAAGGAAAATCTTCTCACATTAAATCTTTCTAACTTATATCTAATTTAAGCGAAAAAGCCCTAAAAATCAAGGCTTTTTCTTTGATTGTTCGCATATGGCCTAATATAAAGCCATTTAAAATCAATGTAAGCGTTTTTAAACGAACTAAAAAAAGAATCTAATTGAGAATTTCTCTCAATTAGATCACGTTAACCAAACTCATCTTAAATTCTTTAAGTTTTAACAGCTAATTACTTTGATATAAAAAGAAATACGCGAAAATATCATCGGATAATTAAGCAAAATCAATATAAAATATTCTTTCGGATTTACGGCAAATGCTCTATTTTTTTCGATATGTCCGTAAACGGCAGTGATTTTGCCAAATGCAGCACCCGATAAATCAGCGTGCCGGGCTCTCAGTCAAATTTACCGCCAAACTGTTTTCGGCTATTTCCATCATGGAAGGCGACCGTCATGCATAAGAAAAAAAGCCGGATTAGATTTGCGATTGATTGCAAATCACCCGGCTTTTTCGATTTGAGGCCTCGTTTTTTCCTGACCTCTTGCTTTTCGTATAGCAACGTCCTACCCTCGCAGGGGGCGATCCCCCAACTACTCTCAGCGTTACGAAGCTTGACTTCTGTGTTCGAAATGGGAACAGGTATATCCTTCGCACCATAATCACTATACTATAAATTCTTCATACCATATATCAAGGTACAAAAAAAGCGGAAGACGGGATTCGAACCCGCGACCCCCACCATGGCAAGGTGATGTTCTACCACTGAACTACTTCCGCATAATGCATGGCAACGTCCTACCCTCACAGGGGGCGATCCCCCAACTACTCTCGGCGCT
>OFMB01000616.1_pt1 | contig 20670 bp, 12 predicted proteins | sample 1541111 | NCBI WGS metagenome assembly OFMB01 (sample SAMN04209241, study PRJEB22552) | human gut metagenome | biome: gut; material: feces | host: Homo sapiens | place: USA: Oklahoma
TACGCTCCATTTCAGCAGACTGACTGTTGAAGAAACTTGACAAATTACGGTATTTGTTGTATACTGTAAAAAAATTGAGCGGCTGTTTTTCAAGCCGCTCCACAATATCGTTTTTTATCACTGTTGTTAAATTTACAGAAATTTTTTCGCAGGACCGCGGTTTTTATGGAATGTCCATAGCCGTTGTTCGTTTTTGACGGTCACTTTACGTTATGTGTTGTATAGGTCGTGCATGAGCATTGCTCCATCTTTGAATCCAGCTATATACATTTCGGATTGCATTTTTTCTTGGCACTGGTCTCGTAGTTCCATGATAATGTTAAATACTTCTTCCTGCTCGGACGATAATTGTTGAACCATCTGATCTGCCAGTATTAGCCACTGATTATGTAGCTTATCGTATTGGGGACTGTCAGAACTACATGCCTTGTTGCCGAATCTCATTGAATAGAGATTTTCAATCATTGCAACCCCTCCTTTCAGCATTACATGATACCACAAAAGCAGAAATATAGCTATTATCAGCGTACACAAATCTATCAAGTACAATTATAGCAATACAAACAAACAGCGGCTCAGAACTACAAAATCTGAACCGCTGTTCTCTTATTTCTTCATAACACTACTAAGCTGAACTAGTGGACTGTATCATTTAAATTTAATCTAACGAATAAAGGCTATATTTAATTGTTTAGCAAGTAAAGCAAGGCATTTGTTAAACATCAACGATACAGCACACTAGAGCCGGAGGGATGGCACTACACGATGGTGTGGTCTGCTACGCTGGGACTTCCTCTATTTCTTGTTTTTTTAATATCGATTTTGTATCTAAAAATCATATTTTATAAATGACCTGAAATGACATGAAAAATGTTTTTCGTTTTGTCCACTAAATATTCGTTTTGTGCATTGAATTCTGATGAAATTACTATTAAAATAAAAGAGTAGTTTACGATTAATAAAAGAAAATGCGTTTTCTTATAAATTACAAAAGGAGGAATATCCATGAAAAAAATAACATCTATTGTTTTGTCGGTTGCGTTGGCAGTGTCGATGTTACCAAATGTTGTTCAGAAAGAAACAGCAAATGCAGATAACCCATTAGCACAGAATGTTTACACGGCTGATCCAGCGCCAATGGTTTATGATGGCACACTATATCTTTATACAAGTCATGATAAAGATGGTTCGGATTATTTTTATATGCCGGATTGGCAGTGCTATTCTACCACGGATATGCAGAACTGGACTCACCATGGAACTGTACTTTCAGATACAGATTTTTCATACGCTGAAAAAGATACTGCATGGGCAGCTCAGTGTGTCGAGAGAAATGGCAAGTTTTACATGTATTGTCCGCTTTCAAATGCAGAAGGAGGAGGACGTGTTATAGGTGTTGCCGTTTCAGACAGTCCAACAGGTCCGTTTAAAGACGCTATTGGAAAACCTCTTTTAGGTCCAAACTGGGATTATATTGATCCGACAGTTTTTATTGACGATGATGGACAGGCCTATCTTTATTTTGGCAATCCTCAGCTTTATTATGTGAAACTCAATGAAGATATGACTTCCTATTCCGGAGAGATACAAAAGGTTGATATGAGTCAGGGTTTCGGTGTCAGCAGCGATACTGAAAGTCGTACAGGCGCTCTTTATACTGAGGGACCTTGGTTTTATAAGCGCAACAATCTTTACTATATGCTTTATGCAGCAGAGGGAATTCCGGAGAATATAAGTTATTCTATTAGCAGTTCTCCTACAGGTCCATGGACATATAAGGGTGTCATCATGCCCAAAGGCGAAGATGGGTCAGCTTTTACAAATCATTGCGGTGTAATTGACTATAAAGGTCATTCATACTTTTTTTATCATAATCAAAGACTTCCCGGCGGAGGCGGATTCACTCGTTCTGCTGCAGTAGAGGAATTTTCCTATAACAGCGACGGCAGTTTTCCTGTCATCAGGATGAGTAACGACGGACCTGAACAGCTCGAGGCTTTAGATCCATATGTACGAAATGAAGCTGAAAAGATTTGCTTTGAAGCTGGTATTGAGACAGAAAGTTGTTCTAATGGAGGCATGAATGTTGCCAATATTGAAAATGGTGATTATATTAAGGTATCTGGTGTTGATTTCGGTACAGGAGCTGAAAGTTTTACTGCAAGTGTTGCATCTGCAACAAATGGTGGGAAAATAGAGATACATCTTGATAGTATAGATGGACCGCTTGCCGGAACTCTTGACGTTCCCGGAACAGATGGCTGGCAGAATTGGGTGGAGCTTTCATGTGATATCAGTGGAACTGAAGGAAAGCATGACGTTTATTTCAAGTACATTGGCGGTGATGGTTATCTCTTCAACGTGGACTGGTGGAAATTTGAAAAAAATAATGCGGAAACTTCAACCGTTTCAAATCCTATCATTTGGTCGGATGTTCCTGATCTTGATGCTATTCGTGTAGGGGATACCTATTATATGGTCAGTACAACTATGTTTTTTAATCCCGGTGCTCCTATCATGAAATCTAAGGATCTTGTTTCATGGAAGATATGCAATTATGTTTATGATATTCTTGCCGATGGAGATGTACAGAATCTTAAAAATGGCAAAAACGATTATGGTTATGGACAATGGGCTTCAAGTCTGCGTTATCATAACGGAACTTATTATGTCTTCTTCGGAAGCTATGGAACCGGAAAATCATACATATATAAAACTAACGATATTGAACATGGTACATGGACGAAAACCGAATTGAATGGAATGTATCATGACGCTTCACTCTTCTTTGATGACGATGGAAGAAACTATCTTATTTACGGAGCAGGCGGTACAATTAGAGCTAAGGAGCTTAATTCCGAAATGACCGGCTTCAAGGAAGGAGGAGCTGATAAAGAACTGTTTTCAACAGGTCTTGACGGGCTCAGCGGAGAGGGTGCCCATATCCAGAAAATAGGAGATTATTATTATATTTTTCTTATTGCATGGCCAAGCAATAGCGGAAGAATAGAGCTTTGTTACAGAAGCAAGGATATTCTCGGAAATTACGAAGGCAAAACTATTCTTGACTCGGAAGGAGCAGCTCAGGGTGGTATTATAGATACTCCCGACGGAAAGTGGTATGGACTTGTCTTCAAGGATCATGGGGCAGTAGGACGTGTACCTGTACTTGTTCCGGTAACGTGGCAGAATGACTGGCCGATCATGGGTATAAACGGAAAAGTTCCTGCAACCGTTAAAATTAACGGCAGCTATAACGGTACTTTTCTTGCGACTGATGATGATTTCAGTTATGATTCAAATAAACTTGCTCTGGAATGGCAGTGGAATCATAATCCAGATAATACGGCATGGTCGGTAACCGAACGAAAAGGTTATCTTAGACTGAGAAATAAATCGCTTGCAACAAATATTCTTGATGCGAAAAATACGCTTACTCAGCGAACAGAAGGTCCGTTTTGCAGTAGTATTATAAAGCTTGATGCATCAAATATGAAAGCAGGCGATTATGCGGGACTTTCTGCTTTCCAGTATAAATACGGAAATGTGGGAGTTTATATTGCCGATGATGGTTCAAAAAAGATTTATATGGCTGAAAATGGCATTGCTTCAAGCGGAGGCGAGATTTCGGAAAGCTATAATAGAATCATTGAAGAAGTAGATATGACAGGAAACGAAATATATCTTAAAGTTGATTTTAAATTTAATGATGTTAATGGGAATAATATTTCGAATAATATTGATAAGGCTAATTTCTATTATTCCTATGACGGAAGTAATTGGATAAAAATAGGAAATGAATTGATCATGAGCTATGACCTGAAAATGTTCACAGGTTACAGAAGTGCAATTTACAGCTACGCCACAAAAACAACAGGAGGCTATGCCGATATTGATTCTTTTGATTATGAGCGTGCTGAATGGAATCAGCCAGAAGAGATAAAACCAAATAGTCTTGGCTGGTACTTTAGTAATGGTTTTGAAAACGATACGGAGGATTGGACAGGAAGAGGTACGGCAAATGTTGCTTCCAGCGCTAATACAGGATATGTAGGCAATCATTCTCTATTTGTTTCAGGCAGAACATCTTCGTGGAACGGAGCACAGAAAATTCTTAGCGATAGGGTTTTCAAGCCGGGAAAAGAATATAGCTTCAGCGTAAATGTGAAATCTGATTCAGAAAAAATCACTGATAAATTTTTTATGAAGCTTGAATATTCCGATGCAGATGGCAAAAAACAGTATGCTCCTATTGCAGAGGGAATAGCTGTAAAAGGAGAATGGATGCAGCTTTCAAATCCGAATTTCAAGATACCATTAGACGCAGAAGATATGCATCTTTATATTGAAACATATGATAGTAATAACAACTTTTATATTGACGAGGCTATAGGTGCAGTCGGCGGGACAGGAATTCTTGGTGCGGGAGTGCAGAAATTTATACTTGGAGACATTAATTTTGACGGAGTTGTTGATGCTTATGATATGATACTTGCAAGACAAGGATGTTTAAGTAGTTTTGACAGTACATTGGCTCAGGCGGCTGCGGATGTTGATCAAAATGGTGTTTATGACAAAGCAGATCTTGTATTGATTCAGGATTTTATTCTTGGAATAATTAAAAAATTTCCGGTGGCTTGAATGTTGATAATTTAATTTGAGAAGGTTGTTAGAACTTGTGTTGATATGGAAGATGTGCGGATTTTCAAGTATAATTTTTCTGAAAAGACGTGTATAAAAAAGATATTGAACATGATTTGATACAAAATTAAAGGCAGTGTTGCATAGTAAGTGAGCAGCGCTGCCTTTTTTCTATAGTATGTTATTCTTTCTGCTATTGAAAATGATGCCGAACAGAATTATCTGATAGCTTGCAATGGCGGTGAGTATGAATATTTATAGGCTTTTAATATGGTTCGATGAAATAACTTTGAGAACCTGTCTTCACAAGCTAAAATCTGCGTAATAGGGTAGCAAAATTAGATATAATGCAGATATTTTCCTGATAAAAAGACTTGATCTCATAGTCTTTAGAAAGTCTTCTTGAGCCGTTAAACCAACTGAATGTACGCTCAACAATCCAACGAAGAGGCTGAATTTCAAACTCGTTTTTGATACGCGGAGAAATGTCCACAGGAAGATTATGAAACACCTCAAAGGTGTTCTTAAATGTTCCTCTATACCCTTGATCTGCACGCTCCTTTGATTGTCGGATAGCGATAAAGAGCCTTTTCAAAAGTATATACTCCGCCCTTGGTACCGTGAATATTAACTGCATGAACGTGAACGGCAAGAAGATTTTCCATAGTATCAGTTACTATGTGTCGCTTCCGTCCTTTTGTTTTTTTCCTCCGTCATATCCACGTTTTTCATTTGAATATGCTGTTTTGGTGCTTTGGGAATCAATCAGAGCATATGTTGGTGTTTCTGCTTTACCTTTTTGTCTTCGCACTTTTTTGACAAGTTCTTTTTGCAGCATATCCCATGTTCCACTAAGGCACGCACGACGATAAAAACTATATACGGTTTTCCAATTCGGAAAATTTTTGGGAAGATTTCTCCACTGGCATTCTGTTTTTACGAGGTACAATACTGCGTTAATTTGTTCTCTCCTCTTTTCTATGCTCCTGTACCCCTTCTGTTTTAACAGACGTCTTATCATTTCCCATTGTTTTTCGCTCATATCACTTGTGTATCTCATATTGCTATTATATCACTTTTTCCTTGTGAAGACAAGTTCTGAATTGTTTAGGAGTCATTCCGGTGCAGTTTTGAAATTGCCTTAAAAAATACCTGTCATCTTCGTAACCGCATTGATCAGCAACAGATGCAATGGGAATGTTGGTGGTGTATAATAAATATTTGGCTAATGAAATACGGCTTCTGATGCAATCCTGATGAAAACTTACTTTAAAGCATTTTTTATAAATTGTTCTGAGATGACCTGGGCTGAATGTATACTTTCTGCATATTTCGTCTGTTGACGGCGGTTTTTTTGAATTAAGATAAATCGAATTACGTATTTCCAGCATTTGCTTATAATGCTGAATCATAAATCTTTTACTGATCATTTCTATTTGTTCAGTTAAAGCAGAAAAATGTTTTTGTTTCATTTCATTATATTGCTCGGTGTTACACAAAGGAAAAATACTGTAAACATATGAATCCATTCCATAGTTGGAAATATACGTTTTGTGCTGAGTAATAATAGATTCTAATTTGTCGGCGGTTATATGTTTTGATTCAATGTTGGTTTTTACGAATAACAGGAAGGTCGAATCATCAATTCTTCCGCAACTATCGCATTTATGGTTTGTAATTTGAAGGATGGCATCAGTAATATCAAGCAACGATTGTATCTTATGTTTTTTATTAAAATCATCGTGAAACAGACAGGTTTTGAGCATAACAGAGAAAATAGTGCCGTTTTTATAATCGTCGTGCCTTAGGAGTTCATAAACTTTTTTCATTCCTGAGTCGTTTCTGAGAGAAGTCAGAGAGTCGAAGTTTTCAGTCATGGATTGACATTGCATCAGATAATTGATATCATGTTTCATTCTCAGAAATTCAAGTCCGTTTGCAACAGAAGTAATCCAGTTTCTGTATATATCGTCATATACATCTGATGAATTATATTGTAATACAATATATCCAAAAAGTCTTTCTTTGAAATGGAGTGGATTGAAATAGTATACGGCAGCTTTATTATTTTTATGAAATATTTCGCTTATGTAATATTGGCTGATTTGGAAAGGCGTATTATCTTTATCAAAAACAATACTGCGACATATGAGTGTATTTTTGTTTATTTCAGATATACTTTTATGCCAGCCGTCGAATAAACATAAAAAAATATTATCTACATTGCGTACAAGATATTGAAAACTTCCAAGCAACTTTATAAATTCCTTCAAGTTATGACATCCGATCAGATGCTGATTCATCTGACTGAGAAGATTCCACTGTTCGTATGTTGAATGCATACGTGCAAATTGCAGCTCTTCATTCATTGTTTTTTTCGAACAATTGCAAAAGCAGCTTGTTCCAGGCTTGAATAAACCTTTTGGGGAATGAATCTCTCCGCATTCGATGATTTGTAATTTGCTGAGTAATATTCTAACCGCATTTCTTCCAAGCTGTTCTCTGTTACGCTGATATGTAGTGAGCAAAGGCGAATGTTCGTAACGATTCCATGCATAATCGTATCCGGTAACAGCAAAATATTTACTGATATCTATGTTTTTTTCAGCGAATTCGTCTAATAACCCGTGAGCCATATAATCATTTGCGCACATTACTGCTTCAGGATACGGACTCTGTTCGCTGATGTATTCATTTGCAAGCTTACGTCCTGAAGACATCCAGAAATCTCCGTAAATAACTTTGCGGCTGTCAAAGGATATTCCATGTTTTTCTAGTGATTTTTTGTAACCGTTTAACCGAATCTGAGAACTCTGAATGTCGCTGGGACCGGTAAGGAATTCAATATTTGTAAATCCGTGATAATCTATAAGGTGATCTGCAATATACTCAATGTCACTTTCGTCATTTGTATCGATCAAAGTTGCATTGGGTAAGTCAAAATCAGAAATGAATGCTCCGCAAACAATGATAGGTATAGATTTTTGTTGAAGAAGATATTCACGAACCTTAGCTCTAGGTTTATCGCATCGGAAAGGTTCTGAAAGCACAATTAATCCATCAAATTCCTCAGAAAGGATTAGTTCGTATATCTGATTTTCATAAGGAAGCGGATAGTCCCAGCAATTTAAGTTGTATGTATTTGATATTACGGCGGTATCAATATTATGCAATTGTGCTTCTTTGACGATGCCTTTGATAATTTCACGTTGAGCTGAGCCGTTTACTTCTGCACCAATGACTCCAAATATCATTCTTTTTTTCATGTTTATAATCCGCATTTCTGCAAAAGGCACCAATGATGTTATGAAAAAGGTGCTTTCGCTGTGAGGTTTTGTATGCCATTTTGTTTTAAATGAATTACGCTTTGTTTTCAAACGTATCTCTGCTTTGTTAAAGATGAATATACTATACATTTTTATTAGAGCCTGTTCACATAAAAACAGCATCAAAAATCATGGCGAGCATGATAACAGAAAGAAAAACAACATCGAGTTTATCGTAACGAGTGCATACTTTTCTAAAACGCTTTAATCTCAAGAAAAAGCGTTCAACCTCATTACGGTGTTTGCAGAGTTCTTTATCATACTTCCAAGGGCCTTTACGATTCTTTTTTGGAGGTACAACAGGAATAAACCCATTTTCTGAGGCTAAAGTACGAGCTTTGTCATCTTCATATGCTCTATCCATGAGAAGATTGTGATTATCCTGCGAGCAGACTGTTTCAATAAGCTTTCTGCCCTCGGGAGCATCATGATGATTTCCGGGAGACAGGTGAAAAACAAACGCATATCGATCAAAAGCACAGCAAAGATGTAGCTTCGTTGTCAGCCACCTTTTGAACGTCCGATACTCTGAGTTTACGAGCTCCTGACGCATCAGGGTGAACCTTTATGCTTGTACTATCTATGCAAAGCACATCGGTTCTTATATCAATGATATTCATCTTCTGCATTTTTTCAAAGACTTTTTGGATAGTTCCGTTCTTTGACCATCTGTTGAATCGCATATATATCGTGTGCCATTTACCATACCTTTTTGGCAATGCCCTCCATTTGCAGCCGTTTTCTATCATGCATAGTAAAGCACAAAGAAATTGATAACTCGATATCTCAGCTGGTTTTCTTGTTATCGGCATTAAACGCTCTATTTTTGCAAATTGTTTTTTGGTTAATTTCATACCCTTATTTTATCATACTTTTTTGCTTTTGTAAAGCTTTATGTGAACAGGCTCTAGAATGTCAATATAAATCAAGTCGTTTTGTCCACTTTTTTTTCGAATTGTGAGTTGATATTGTATTCAATTTAAAATATAATAAAATTATAGGATATCATTTTGAAGTTGAGAAATAGGAAAGCACTGATTAAATATGGTGCACCAGATTTTTGTACAGGATGACGTGCCAAGCCGAAAGCGGTATTTAATCAGTGGTTCTCTAGGCAACGATAAATGATTTGTATACATCCATGCTACAGCTGATAGGGTAAACGATTTTCAGCATAACACATCTCTCGCAAATAATTTTTGAGAAATACGGGTATTGACTGCGTGCTCAATGAAAGATTGAAGCAGTATGTCTCTTCAAAGATAAGGTTACAGGGTTCGAACCCTGCTCATTTGTGTTAGAAAGAGAATCTGGCACACATAAAATTCGGTTCAGTGAATGCTGTTCACACTCACCTTAACGTGCTCTGTAATGTGCCTGTTTCCTCAAAAATATTATAAGAGACTGTTTGGTTCTTTGGTACGTCCTTTCGGCAAATTTTGCCGGCGACTGCGTTAAAAAATACTTGTAAGGCGACAGCCTTACTGCGGATTTTTTCCTTGTCCTCAGCATAATTATACTCGAAAAGCCGCACATAAAAAGATACTGAACAGGCTCTAACAAATTATTACTTGCTGCACCATATACTCGCACATAGGTTTCATTCTTTTGTGCCTTGTAGCGCAGCGGAAAGGAATGGTCATAAAATGAAATTTAAAAAACTGTTAGCATCTGTAATGTCAGGTGTTCTGGTATTTGGAATGCTGTCATTTAACGCTGTATTGGGCAACGGTGAAAAAACTAATCCGATACAGAAAGTGTTTGAAGACCTTTCATTAAACGCAGAACCAATTGATGTTTCTGCTGCAAGCAGTAATTTCCGACGTCCGATCAGCAACGAGTCTCCCGTATGGATAGTACATATCGATTCGTGGAATTACCCTGATCCTGAGAAAATTATTGACATTGTTCCGGAGGATGTTCTGCCGTATGTTGTTTTTAACCTTTCTCTGTCAATCAATTATAGTCCTACGGAACACAGGTGGCTGATGGTTCAAGACGGTATTGAATGTGCACGATCTTGGATGAAAGTCTGTGCGGACAAAGGAGTATGGACAATGATTCAGCCTGCGAGCGGCGGTCAGTGCCATTTCCCTGACTATGCCGCTGATTATGATCTAGATAATACGGTCTTCGGAGAGTTCTTCAGGGATTATCCCAACTTCATCGGATATAACTACTGCGAACAGTTCTGGGGATTTGACACTGAAGATTTTCCTGTAACATATCAGCAGCGTTATGATCACTTTGCCGCCCTCTTAAAGTTATGCAACAAATATGGCGGCTATCTGGACGTAAGCTGGTGTGAAAATCAGTGGGGGGTCAGCTCTTAATCCAGTTGCAATGCTGAAAACTAATGCCAACTGGGAAGAAGCATGCCGTACATATCCTCAGAACTTTATACTGGAAGAAAAATATACTCAGCCAGGTTATATTGCTGATGTTGAAAGCGAGGTATATGGTGCTTACATTTCAGGTTACTGCGGAAATTACGGCATACGTTGGGATGATACGGGTTGGTCGGATTATCCGTGGAACGGAGGAGATTTAGATCCCCAGAGTCACGAGCAGTATCGCCTTTCCACGAGTTTGCCAATATACTTTGAACGTATGGCGATGAACGGTATGACTGTTATCGACGGACCTGAACTTGTATGGAACGACTGCATTAAAGGTCTTTGGGACGGAACTGATGACGAAGGCTATAAATATCGTCGTTGGGATTTTTACGACCAGTGCAAAAATACAAATCTTGATCTAATGCGTAAATTCATTGACGGAACAATTCGTATTCCTAACAGAAAAGAAGTAATTGACAGAACAAAGGTTGTTGTTATTCAGGATGTGGACTCCGGAAGCAATGATGACAAGTACTGTTCGTATAAAACGCTTTTTGAGGGCTTATATCGTGCTGATAATGACGGAAATTATAAGGATAATCATAACCCCTTCAAGAGTACGGGACGTTATCAGACGATTCCAACTGTATATGGTCTTGCAGATGATCTGGCAAAATCAATTCCAGTACAGATAAATCAGTCAACAATAGCTTCACGCTGGAGCAGTATTTCTGACAAGCAGGCTGAATTTAACAAGCTTTATCCTGATTCCTATTACGCAAACTGCTATGTAGCAAATAATCAGAATACATGGCTTACTTACTACAACAACAAGGTAAGCGATGGTGACAGAGGTGCACAATTCAATTTAAAATACAACACTTGTAAAAGCCTTGATATCAAGCACCAGCTTTATGGTTCAGCACTAATCAATGAATATTCAGACCACATAAATGTATATCTGAATAATTATGATGAAGATGCATCAACAACTCTGAAAACAGAAAGCATTACAATTGCCGGTGCAAGTTCCAAACCAACATTTACAGCTGAAGATAGGGGCGTTAATCAAACAGCAAGTGTTATAACAGAAAGCTGGAGTAATGGTACGTACACGCTTACTGTTAAGCATAACGGACCTGTTGATATCTCTATAAAATGCTCAGGCAATGAGACGGGACGCCTTACTTCTTATCCGCAGGCTGTACAAACAGAACCTTCATTCCCTGCTTTCTACACCGGAGCACGTCAGTATGAAGGGGAAAATTTCGATCAAAAAAATATTGAAGAAAACGTTACGAACGGCTGTCGTACGGATGTTACTAAATTTCAGGGCATGGGATTTGTAAAATTCGGAACCAAGGATACTGCTGCCGTTAAGGATACTGTAAAAACTACAAAAGCAGGTGTGTTCAAATGGACGCTTCGCTATTCGGCAACCTCTGATGTTAATTGCGTGGATCTTTACGTAAATGGTTCTAAGATAAAAACGCTTTCGCTTCCAAAGGGTTCAGGATATGACGACTGGAAAACAATAAGCGAAAATATTAATCTCAATGTCGGAGAAAATAAAATTGAACTCAAGGCTAATTCAACTCTTCCCTGCTCGCTTTACATTGATAACTTTAAGGTCGAGGGAGATTTTGGCGATGCGGTAATTACAGTTGAGCCTCTTAACGGTAAGTTTATAAAAAATCTTATTGTAAACGATAAGGAAAATTCTGCTGATTGGTCGATTAACGAAAAATTTGAAAATGGTGCGTTTTTATTCGGCGACCGTGACGTTACTGCAATAGATGTTCCGGCAAATCTTATAGGAGCAGAATTTGTAAAAACTGCCTGCGATTCAAAAATGTTTGCCGAAGATCTGGGCACGTTTACAGCAGGGGATGATATTACCATTTACATAGCAGTCGATAATCGCGTTGTTCCGATAATTCCTGAATGGCTAAAGAATTGGACTAAGACTGACGATGTGCTTACAGCTACAGGCAACCTGACGTTTACGATTTTTAAAAATAATTTTAAGTCAGGAGAAGAAGTTACACTTGGTACAAACGGTGGTACTGGCGATAACGCTAACTATGTTGTATTTGCAAAGAATATGGAAACAGTTTTAAACGGCAAGCTTATTAAAAATCTTCAGGTATTCGACAGCGAAAATGCGGCGGATTGGTCGATCTACAATAATACGGGAGTAGGCTCTGTATTATTTGGTGATAGAGATATTACGTTTACAAGCTTCCCTGAAAATCTTGTTGGTGCCGAAACCGTAAGGACTGCCTGCGATTCAAAGCTTGTTACAACCGATTTGGGCGTTTTCACAGCAGGAGCTGATATTACTCTTTATGTAGCAATGGATTCACGCGTTACAAATCCTGTACCAAATTGGCTCAATGACTGGAAAAATACCGGAGTCACAATGTTAATTTCAAATGATCTTACATATATTCTTTATAAGCAGAATTTTAAGTCAGGCGAAAAAGTTATAATGGGTACAAACAGCGGTTCAGGTGCTTCGGCAAATTACATTTTTATGGCTGTTCCTCAGGAGAAAGTTATTAAGAGTGACATTAATTTGGACGGAGTGATTGATGCTTTTGATATGTGTTTGGCAAGAAAAGGCGTAATAGATGGTTTCACGAATACACTCTCGCAGGATGCAGCCGATGTGGATGAAAATGGCATAGTAGATATAAATGATCTCAAGCAGATTCAAGATTATATTTTAGCAAGAATCAAAAGCTTTAAAAAGGCATAAGTTTTAAATTCCTGGATCCTTGCACTGTTAAATTATTTAAGGATTATTCATAATGCCATCTTTGCTAATGTATAGAGTTAAAATTTACTCAAAGTCTGCACCAGTAGATATAAGAAAAGGTTTCAGATTGTCTGCTGTCTTTGCTTATTTTTGCGATAGTACATTGCATAAGAGTGTTTCAATATGAGACATTTGATATTTTGAATTGAGTCATAATGATTGACTGGAATTTGTTGTAAGATAATCTAACAATTCTTTCAGCTATCATAATTTCTTTTGTATAAGGGACAAATTAGTAAAACAGCCGTATCTGATTTTAGTGGAACAGATGCGGTTGTTTTTCATTGTACAATAAACGATTCTGCGAAACGATCTGCATAGGAATCTAACAAAGGAGCCATTGATTGCTTAGGATATAATTCAACGGATATTATTGATACGCCAATTAACTCTTGAACAATTCAATGAAAAGTGATGTAATAGAAGCATGGAAGAAGAACTGAGTGCGAATGCACAAAAAATAACAGCGGAAATGCAATATGAAATCCGAAAAACGATAGTGCGAATGCTGAAAAAAGGCATGAAGGGCAATGAAATTGCAAAAATCCTTGACGTGAGCAAAGGACACGTTTCAAATGTCAAAAAAGCATATGCAGAAAATGGAATCAAAGGCATTAAACCCAAACATCAAGGTCGTTGTGTCGGAGAAAAAAGAATTTTATCAGCAGATCAAGAGAAGGAGATCCAAAAAATCATAATTGATAAAAATCCGGATCAGCTTCGCCTGAAGGGATGTATGTGGACAAGAAATAACATTCGAGATCTCATCAAAGAGAAATACGGAATCGTGATTAAAGTATATACCTTTTTCAGGTCAGCCATAAGTGCCTTGATATCCTTGTATGAGACGTATTTGCTGGAATTTCTCAGCTGATGGATTATGCAGTTCTGAATATCGGTCTTAGGAAAAACTGCTTCTATTGCCTGGGAGAAGCCTGTAAGGTTATCAGTGCAGGCAATGAGGATATCCTCAACGCCTCTGTTACGCAGGCTGTTCAGCACTCACACCCAGAATTTGGCACTTTCATTTTCGCATACCCACATACCGAGAACGTCTTTCCTGCCGTCCATATTAACGCCTATCGCTATGTACACAGCCTTCTTGATGATCTGTCCTTCGCTGCGGACATGATAGTGTATCGCGTCCATAAATACGACCGCATAAACGCTCTCCAGCGGTCTCTGCTGCCATTCTTTTGCTTCAGGCAGTATCTTGCGGCTGACCGTAGAATCCGACACGCTCAGACCGTAAATATCACGGATATGATCTGCGATATCGAATGTTGACATTCCCTTTGCGTACATGGAAATGATTTTATTTTCCATGTCCTGCGAAATACTCATCTGATTTTTCCTGATAAGCTGAGGCTCAAAATCACCATTTCTGTCACGTGGAATATCAATTTCAACCTTGCCCATGCTTGTTCTGAGCGACTTTTTGCTGTGACCGTTGCGGCTGTTGTCAATAGTTTTATTCTTTACGTTATAAGGCTCGTAGCCCAGTTCCTCATCGAGCTCGGCTTCAAGACTGCCCTCCATGAACTCAGCGATCGTTTCCTTGAACAGCTCCTGTATGTCGTCCATGCTCTGCACATTTGCCGTTGAAAGCAGCTCGCCGATTAGTGCTCGTCTTGCCTGTTGCTCAGGCGTTCCTCTTTTTCTTCTTGCCATAATTAAAACCTCCATTGTAGTGCTCTTTTATTATACACTACTTTGGAGGTTCACACAAGGTTTGGGATAGAGTCCGAGTTTTGTTTTTTACTCTCTGAGATTTTCTTCCAGTTTTACTTTTCGATATTCTTTTGGTGACATACCAATGTATTTATGAAACAGTCTGCTGAAATAAAGCGAATTGGTGTATCCAACCATATTTGCAATTTCAGTAATGGTGTAGTCCGTATTTTCTAACAAACTTTGTGCATTGGAGATTCGCAGCTTTAAGATATATTGCAGCGGACTGGAACCTGTGATTTCTTTAAAGCACTGAATAAACCAACAGTTGCTAAGCCCTCTGGATTCGGAGTACTCCTCAATGCTGATTTCTGTGTTGTAATTTTTACGAAAATAGTGCATCGCAAAAGCAACTTCTTTTTCACTGGTGCTGCTGAATTTCTTTGCACTCATGATTGCACGGCTTATCAAAACAAAAATATTTCGCAGCTGCAAAGAAATCAATTCATCATACCGTGGTCTGCAAAGCTGCAATTCCTGAATCATCTGACCAAATAACCACTGATAATCGGGAGATGTTCCGATATAGAGAATATTATTTTGCAGGTTGATATTGTAATACTTTAAAATTTCTTCTACTTCATTTCCGGTAAAATGCACCCAATAAACATCGGTTTGATCTGCACGATAATAAACATATTCCTGTGGTTGATCCGGCAAATATACAATAATATTTCCGGCTGAAACCGTTTTTTCTTCTCCATGAATGAAAAAATGTCCTTTTCCGGAGGCAATATATAAAAGCTGATAATCTTTTCTTCCCTTCGGACGATGTGTTACTACTTCAGAACGATTTTTCACACGATAATTTCCACAGCTTGTTACAATCAAAGGTTTCGTATTATCCACTACAGTAGATGTAGAGTTGTTTAAATAGGCAACATTCATAAACATAAAAAGCACCTCCTTGCTTCTATAACTATAGTATATCACACCTGATCACTGATTACAAGAAAAAGCCTAAACTTTGTGCATATATTTTATAACTTTGTGTATTTTTTAAGCCGTTTTGTGTGGTATAATAGAATTAAGAAATGGGAGGAAAGAATTAAAAAAGACGTCTTTCATTGTAATTCCATGTTGAATTCAGTAAAAAATCTTTATGCTCAAAAAAATAATCATCTATTCTGACGATGGCATTATTTCGTTTTTGCAAGATGAAAAGCAGTTCGTATCATTCATTATGGGAAAATTCTGTCCATGTGGGCATACAAACAATGAAAGGAGCTCTATTATGAGCAAAGAAAAAACATACTTAAAGTGGTATAACAAAGTCGGTTATGGTTCCGGCGATGTTGCAGGGAACGTTGTCTATGCATTGCTGACATCATTCGTAATGATCTATCTTACCGACACGATTGGATTAAACGCAGGTGTTATTGGCGTTCTCATTGCTGTATCGAAGATTTTTGATGGAATAACAGACATCATTTTTGGTACGTTGATTGATAAGACACATACGAAAATGGGCAAGGCAAAACCGTGGATGCTTTATGGTTTTATCGGCTGTGCAATTACCTTGATTGGTGTATTTGCAATCCCGATGAACATGGATAATTTTGCTCAGTACGCATGGTTCTTTATCTGCTACACACTTCTTAACAGTGTATTTTATACGGCAAACAACATCGCATATTCTGCTCTGACCGCTCTTGTTACAAAGAACAGCAAGGAAAGAGTTCAGATGGGTTCTTATCGCTTTATCTTCGCATTTGGAACAAGCCTCCTGATTCAGGCTGTTACATTCCAATTTGTTGAAGCAGTGGGTGGTGGTGCAAATGGCTGGAGAACAGTCGCAATTATTTATGCGGTTATCGGTCTTATTGTAAATACAATTTCCGCTCTTTCTGTAAAGGAACTTTCTGATGAGGAACTTGCAGACAGTGAAACAAAAACAGAAGAAACCAAATACAGTTTTGGAGAAGCATTCAAAATTCTCGTACACAACAAATATTATATGATGATCACAGTAACCTATATTTTGCAGCAGTTCTATGGTGCGATGATCGGTGTTGGAACATACTATGCAAAATATGTTCTCGCAAATGAGAATATGTTCGGCACGTTTGCGTGGTTTATCAATATTCCTTTGATTATCGCCTTGATCTTCACTCCTACCATCGTACAAAAATGGAACGGCATGTATAAGCTGAACAAATACAGCTACATGGTAGCAACAGTTGGCAGACTTCTGGTAGCAGTTGCCGGATACATGGGAAACATTCCGCTGATGCTTGCATTTACAGCACTTGCAGCACTCGGTCAAGGTCCATGGCAAGGTGATATGAATGCAGTCATCGCATCATGCTCTGAATATAGCTGGCTTACCAAACACAAGCACGTTGATGGAATCATGTACTCCTGCACATCACTTGGTGTAAAAATTGGTGGTGGACTTGGAACAGCAATTGTCGGCCTTTTGCTCGACCTTAGCGGATTCAAGGGCACTTTGACAGTACAGCCTGATTCTGCTATCAATATGCTTCACATTATGTATCTGATCGTTCCGTTTGCACTGGATCTGATCATCACATTTATTCTTTCTAAGATGAATGTTGAAAAGGCAAATGCGGAAATCAAAGAAAAACTTGGAATATCCGAAAATGAAGTTGTGATGGAATCACAGAACTAAAATGGAGGGAACAATATGAAATATACACTCGACTGGCTGATCAATCCGGAAGTATTTGCAGTCAACAGAATCGCCGCACATTCCGACCACAGAATCTATGCGAACCATTTGGAAGCCGATGCAGACAATTCCTCTCTGATTCAGAATCTGAACGGCACCTGGAAATTTGCGTGGGCAAAGAATCCATCTGAATGGCAGCAAAAGTTCTATGAAGAAAGCGACAGCACTGACAATTTTGACAACATTCAGGTTCCGGGACACATGGAATTGCAGGGATACGGCAAACCGCAGTACGTCAACACCATTTATCCTTGGGAGGGACAGGAGCATCTCCGTCCGCCGTTTATCTCTGAAAAGGACAACCCCGTCGGCAGCTACGTCAGATATTTTGACTTGAACGATGCCCTGAAAAACAAACGTGTATTTATTTCTTTTCAGGGTGTGGAAACTGCTATGTATGTCTGGCTGAACGGCGAATTTATCGGCTACAGCGAAGATTCTTTTACACCGTCTGAATTTGAACTGACACCATATATTCGTGAAAAGGGCAACAAACTTGCTGTCGCAGTGTTCAAGAGAAGTTCTGCCAGCTGGCTGGAAGATCAGGATTTCTGGAGATTCTCCGGCATTTTCCGTGACGTATTCCTTTATGCGGCACCGTCTGCCCATGTTCGTGATATGAAAGTGATTGCAGATTATGACGGTACAAATGGTATCTTCTCTGCAACGCTGGATATTGCGGGCAAGTGTTCTGTGAAATCGATCTTGACAGATGAAAATGGAACGGTCATTGCAGAATCCAATGAAAAGGAATCCGTAAACTGGACAATTGAAAATAGCAAGCCTTGGAGTGCCGAAATACCGAATCTCTATACGTTTACAGTGATTCTGACAGACGAAGACGGAAATGAAATCGAGGTCAGCAGAACCAAAGTCGGATTCCGCCGATTTGAACTGAAAAACGGAATCATGTGTTTAAACGGAAAACGTATCATTTTCAAGGGTATCAATCGACACGAATTTGATGCGAAAACAGGCAGAGCAATCACAAAGGAAGATATGCTGTTTGACATTCAGTTCATGAAGAAAAACAATATCAATGCAGTTCGTACCTGTCATTATCCGAACAATTCTCTTTGGTATCAACTTTGTGATGCATATGGCATTTATCTGATTGATGAAACCAATCTGGAAACACACGGTACATGGCAGAAGCTTGGTGCAACAGATCCGTCTTGGAATGTACCGGGTTCACTTCCGGAATGGAAAGAAGCTGTACTGGACAGAGCGAAATCGATGTATGAACGTGACAAGAATCACGCAAGTGTTCTCATCTGGTCTTGCGGAAACGAATCCTACTGCGGAGAAGATATTGCTGCAATGTCGGAATATTTCAGAAGTGTAGACCCGACAAGACTGGTGCACTATGAGGGCGTTACAAGAGTTCCGAATCATCAGTATGATTTCATCACGGATATGGAAAGCCGTATGTACGCAAAACCGCAGGAAGTGGAAGAATACCTGAAACAGAACAGCGGCAGACCGTATATTAGTTGTGAGTATATGCACGCTATGGGCAATTCTCTTGGCGGTTTGAGCCTTTACACGGACCTTGAGGACAAATATGAGGCTTATCAGGGTGGTTTCATCTGGGACTACATCGATCAGGCAATCGAAACCAAAAATGACGATGGGAAAACGGTTCTGGCTTATGGCGGAGATTTTGAGGACAGACCAAGCGATTATGGATTCTGCACCAATGGTGTGATCTATGCTGACAGAACCTACTCTCCAAAGGTTCAGGAAATGAAGGCTCTTTACTCCAACATCAGAATGTCTATTCAAAACGGAATGCTTACCGTAGAAAATCGAAATCTCTTTGCAGATACAAATAACTTGTCCTTTGTTGTACGATTGGAAAAGAACGGCGTTGTTCTGAAATCCGATACATTTTCTCTGAATGTTCCTGCCGGAGAAAGCAAGACAATGAAACTGACACTTCACAAAATAGACAGTGCAGGAGAATATGTTTATCATGTTTCCGCCGTTACCGCAGATCAGACACTATGGGCAGATGCAGGGCACGAAATTGCCTTTGCACAGGAAGTGTTTGAAGTAAAAGATAATCAAATTCCGGAAACCACATTGCAAAAGTCAACGATTGTATACGGCGATGTTGTCATTGGCGTTCACGGAGAAAACTTCTCCATGATGTTCGACAAAAAAGAGGGCGGAATCAGTTCTCTGAAATACAATGATTTTGAATATATCACACGCACACCAAAGGTCAGCTTCTGGAGAGCAATGACGGACAATGACACCGGTGCTTCCGAGCCGTACAATCTTGCACAGTGGTATGTCGCAGGCAAATTTGCAAAGTATAAAACCGTTTCATGGCTGGAACAGGAAGATGCTCTGAAAATCACATTCACATATCAGGCTGCCTGCATTCCGACTTTTGAGTTTACTGTAACCTATACCGCACACTTTGACGGAAAGCTGGGCGTAAGTGTAAATTATGCAGGAGTAAGCGGAATGCCCGATATGCCGGTTCTTGCATTGGACTTCAAGATGAAAAAACAGCTTTGCAATTTCCGGTATTACGGACTCGGTCCTGATGAAAATTACAGCGACCGATGCAAAGGGGCAAGACTGGGATTGTGGAAATCTACAGCAAAAGAAAATCTTTCCGGTTATCTCAATCCGCAGGAATGCGGCAATCGTACCGGTGTAAGAACGCTCTCAATCCATGATGATATGCAGCATGGTCTGACGTTCCAAAAGGCATCTGCTCCGTTTGAAATGAGCGTACTGCCATACAGTGCCTATGAACTCGAAAATGCAATGCATCTGGATGAACTTCCAAGTGTTCGCTACACATGGGTCAGAATCGCTGCAAAGCAAATGGGTGTCGGCGGCGATGATTCCTGGGGTGCACCGGTGCATGAGGCGTACAGAATTCATGCAGATCAGCCGATGAAATTGGAATTTATCATTACACCGTTTGAGGCGTGATCTGAAAACACAGGAGTTACAAAGACTAAAGAAACGCTGCATGAAGCCCACCTGACGGCTTTATGCAGCGTTTTTTCGTTTGCGAAATTCCAATCCGGCAAAGCTATAGAGCTGCACTGCTTATTTTTTCTGAAATTTGACAAACTAAGAAATCCATTGTATAAT
>OFMB01000624.1_pt1 | contig 20461 bp, 17 predicted proteins | sample 1541111 | NCBI WGS metagenome assembly OFMB01 (sample SAMN04209241, study PRJEB22552) | human gut metagenome | biome: gut; material: feces | host: Homo sapiens | place: USA: Oklahoma
TTCTGGACGTATAGCCTTTGAACGATTTTACAGCTTTGTGGATTCCAAACTGAGGGTCTACTTCCAGCAGCATATGAACATGATCCGGCATGATTTCCATTTCCAGAATCTCTACAGAAAGATTTGCAGCATACTCTGTGAGCAGTTCCTTCAACCTGGTATCTACACCATTGGTTAATACTTTTCGTCTATATTTAGGACACCATACTACATGGTATTTGCACGAATAGACGACATTGTTGTTTGATTTATATGTTGTATTCATGTTTGTATTATACTATATTTTCCTATTTAATACAACCACTATTTTGTCCATCTCAATTACTTGCGTAAATTCGATGGACGCGTCTTATATCCCCATAGCTGAAGCAAGGGGTTTTACGACGCATTGGATAATTTTCCATTTAAAAAGGAGCAGAACCCACACCGGATTCCGCTCCTTTTTCAGAATGTAATTTTATTTTATGTCTACCGCACTTTTATCCACTTTCTGCGGTCTTTTTTGTCAACGCTCCGCTCTATATATCCTTTTTCCTCCAGTCCGCGACACAGACGGCGGAAGCGTTTTGGTCTTCGATTCCAGCTCTGAGCTTGTAATTTTTCCGTTTTCTCTTACACTACATCTTGAACGATCCCTTCTCTGTCATCCGTATCCATTTGTTTTTTTCTTCGATATTCCGTCGGTGTCCTCCCATAATATTTCTTAAATGTTTTGCAAAAATAATCCATATTTTCAAATCCCGTCTCGCCGGAAATTACAGTTATCTTTTTCTCCGTCGTGGCCAGAAGCTTTGCAGCCTCCTGCAGACGATACTTCACCAGATAATGCACCGGCGTATCGTGAAGATATCTTCGGAACAGATTCAATGCCGTACTCTTGCTCACCATAGCCTGCCCGGCAATATCCTCCAAGGTAAGATTCTGTCGGAAATTTTGATGAATATATTGCATCATCAGCTGTGTTCTTCCCTGTGAGGATGCCGTATTTTCTCTTTTTTTCTGCAGCACTTCCGAATCCATGTGCAAATAAAGCAAGTGCCACAATTCCTGCGTCAGAAATAAAGTAACCAGTTCCCGGTCTTTGTCTGATTCCTGCGCTTTGAGAATTTTCTGCATGAGCTCCAGTGCTTCTGCCTGCCATTTTATTTCCCTGCAAAAGACAATGCAGTCCACCTTACACGCCTGTATCGGTGCAATGTATTTTTTGTAAATCAGGCTGTCTGCCGGAGCGAGAAATGTCGGTTTCAGAACGAAATTTGGCACAATCGCATGGCCTTCAGAAAAATAGCGATGCAAAATCTTTGAGTTAATAAAAATGCCCGTTCCCTGTCCCAGTGAAAACTGCTTTTCGCCAACCCAGAAGGTTGCTGTTCCCTCCTGTACAAAAACAAACTCAAACTCCACATGCCAGTGCCATTCTACACAATGAAAATCAAACAACGCAAGATCGTCGTAATACAATTGAAACGGATATTCACTGTTTCCATGCTGTATCGTTTCCATCATGCTTTCATCCGTTTGGATCTTGTTATAAAATGTATTAAATTCCATCTTTCCCCGCCTCCGTTTTTCAGGCACGCCCCTCTCTATTTTACGATATTATACAATAAACAGACGATATATTCCAGTGAAAGCGACACTATTTTACGTTATTATACAAAAAGAATCGTTGTCGCTCCATGGAACACGGTGAACGGCAACGAAACGAACACTACGGCCGCAGCAGTTCTGCCATTTTAAAAAACGGAGTATATCATCATGAAAAAGAACTACCACAAAACCTTAATTGCCTGTTATCTTGGATTTATCACGCAGGCAATTTCTGCAAATTTTGCACCTTTACTATTTCTTACCTTTCACAGAACTTACCATATTTCTCTTGGAAAAATTGCGTTTATCTCGACAGTATTCTTTTTCACACAACTTCTTGTCGATTTGTTCTGTGCCAGATATGTCGATAAAATCGGTTATCGCAGGTGTGTCGTTGCTTCTGAGATTCTTTCCGCCTGCGGCCTGATTGGACTTGCCTTTCTGCCCAATATTCTGCCAAATGCCTATGCAGGAATTTTGCTCAGTGCCATGATCTATGCCGCCGGAAGCGGACTGATTGAGGTTCTTGTCAGCCCAATCGTAGAGGCTTGTCCGTTTGACAATAAGGACAGCGTTATGAGTCTGCTTCACTCCTTTTACTGCTGGGGGTCTGTAGGCGTCATCTTACTTTCCACTGCTTTTCTGGCAGTTTTTGGTATGGAACGCTGGCCGATCCTCGCATGTATCTGGGCTGTACTTCCACTGTACAATACGTTTAATTTCCTTTCCTGCCCGATTGAATCACTCACCGGAAGCGAAGAAGGACTTACCATTCGTCAGCTGTGCCGTCTTCCCATTTTCTGGATTTCCCTTGTTCTTATGGTCTGCGCCGGAGCAAGCGAGATTTCGATGGCGCAATGGGCTTCCGCTTATGCCGAGTCTGCATTAGGTCTCTCAAAAAGCATTGGAGACATTGCAGGACCGTGCCTGTTTGCTGTGATGATGGGCATCAGCAGAACCTTCTATGGTAAATACGGGGAAAAAATTGACTTAACAAAATTTATGATCGCATCCGGTACACTTTGCCTGATCTGTTATCTGGCTGCAGCTCTCGCACCATATCCTCTTTTAAATCTTACAGGCTGCGTTGTGTGTGGTTTCTCCGTAGGAATTATGTGGCCGGGAACCATCAGTATTTCATCCTCTAAAATTCCACTCGGCGGAACTGCACTGTTCGCACTTCTCGCCATGGCCGGAGATATGGGCGGTTCCATTGGACCATTTGTTATTGGATTTGTCACACAAAACACCGGCGACGATCTGAAGGCAGGTATGCTGGCCGGCTGCATTTTCCCTGCTGTACTGATTTTGTCTGTTTTTCTGCTCCGACAAAGGAACGCAGAGTAAAAATAAGCACCGAAGAGATACTGTAACGTGTCTCAGACACACTTCTTAGAAAGGAGATAGGATGATGGATTTTTCCTGGTTAAATGAAAGCGAATTAAAAAGAGAGGAAGAAGGCAAGCTTGTCATCTTTGCACCGGCTGGGACAGATTTCTTCTGCAACAACGGCACTGTTTCGGAAGAAGGCATTACGCCGGAATCACTGCACAATGCACCCTATTATTATACGGAAATCGAAGGCGATTTTGTTCTGACTGTCAAAGTTTCTCATGACTTCAAAGACATCTATGACTCTTCTTCTCTTATGGTCATGGAAGATCTGGACAACTGGGCAAAAAGCTGCTTTGAAAAAACCGATTTCGGAACTCATGCCGCTGTCAGCGTTGTGACGAAACAAGGTTATTCTGACGATGCCAACGGAAGTAATATTTCCGGAAATACCGCATGGCTGAAAATTTGCAGAGTGAAAAATTCCTTTGCTTTCCATTATTCTGAAGACGGCATTCATTATTTTATGACAAGATTTTTTAATCTTTCCGGTAAAAAGACCGTAAAAGTAGGGCTTCTTGCCCAGGCGCCGCAGGGAAATGGTGGCAACCGGATTTATGAAGATTTGCATATTGAGAAGAAAACAGTAAAGAATATCCGCTTCGGAGAATGAAATACCCTGAGTTCTTCTATTTTAAAAGGAGTCGGACAGTCCGACTCCTTTTTTCACTTCCCGTCGATATTTCTTACAACTCCCGAGAACAACAGCGATCCGTCCTGCCCCGTAACAAGAAACAGGAATGGACGATCCAGTACGAAATCGATTTCGTCGTCCGGGATTTCTGCTGCGGTTTCTGAAACGCCAAGTTCTGTATAGGCTGCTCCGGTTACTCCGTTTTCATCAATTTCGAGCATGGCGGCGTGGTCTGCTTTGCTCAGGTATAAGCCATTCCTGTTCTCTGTTAATGGACTGAAATCCGCCAGATCCGCATCCAGTGCATCCGTTACACCAAGTGCACGCACCGTTTCGATCAGGTCTGTTTTCTCCGATACTTTAAATTTAGGAACAGACAGATTCACCATAGGGGAATACCAGTTATCACTGCTTTCATCCCGCCGTATAACCTTCATCAGATCCGGCGATGATACCAGTTCACTTACATCTGCATTTTCATCCGGAAGCAGGAAATACATAGAGCCGCTGTCCTGAAGGCTAAGACCGATTGCCGTAAATTGTTCTCCCTGGTAGACATCCATCCGTTCCGTTTTTTTCATCATATCCACATCGGTGTCTCCCGCAGTTCCGTGGAACGTTTCCTTCTCTGTATTCACTTCCCAGAAATTTTCCCTCCACATCGCCTTATAATAGATGGTAGATACAAGCTCAAACACGGTATCCGGTGCGATCGCCATGTCTTTCGTATATTCCTTCAAAAGCCCGCCGGTATTATTATCCGTCCAGGTCTGCAATGCCTGATCCATTTCTTTTGATCCTGGCGTTCCTCTGAATGTCGATGCATAGTACTGCTCCGCCAGCCGCTGCAGCGTTGTGTCATTGTATGTTTCCTCACCATCCAGCCACAGCGAATTTGCCAACACACTTTTCAGCGCGGGCGTGTCTGCATAATTGCTTTTCCAGAGCGAAGAAATATTTTTCCGTAAGGTGTCCATATCCTGCGCACCAAGCATGTCGAGAATCTGCTGCCGCGTATTCCCGTCTGAAGTTTCCGCCAGCATCCCAAACGCGATATACAGATTGATCGGCGAGCAGACGGTATTTTCATCCTCTGAAACCAGCATTTGTTTCATCAGGTTCTGATAATACGCATCCATTCCCGACTGCAGTTCTGCTGATTTTGCTGTCAGCTCCCGGTACGAATCCCACCAGTCCCAGTGTGCATCGCTTTCCATAAATTTCTGCGCATCCATCGTCCACGCCACAGATGCCGGATAAGCCGCCAGAACCGTCGTTACCCCCGACGGGTAACGGACTGCAGAACCCTCCCGACCGTTTCTCCATGTCATAACCCCCAGCACAGCTCCGCCAATGATCACCGCACAGGCTGCAGTGGCCATCCATTTTTTCCACGCAGCCCTTCGTGAACGCTGATATTTCCCCGCTTTTTCCACCATAGCAGGATCCAGATTTCCCAGCGTTTCAAATAATTCTTCTTTCTTCATACTTCAAACCCCCTTTCCGTCAAGTGTGTGTGCAGTTTCCCACGGATCCGGTTCAGCGTAACTGAAACATAGTTTTCGCTTCTGCCCAGACGCCCCGCGATTTCGCCGATACTGTCCACATACCAGTACCGCAGGACAAACATGCATCGTTTCTCCTCCGGCAGCTTCTGCAGAAACTGATTGATTTCCGCTACCAGTTCTTTCATCTCCCACTGCCGCTCAATATTATCTTTCCCCGAAACGCATTCTTCCAACTCGTCCAACACCGCATCAACCTGACTTCCTCCGCGTTTTCCGCGATGCATTTTTCTATACAGATCAAAAGAAAGATTTCTTGTTATCTTTCCAAGAAATGTCGATAACAGAGACGGCCGGTGCGGCGGCATGGCATTCCACGCATGAAGCCAGGTGTCATTGACACATTCTTCTGCATCCGCCGGATTCTTCAGAATATTCTGTGCAATAGATGTACAGTATGCACCATATTTCATCGAGGATTCGCTGATCGCAGCTTCATCTCTGTCCCAATACAGCAGGACAATTCTTTCATCTTCCATATGGAACTTCCCCCTTTCATCTATCATCACGCTGTTCTGCAGAAAATCTTACACTTTTCGAAAAAAATTCAGGTTCGAAAAAGGGCGCAGCCGAAGCCACGCCCTTCTATTCTTTTTTATTTTCTTTATGCCAGAATCGGTTTTAAAGCCTCTGCGAGTTTTTCTTTCTCAGCTTCTGCCTCTGCCAGATCCTTGCCAAGTGTTGTGTAGTATACTTTGATCTTCGGCTCTGTTCCGGACGGGCGGACGATGACGGTTTCACCGTTTGCCAGTTTGTAGATCAGAACGTTTGCTGCCGGGAGTCCGGTCTCTTCTGGTTTCTCGTAATCGGTTACTTTGACAACAGCGGAACCTGCGATCTCGGTCAGCGGCTGTTTTCTGAGGCCATCCATGATGCCTGCCATCTTGTCCATACCGCTCAGGCCCGGGAACTCGAAGCTGTCTACTTTGTTCAGGTAACGGCCGTACTCAGCATAGATCTCTTCCAGTCTCTGTTTCAGAGAGCTTCCGATGCTTCTGTAGTAAGCTGCCATCTCGCAGATCAGCATGGAGCCGATGACTGCGTCTTTATCTCTTACATACGGGCCAGCCAGGTATCCGTAGCTCTCCTCGAATCCGAAGATGAAGCGGTCTACTTCGCCGTCTGCCTCAAGGTTTGCAATCTGATTGCCGATCCATTTGAATCCGGTCAGAACGCTGCGGAGCTCTACGCCGTAGTGCTCTGCAACTGCATCTGCCAGCGGTGTGGACACGATGGATTTTACAGCAACCGGTTTCTCCGGCATGGTTCCTTTCTCGATGCGGCCTGCGCAGATGTAGTCGAGAAGCAGAACGCCGACTTCGTTTCCGGTTACCAGCTCATAGCTTCCATCCGGGCATTTCATGGCGATACCAACGCGGTCTGCATCCGGGTCGGTTGCCAGCATCAGGTCTGCGCCGGTCTCTTTTGCAAGATCCAGGCCTTTTTCCAGTGCAGCAAAGATTTCCGGGTTCGGATAGCTGCAGGTGGTGAAGTATCCGTTCGGATACTCCTGCTCCGGAACGATGGTGATATCGGTGATGCCGATGTCTTTTAATACACGGGTAACCGGTACAAGACCAGATCCGTTCAGCGGGCTGTAAACGAGTTTCAGTCCAGCGGTCTTGCAGAGGCCTGGACGAACCTGACGGGATTCGATGGCTTCGTACAGTGCATTCTTGCAGTCATCGCCGACGAAACGGATCAGTCCCTCTTCTACTCCCTGTGCAAACGGCATATATTTTACGCCGGTCAGGATATCGGTTTTCTGAATCTCTGCGTATACGATTGCAGCAGCATCGTCAGTCATCTGGCATCCGTCCGGACCGTAGGCTTTGTAGCCGTTGTATTTTGCCGGGTTGTGGGATGCAGTTACCATGATACCTGCGTTGCAGTTGTAGTAACGGGTTGCAAAGGAAAGTGCCGGTACCGGCATCAGTGCGTCGTAAATTCTGACTTTGATTCCGTTTGCAGCCAGAACGCCTGCTGCTGTTTTTGCGAAAACATCGCTCTTGATACGGCTGTCATAGCTAATGGCTACGGTCTGGTTTCCGCCCTGTGTTTTTACCCAGTTTGCAAGGCCCTGTGTTGCCTGACGCACTACATAGATATTCATACGGTTTGTTCCTGCGCCAAGTACACCACGAAGTCCTGCGGTTCCGAATTTCAGAGATACAGCAAAACGGTCCTTGATCTCCTCATCGTTTCCTTCAATCCGTGCCAGCTCCGGGTTCAGATCTGCGTCTTCCAGATCAGCTGCCAGCCATCTCTTATACTCTTCCAGATACATATCTTTTTTTCTCCTGTTCTATTCTTTATTTGTAACTATTCAGCGCCATGCGAAAGAGAAGAAAATCGTGAATCATGCTTGCATGAATGCGCGGTTTTCTGGAATTTCATATGGCGAGATGGGGTTCTGAATAGTTACCTTTCTTTTATGTCTCACTCTTATGTCCCCATTCAGCGCCACATAAATGTATGTATAGTCATAATATACCATAACTGTCCCAAAACAGCAATTATTTTTGGTAATTTAAGCAAAATTTTACCGATTCTTTTTCTCTTTTTTCGACTCTGTCCGCCGTTTTCAGACAGAACAGGACAAAGAAAAAGCGAGGACCCCAATAACGATTCCCGCTTTTTGTCTGCCTTATGAGGGCAAGCCATACCGCAAAGTGGCGCTTTCAGATTGCGGAAATGGTTTTTCAAGCATGCTCCGGTCTGTGATTATAGTCAAATCCGCATTTCTCCAAAAACGCCCGCGCAATCACGGTTGCACCGATCTGGTTCGGGTGAATCCGATCCCATGCAATGTAAGAAGAATGGCGATATTGGAAGTAATCATTAAAAACGGCCTGCAGGTCGATGAAACAGCAGCCATATTTTTCGGCCAGCTCACGGCAGATTGCCCCATATGTATCCATACGTTTTCTCATCCAGTCCTCTGCATTTGGCTCCATATAATATGGGGTCATGAGAAAAACACCTTTTACGTTATCTTTTACGGAGAGAATCATCTGTTCGACGTTAGAACGGTACTCCTCCGGAGATACCTGGACATCCGGCATAGCCGGGCTGTCGAACTGTCTCCAGACATCGTTGATACCGATACAGATAGAAACCCAGTCCGGGTTCAGGGAAACAACGTCGCGGTCAAACCGCTGCAGCAGGTCACGGCTTGTGTTTCCGCCGATACCGGAGTTTGTCACGCGGAGATATACCTCCGGGTAGAATGCTGCAAGCATGTTTTCGACGATTCGGACATAACTCTTTCCGACATTTTCAAATAAACCTTCCCCCACCGGCTGTGCACTCTCCATATCCGTTACGGAATCTCCTGCAAATACAATCCGGTCCATGTGATTAAAAATCATTTCTTTGCCTCCCTTGGTCATAATAATAGATCAAAAAACCTTCCAAATCCCATTATAATCTTGTAATTTCGACGGTACAAGGCAGATTTTGTAAATTTAAAGCGATTTTAAAGCGATCCAGACAAAAAAACGACTGCGAAGCACCGTTTTTCAGCGCCCCGCAGCCGGGAAATTTCTTTTTTTGCAACGATTCAGAGCCATGCGAAGCCGAAGAAAAATCGCGAAACACGCTTGCATGAATGAGCAATTTTTCCGGAGTTTCATATGGCGAAAAGCAACATCGAGATAAGGCTCTGAATCGTCACCATTTTTTTAGTGAATAACGCTCAGTTTTCAATTCCATCCATATACGCATTGTAAATCGCCGGATCAATATTCTCTTTGATCGACTCATACACGCTCTGGGATGCCTCGCGGATGTCAGCTCTTGTCTGGTCATCGAGTGTCAGAATCTTCGTTCCGCTCTCCTCGATTTTCGCGATCTTATCGACAATACGGGCATCGGACTGCTCTCTTGCGTACTCGGTCGCAATCTTTGCGGCCTCTGTCATGATCTCCTGCTCGTCTTCCGGCAGATCCCGGAAGAAATCGTCGTTGACAATCAGGGAAATCAGATGCGGCAGATGGTTCGTCTCCACTACGTAATCCTGCTGCTCATACAGGTTATTCGAAACGATAACCTCATATGGATTCTCCTGCGCATCAATCGTGTGCTGCTGCAGGCCGATGTAAACCTCACTGAAGCTCATCGGCGTCGGGTTGGCACCGATGGCTTTCCAGAATGCCAGATGGTAGCTGTTCTCCATGGTACGGATCTTCTGGCCCTTGAAATCCGAAAAGCTGTAAACCGGCTTATTCGTACTCATGACACGAAATCCCTGATCCGCCATACCGAGCAGGTGATAGCCGCCCTCTGTGTAAACATTGCTGATCAGCTCGTAAAACTCCGGATTATCAATCTTCTCACGGCATTCATCGAGAGAGTCAAACACACACGGCAGATCAAACACGGCAAGATCCCCCATAAAAGAAACCTGCGGTGCCGTATTCTGTACGACAAACGGAATATCGCCGTCAGCACACGTTTCCAGCAGATCGCGGTCGCCGCCAAGCGTTGAGTTTGCGTAAACCTGAATTTTCATCCTTCCATCGCTCAGCTCTGAAATCTCTTCCGCAAACTTTTCAGCGAAGATCTGCGTTACCGTGTCCTCCGGGCTCGCCGTTGCCAGCGGCCAGGAATAGCGCTGTGTCGTCTCTTCTCCGGAAGAGCCGCAGCCGGCAAGCGATGCGCCAAGCGCAATGACAGCGGCAAGTGCCGTCACTTTTCGGAAAAGCTTTTTCTTTTTTGTCATCTTTTTCATTGTCCTTCGCTCCTCCCTATAAAATTCCAATCGAAATCGCCGGAATAAATGTAATCAGCAACAGTGCCGCAAGGAAGAAACCGATCATCGGCATAGCCTTCTTTGCGATCTGCATGACCGGAACCTCGGTCAGGGAGCTTGCCACGAACAGGTTGACGCCGATCGGCGGTGTTACGAAGCCGATCGCCAGGTTGACAACCATGATCACACCAAACTGAATTGGATCCATACCGATTGCCTGTACGATCGGCAGAAGGATCGGGGTCAGAATCAGGATTGCCGGTGTGGTATCCATCACCATTCCGACAATCAGCAGGAATACGTTGATGATCAGAAGGATCGCAACCGGGCTGTGGAAATTGTTCAGAATGAACTCACTGACCGTCTGCGGCACCTGCATCAGCGTCAGGACACGGGAAAATGCTGTCGATGCTGCCAGAATAAACAGGATCGGGGTGAAGGTACGAATCGCCTCAACCAGAATAGACCAGATGTCGCGGATGCGGATACTTCTGTACACAAAAAGGCTGATGATCAATGCATAGAATACGGAGATAACAGCCGCCTCGGTCGGGGAAGCAACGCCGCTGTAGATACAGCCGAGGATAATCACCGGGCTAAGTAATGCAAAAAAGCTCTCGCTTAAAACGCGAAGCAAACCTTTGTCATGCAACGTTTTGACTTCTGCATAGATCTTCTCCCTATCCTCCCCGTATCGTTTGCAGTGATAGATGGCATAAAGCATCAGCAGCAGACCGATCATCAGACCCGGTACAATTCCGGCAAGGAACAGGTCACTGACCGAAGCACCGGAAGCCATACCGTACATGATGAACGGAATACTCGGGGGAATGATAACGCCAAGGCCGCCGGCAACTGCCACAATCGCTGTGGAGAATGTCAGATCATAACCAAGAGTAGTCAGAATCGGGATTGTCATGCTTCCGACAGCAGCAACGGTCGCCGGAGCGGAACCGGAAATCGCACCATAGAAAAGGCAGGTGACGATAACGGCGCACGGCATACCTGCGGTGAATTTTCCGAGAAAATAGGCAAAGACATCAAACAGTTTTTTGGAGATGCCTCCCTTAGCCATGATGATACCGGATAGGACGAACATCGGAACTGCCAGCAGGGGGAAGGAATCGAGACCTCCGAACATGGCACGGATCAGATATTTGGCTCCTACCGTAAAGGACGGGTCAAACACAGACGGAAGCACAGATGTGATTCCAAGGGTAATCGATACCGGAACAGCGATGACCAGCAATGCAACAAAAATCAAAAATAATACTACGACCGGCATTAGCGTTCCTCCTCGTTTGAATTTTTAATCGTATGAATGCGGTTGTCGATACCCGCGTTCAGGGCATTTTCTGTGGCGTTATCTGCTCCGGCATTTGCCTCAATGAAGGATTCCGGCGTATTGCGCTCCGGATGGGCCGGGTCGAAAACGTTCTCACCGCGTGCCACGCGGAACTCGATCATCCACCGCTGCAAAACACGAAAGGCAACCAGCACAAAGGAGACGAGCGGTGCTGCCTGGATAAAGTACATCGGAATTTTGCAGGCCGGGGAAAGCTGGCCGCTTTTAACTGACGACATCATATAAGAAAAAGCAAACGGAATCATATAGATGAAAAAAATCAGTTCAAATGTATGATTCACAATTTTGAAGATGGCTTTTCCTCTCCGCGGGAAAATCGCAACAAACTGCTCGATCTTGATGGAAAGGCATTTCTTACTGCAGTAGCTGACACTTAAAAAACCGCACCAGATAAAAATATATCTGGTCAGCTCTTCCGACCACGACAGCGACATGCCAAGAACGTAACGACAGAAAACCTGGACTCCCATGATCAGCGTCATGGCGATCAGACCGATCACAAGAAGAAATTCTTCGAGATTTTCATCCAGCCAGTGAAATATTCTCTTCATAAAAGGCATACCTCCGTTAAATTTATAACAGAACAATAATACAAAAGGGACATCGGCATCAACAGCAAAGCTAAAAATACCGGTGTCCCCTAAAGAAAAAACGGTTACATGGCTTTGTGAAGCAGATCCAGAACGGTGCTCAGATCATTCACACCCATCTGACCCGGTGCGGATGCTTTCTTTGCCGCGCCGAAGGTCATGGAAGAACCGAATACCTCACCGCAGAGACGGCTGATTACACCGGTGCCTGCCATAGACATGGTGATGATCGGTCTGTCCGCATAATTGGTGGCCATTTCCTCTGTTGCCGCAAGCAGGGTCAAAACGTCTTTCCTGTTCTGCGGCATAACAGCGATCTTCGGAATATCTGCGTTCATATCCTGCATTTTGCGCAGTCTGTAGATGATGTCTGCTTTTGCAGGAGTTTTGAAGAAATCATGATTGGAAGCGATAACCTTTACGCCTGCTGCGTGTGCACCGTCGATGATCTTCTTTACAATGTCATCTCCGGTAAAGATCTCAACATCCACCAGATCCACATATCCGGTCTGTGCTGCTTTGATGTTCAGCTCCGCATAGGCTGCCGGCTCAATCGCTTTTTCACCACCCTCTTTGGAGGTACGGAATGTCATCAGAAGCGGAATATTGCCGAGTGCTTCGCGGAGGTCTTTTAACACGTCCTCTACCTGCGCAAAGTCGAATACGCCTTCAAACCAGTCTACACGCCATTCTACAACATCAACCGGAATCGAATGGAAGGTTTTTGCTTCTTCGATGATATCGTTTTTGGTAACACCTACGATCGGAACGATGATTTTCGGTGCGCCGGCACCGATTTCAATATCACGAACTTTTACTGTATTCATGTGTTTTTCCTTCTTTCTTCAATTTAACCCTGACTTTTCTTTGCAGGCTTTTCTTTTTCACGTCCGGATTACCTGGTACTTCGTACTTCCGCAATCCTTAACCTCATTTTAATTGTCCTGCTGTGCAAGTTCAACCATTTTTTTATAGCGGATATTTACAAACAGTCCAAGTGCAACACCAACTGCGGTCAGAACGATATTCATGGTCATAACGCCGGACGGCTGCATTTTAGATGCTGCGGTCAGGATGGTGTAGTTGCAGAGAGAAGATGCGATCATAACCAGTGCGGTTACGGTTCCTTTGATTTTCTGGAACAGCATGTTGCAAACGGAAGTTGCGATCTGAAGCAGTCCGCCTGCGCCTGCCCATCCGATAATGAAAGCACCGGCGATCATCAGCGGTTTACTCTGTCCCATCAGGACAGCGACCATGGTTACAAGGCAGATAGCCGGGTAAACAACGATGAAACGAACGTCTTTGATTTTTCTGGTCAGGAATGCGGTTACAACGAGTGCCAGCATGGTTCCTGCTGAATAATAGGTCTGCATGATGGACGGATTCGCCCAGCCTACATTTTCTTTTGCAAAGTTCTGCGCACAGTTCAGCCACAGCTGGAAAGTACCGGTGCAGGTGAATCCGATCAGGATCATGGCGATGGACTCGAAAGAAAAATGGGTATGCTTCAGGCTGTCGATCAGACCCTCTTTTTTACCGGATGCTTTCTGGTCAGCATCTGGCAGCGGGAACAGGAATACCAGTACAAAAAGTACGATATACGCAATTCCGCATCCATAGAATAACGGATTGTAGGAGGTAAGGCCGGCTGCGGTAGAAGTAACCGCTACACCAAGAACAAATGGAAGCAGCATCTGTGCGATTGCGATGAAGAATTTGATTCCCATAGTAGCAACGCCCGGAGCTTTGTAAATAATTTCGGATACTGCCGGGTAAATACCGGTATCCAGAAAGGAGTTTGCGATACCGCCGATAATGGCGCATACGTAAGCGATGGTATAACCACCGTGTGTTCCTGCATTAAATGCAAGGGCAAGGCCGATCAGATAAATTGCATAAGAAGCACTTCCGATTGCGGTGGAAATGCGACGTCCGAGCTTGTCGGACAGAGGGCCTGCAAATGGCAGTGCGATCAGACGGCCAAGACCGAGTGCTGCGGAAATTGCGGTAATTGCCATTGCTTCCACTCCCCATGCTGCTGCCAGAGCCTCTTTGATGACTGCCTGGCCCAGGATGGAGCATCCAACACCGTGGATAAAGTAGTTCAAGTACAGAATCAATGCACTTGGCAGGTATTTCTTGTTCATGGTTTCTCTCCTTTTTAAATAGATTATGTTGAGGTCAAATTGTCTTTTTCCTCTGTTCGGTTCATCCTTTTGTTTTGTCACAAACAACAGATTACCAGTTTCGTGAATGTTAAAAAAATAACATTTGCCTTTATTTTAACAGTGAAAGTGTGTACGGTCTAATGCTTTTAAAGGAAAAAACCAATGCATTGAATGCATTGATGTGGTATACTTGAGTTATCATAATAAGAGGAAGCAAAGACTTTCTTACGGAATCATTTTTTCAGGAGGAAAAACCACATGACACTGAATCAGATTCTCTATTTCCGAAAGGTCGCCCGGCTGGAAAATTATCACCAGGCGGCAGAGGAGCTTTATATTTCCCAGCCATCCCTGAGCCGTTCGATGGCCGCCCTTGAAAGTGAGCTTGGAATCACGCTGTTTGAAAAGAAAGGGCGCGGTGTTGTCCTTACCAATGCCGGCCGTCTTTTCCTGGAGCATGCAGACCGGATCGCAGGCGACTGTGACATTGCGGCAGGCAAGATGAAAGAACTCGCCTCCGGTGGCGGAAAAATCAACATCGGTTATATTTTTCCACTTGCCGGACATTATATTCCGCACAACGTCCGCACCTTTCTGGACAAAGAAGAAAACAAAAACGTTGCCTTTAGCTTCTGGCAGAACCATACCCCGGCCATTGCACAGAAGGTGAAATCCGGCGAACTCGATCTTGGGTTTGGCGGCTTTTTAAAGCGCGACGACATGGAGTTTTTTCCGTTGATCCAGCAGCCGCTTGTCATCGTGTCCCCGGAACAGCATCCGATTGCCGACGAACCGGAGGTTCCGCTTGTAAAGCTTACCCGTTATCCGGTGATCGGCTACGACCGCGCATCCTGGATGGGGGCCTACACCGGTCATCTCTACCGCAAATATCAGCTTCATCCGAATATTATCATGGAATGCCCGGATGAATATTCGATTGTGGCACTGGTACGCGAAAACTTCGGCATCGCGCTCATGCCGCGAACCGATATTCTGGAACAGGCAGACGGTATCCGCATCCACACACTGAAAGGTCTCGAGATTTATCATCAGACTTTTATGTTCTGGATGAAGAACCGCTACCGGCTTCCGGCTGTCGAACGGTTTACCGAATACATGAAACAGCACGCTGACATTATCGAAGAGTCCAGAAATGATAGCGAAAACGTATCAAAAGTTTATCTGAAAGATATTGTTAATTTTTAGTCGAAAGAGTTATGATGGATTTGTCACAAACAGAGGATTACCGCTCATGTAATGAATAAGGAGAAATTTTCATGAAGAGTGCTTACCCAAAAATTTTCGAGCCAATTACCATCAAACGAACAACGATTAAAAACCGTATTGCAATGACCCCGATGGGAACCAACTACGGTGAGACAAGCGGTGAGATGAGTAACCGTCATATGAATTATTACTCTCTCCGCGCAAAAGGCGGCGTTGGTCTTATTATTCTGGAGAACGCCAACATCGAGTACCCGGTCGGTTCCAACGGAACCAGCCAGATCCGTATCGACCACGACAGCTTTATGCCGCGCTACTATCAGTTAGTCGAAAATCTTCATAAAAACGGTGCTACCGTAGCAATTCAGATCAACCACGCCGGAGCTTCCGCATCTTCCGCAAGAACCGGTATGGAAACCGTTTCTTCTTCCAACATCCCGACAAAAGCCGGCGGAGAAACCCCTCGCCCGATGACAAAAGAAGAAATCATGACAACCGTGAAAAAATACGGCGAGGCTGCAAAACGTGTGCAGGCCATCGGCTTTGATGCCATTGAAATCCACTGCGGCCACTCCTACCTGATGAGCCAGTTCATCTCCCCGTATTACAATAAAAGAACCGATGAATTCGGTGGTTCTGTAGAAAACCGCCTGCGCTTCCCGCGTATGGTTCTCGAAGAAGTACGTAAAAACGTCGGACCGTGGTTCCCGATCATCGTTCGTATCTCTGCCGAGGAGCGTGTTCCGGGCGGAAACACCCTGGAAGATACCCTGGAATACCTGGAGTACCTGGATGAATTCGTAGATATGTACGACGTATCCTGCGGCCTCAACCCATCCCTGCAGTATCAGATCGATTCCAACTTCCTGCCGGATGGATGGCGCTCCTACATGGCAAGAGCCGTAAAAGACAAATTCAAAAAACCGGTTATCAACGCTGGTAACTACCGTGATCCAAAGGTCGTAGAGAAAGTTCTGGAAAGCGGCGATGTTGATATCGTTGGTATGGGACGCGGCCTGATCGCTGAGCCGAACTGGGTAAAGAAGGTGGAAAACGGCGAGGAAGATATCCTTCGGAAATGCATCTCCTGTAACGTCGGATGTGCAGGAAACCGTATCGGCGTCAACCGCCCGATCCGTTGTACCGTAAACCCGGCTGTTCCGGAAGGCGATGTTTACAAAGCACTGAAAGTGAATAAAAACTGTAACGTTGTTGTTGTCGGCGCCGGTACTGCCGGTATGGAAGCAGCCTGCACCGCAGCAGAAGTCGGATGCAACGTTTTCGTACTCGAGAAAAACGACCACATCGGCGGTCTTTCCACTTTCATCTCTGATCTTCCAAGCAAGAGCCGTATGAAAGACTTCCCGAAATACCTTGAGGCAAGAGCCGCCAGACTGAAAAACCTGTATATTTTCCTCAACACCGAAGCTACGGTGGATAAGATCAAACAGTTCAAACCGGACATCATTGTAAACTCCACCGGTTCCGTTCCGCTTGTTCCGCCGATCAAAGGCCTGAAAGAGAACATCGATGCCGGAAACGTAAATACCATCTTTGGTATGATCAACAATGTAAACGCCGGAAAATATCCGGAAGAAGCCTGTCAGGGCAAGAAAGTCGTTGTAGTCGGCGGCGGTTCCGTAGGACTTGACGTTATTGAATACTTTGCACCGAGAGGTGCCGAGTGTACCATCATCGATATGCTGCCGCAGATCGGTATGCTTGCAGACCCGATCACCAAATGCTCCATGCGTGAGACCCACGACAAATACGGCGTAAAAGAGTATGTCAACACTGCTCTTCAGGAAGTAAAAGAAAATGCATTCACTGTAAAGCTTCCGGACGGAACCATCCAGGATCTTGAGTTCGATTACGGATTCAACTGCCTTGGAATGCGCTCCAACAACCCGGTTCTGCCGGAAATCCAGGAAGCATTCGCCGATACCCATACTTATGTATACACCATTGGCGATTCCGTACGCGCACGCCGTATCATGGAAGGTACCATGGAAGGCCGCGCGATCCTGAATGTACTGGAGTCCCAGGGATACCTGCATCTGGAGCCGCTTGAGTAAGTATCGACTTTAAGCAGCCCGACAAAAAACTGTATATCATCTGCTGCGCTGCCTCTTTTTCAAACCGAAACAGCGCAGCATGAAAAAAGAAAAGAGGAAAATATCATGCCAAACGTAACAGGACATACCGAATTAGTTGGATTAATGGCTTACCCGATCCGTCATACCCAGTCTCCGACAACCCACAACCTTGCATACGACAAAAACGGAGATGATGTCATTCAGCTTGCTTTCGAAGTTGATAACGATTCTTTAAAAGATGCTGTGCAGAGTATCCGCGCGCTGAAAATGCTCGGTTCCAATATTTCCATGCCAAACAAAACTGTTGTCCACAAATATCTGGACGAAGTAGATGAAGCAGCTAAGTTATGCGGCGCTATCAATACCGTAGTCAACCTCCGCGACGAAAACGGTCAGGTAACCGGAAAACTGAAAGGCTACAATACCGATGGTATGGGATACTGGCAGGCACTGACCGAAGAGGGCATCGATTTCAAGGGAATGAAGATGGTCCTGATCGGAACCGGCGGTGCTGCTACTGCAATTGCAGTGCGCGGTGCTCTGGATGGAGTTGCAGAAATTGAAATCTTCAACATCAAAGACAAATTCTACAGCCGTGGAGAGGAAATTGTTGATCTGATCAATAAGAACACCAACTGCAAGGCTACCATGAACGATCTGGCAGACAAAGACCTCCTGAAAGAAAAAATGCACGCAGCTGACCTGTTCTGCGATGCTACCGGCGTAGGAATGCATCCACTCGAAGACCTTTCCAACATTCCTGATCCTTCCTTCTTTAAAAAGGATCTCATCGTAACGGATACCGTTTACGCTCCGCGCGAAACCGTTATGATGAAACAGGCAAAAGAAGCAGGATGTGAGAAAGTATTCAACGGCATGGGCATGATGCTGTTCCAGGCACTCATCGCAATCAAGCTGTACACCGGAAAAGATACTCCGGTTGACTACATGAAAGAGAAACTTGGAATCTGATTTCCGGGCGAATCTTTTCCATCTTAAACCTTAATCAAAAACCAACACGAAAAGAGGAAATGAACTTTGCGTCATTTCCTCTTTTTTTCTTGCTTTCTTTCGGCATCTGGAGTATAATTCACTTCATATAGTAGCAGTTTAAAGTGCTACAGCACGATTTATCATCATGCGGAAATACGAGGAGAGAGAGGATTTCAAATTATGTCAAAACACATCACAGGACACACCGGATTATTATGTTTACTCGGAAGCCCGGTTGCACACAGTGTTTCTCCGGAAATGCACAACGAAGCATGCGACCAGCTCGGCCTTGATTATAGCTACCTTGCCTTTGATGTACCGGAAGACAAAATGCCGCAGGCAGTCGAAGGACTCCGCACCATGGGTGCAAGAGGCTGGAATATCACCATGCCTGGCAAAAATATCATGTGCAAATTGGCAGACAAGGTTTCTCCTGCTTCGGAGATCTCCGGCGCATGTAATACCATCGTCAACGACAACGGCGTTCTCACTGCTTACACCACAGACGGTGTCGGCTTCATGAGAGCAGTTGCAGAAAACGGCGTAGACATCATCGGCAAAAAGATGACTCTGCTCGGTGCCGGCGGCGCTGCTACTGCAATCCTGGTACAGGCAGCCCTCGACGGCGTGGCTGAGATCAATGTATTCAACGTCAGAGACAATTTCTTCGGAAGAGCCGAGGAAATCGTTGCAAAACTGAATGAGCGTACTTCCTGCAAGGTTACCCTGCACGACTTCTCCGATCCGGAAGTCCTTCGCGCATCCATCGCAGACAGCGCCATTCTTGTCAACGGAACTTCCGTCGGAATGGCTCCAAAAACCGAGAACACCATCATCACCGACACAACGATGTTCCACAAAGACCTCTTCGTTTTCGATGTGATCTACAATCCGCAGGAAACCCGCCTGCTGCGTGAGGCAAAAGAGGCTGGATGCAAGACCGGAAACGGTATGTACATGCTGTTATACCAGGGAGCTGCTTCCTTCAAACTGTGGACTGGCGAGGATATGCCGGTTGAGATCATCAAAGAGAAATACTTCTCCGGAAAATAAAATATCACGCAATTTCAAAAGGCTTCTGCCCCGGATTTTCATCCGCCGGCAGAAGCCTTTTTTATCATCCTGAAGTATGGGTCAGCCCGCTTTCTGTACTTCGTCGAGCTGTGCCGTATACAGTTTGTAGTAATATCCCTTCTTTGCCATCAGTTCGTCGTGCGTTCCGCTCTCCATGATGCCGCCGTTGTCGATATACATGATCTTATCGCAGTTGCGGATCGTGGACAGACGGTGGGCGATAATGAACGATGTTCTGCCCTTCAGCATCGCATTGAGGCCCGTCTGCAGTGCTTTCTCGGTCTGCACGTCGATACTCGAGGTTGCCTCATCGAGAATCAGAATCGCCGGATCCGAAAGCAGCGTTCTGGCAAACGAGATCAGCTGTTTCTGGCCCTGGCTCAGCATGGAACCGCGCTCGCGCACCTCTGTCTGGTAGCCGTCCGGCATTTTGCTGATGAATTCGTCCGCACACACGGTTTTGCTCGCATTGACAATCTCCTCCAGTGTCGCATCGAGTTTTCCGTAACGGATGTTGTCCTCAATGTCTCCCGAGAAAATAAAGCTGTCCTGCATCATAATACCCATCTGTTCACGCAGCGAATGAATTGTCACCTGTGAGATGTCCTGGCCGTCGATCAGGACGCGGCCGCCGTTGACATTGTAGAACCGGGAGATCAGATTGACAATCGTACTCTTTCCGGCTCCCGTCGGTCCGACAAGCGCCACACTCTCACCCGGTTTTACCGTAAACGAAACGTCTTTTAAAATCTGCTTCGATTCATCGTACGAGAAGTTGACATGGTCAAACGTCACCTCACCGCGGATCTCCGGCATTTTTACGGCGTTCTCCGCATCTTTTACCGTTACCGGCTCGTCCATTGTCTCGAAGATACGCTCCAGGTAAGCGATATTGTTGATAAAGTTGTTGAAGATATTTCCAAGGTTCATGATCGGCTGCCAGAAGTACGATGCGTAGCTGGAAATCGCCACGATGGTACCGAGTGATTTGCTGCCCTGTCCGAACAGCACAA
>OFMB01000642.1_pt1 | contig 20059 bp, 18 predicted proteins | sample 1541111 | NCBI WGS metagenome assembly OFMB01 (sample SAMN04209241, study PRJEB22552) | human gut metagenome | biome: gut; material: feces | host: Homo sapiens | place: USA: Oklahoma
CCAGAAGATTGCAGGCATCTGCAATTCCTCTTGTACCAAGATTGACTGCCATCATCATGTTGGAATTTACTTTGTCTGTCCATTTTGCGAACTCATTTAATCCGATCTTATTCTCTTCCAGACTTCTCCATGCAAGTTCCAGACGTGCTGGACGCTCTTCTACAGGTCCAACACTGTCTTCCCAGAAGAAGTTGGATACAAAGTTTCCACCCGGATAACGGATGATCGGTACATCCAGTTCTTTTACCAGATCAATGACATCTTTACGGAATCCATCATCATCTGACAGAGGATTGCCCGGCTGATATAATCCATCATACACGGCACGTCCGAGATGCTCGATGAAAGAACCATAGATTCTTTCATCTACTTTGGAAATCTGGAAATCTTTATCAATAATCATCTTTGCTGTCTTACTCATTTTTCAACCTCCTATTATTACAATGATTACTCTTTTACCGCACCTGCTGTCATACCTTCGATGAAATACTGCTGGAAACATACAAACAGTATAAAGATAGGAATGATTGAGAAGAACGAACCTACAACCAGGAGTGAATAGTTATCTCCATATGGGTTGATCAGGGTGTTCAGTCCAAGTGTCAGTGTGTATTTTTCTGAAGAACGGATTACCAGTAATGGCCACAGGTAGTTATTCCATGCATTCATACCATTTAAGATCGCCATAGCTGCAAATGCCGGTTTCATGATCGGCATGATCAGCTTGAAGAAGATACCATATTCTGTTGCTCCGTCGATTCGTCCTGCTTCCAGAAGTGACTTCGGAAGTCCCAGAAGATACTGTCTGAAGAAGAAGATTGTAGATGCATGTGCAACGAATGGTAATACAATTGCGATATAGTTATCCATCAGTCCCCATGTTGTCATCTGTTTGTACAGCGGAAGCATGATAACCTCCAGTGGAACAGATAAGATCAGGAGAACGATTACGAACATAAAGCTCTTTCCTTTGAATTCATAGGCTGCAAATCCGTATCCTACAAATGCACTTACAAGAAGTGTTGCCACTACTGTAACGACTGTAAGAGTGATACTGTTAAAGAACCATCTCCAGTAATCATGCTGGCCGGTAAACAGCAGTACATAGTTATCAAGACTCATACGGCTCCAGTCAATTCCAAGGTTCAGACCATACTGAAGAAGATCTCCGCCCGGTTTAAAGCTGGCAAGAAAGATTGTATAAATCGGAAGGATCACCAGGATAGCCAGGATCGAGAAGAAGACGATCATCAATATTGTACAAAGCCGGTCTTTATTTTTTCTTTTTTCGCCCATACTATCTTTCCTCCTTCTTGAATGTTCCTGTAGCTGCCAGCTGGATCATGTTGACGACCATAACGATGATCAGAAGTACAAGACCTACCGCGCAGGCATAACCCATCGCTCGTTTTTCAATTCCCTGCCTGTACAGATATCCGACGATCGTAAGTCCGATATTCTGCGGTGAGTTGTTACCTTTCCATAACATGTAACTTTCATTGAACATTGCAAGTCCTGCATAGATACTGATTGTTAACACATATACGGTTGTTGGTTTCAGAAGTGGAAGGGAAATCTTTGTAAACTGCTGCCACTTATTTGCTCCGTCGATAGAAGCCGCTTCATAAAGATCTGTTGAAATACTCTGTAATCCGGCAAGGAAGTACAGGATGTTAACACCTGTCCATCTCCAGCATGCCAGAAGTAACAGTGCAAAATAACCGGTCAGATCATTCTTTAACTATTTAATTGGTCCAAATCCGAACATTCCGATCACCTGGTTGGCAAGAGAAGTCTCCATCTCACCAAACATCAGACGGAAGATCGTACCTGCAACTACGACTGATGTAAGTGCCGGAAGGAAATAGATGGATTTGAAAAATCCAGGTTTCTTCATCAGCTTACTGTTCAGAAGTGTTGCAAAAAGCATCGGAAATGGGATCAGAAGTACCAGTGTTCCGATCATATAACGTGTACTGTTAAACAAAGCTTTTAAAAAGATCTTATCGGACAGAAGTCTCTTATAATTATCCAATCCAACCCATTTATCCTGTAATACATCCTGAAAACTTAAAAGGACTCCGTTCGCGATTGGAACTGCCCAGAAAAATATAACAGTGAGGACAAAAGGAAGGATAAACACATAAGGAGCTAATTTCTGAGAATAGAAAAATTTCTTCATGGTTTTATGTATCCTCCTTCTTAAAAAGAAGGGGATGCGGCAGTTTTTGCACGCAACCCCCTGATTATTACATTACTAATTTCTTATTTGCAAATCTTATTTGCCGCCGAATTCATTTTCAAGAGTTTCCTGAGACTGTTTCAGTGCATCTTTTACGTCCATTCCTTCTTCGAAAATGTTGTTCAGTGTTGTTGTGCAGAACTCGTTGTTGATAGATGGATATTTAGAACTTGTGTAAGAATTAAGTCCGCCAATGCTATCCTGGAGCTCTAACAGAGTGTCAAATGGTTTTGTCTTGAAGTATTTTACGAACTGGTTGTCCGGATTCTGTGTAAGGTCTGTGTCTGTCCATACAGATGTATTAACAGGGTCAAATCCTAATACATTCCAAACTTCTTTGTTAGCGTCTTCAGACAGTTTGATGTAAGCGAATACTTCAGCTGCAAGGTCTGCATTCTTAGAAGATTTTACAACTGCTGTACCGGTTCCACCACCACCGATTGTCTTAACTGCATCGTTGTCTCCAAATACCGGAGGAGCTGCGATTGCAATCTTTCCTTCAAGGTCAGACATGTAGTTTGTAAATCTTGATGTCTGCCAGAAAGGCATGATCTGTACTGCGAAGTTACCACTGTTGTATTCTGGATAAGCTTCTTCGTTATCCGGCTGTCCACCAGCTACTGTTGCAAGTGCGCCTGCATCCTGCATATCTTTGATGTACTGAAGTACTTCTACAACTTTATCATTTGTAAGGTCAAGGTTACCATCTTTGTCAATGTAATCAGTACCTTTCTGAGCTAACATAAGGTTAACCATCCACTGAGCTGTTGTCTCAGCACAAGCGAAGTTCTTACCTGTTTTCTCATGATATTTCACACCGGCTGCTTTGAAGTCATCCCATGTCTTAATTGTTGTGTAATCAATTCCTGCTTCTTTTAACAGATCATCATTGTAGAATGCAACTGTTGTACCAACGTGTGTTGGGAATCCGTAATATTTTCCATCTTTTCCGTAGATGTCAAGACGAGATTCAACTATGTTGTCTTTGTATGGTGCGATTGCATCTGTCAGATCCATAAGTCCGATCTTACCATTTGTGAATGAAGGGAATTTTCCAAGCTCGATATCAACTACATCCGGAGCTCCTTTTCCTGATTCCAGTGCAAGTGATAATTTGTTGTGCATATCATCGTACTGCATATTAGAAAGTACTAATTTAACCTTCTTATCCGGATGTGCCTCATTCCATTTCTTAGCCATCTCTGTGTAGAATTTCTGGTGTAACTCGATGAATGTCCAGACATTAATGGTTGTTGCATCCCCGTCAACCTTCATCTCTGTTGTTCCGCCCGACTCGCTCTTAGATGATTTCTTAGAATCACTCTTTTCACTTCCTGCGCTACATCCAAGCAGCATAGTTGCTGTCATAGCAACACAAAGAAGCACTGACACTACTTTCTTTTTCATAGATTTTCCTCCTTTTAGATATATATTTCTCTACAGGGTCTATGTTCCCTGACAGATTCAAAATAATTAAAACATTTCTTTCATCCATACCAGCATCTCGCCTGTTTTACGGTTATCCCAGCAATGATATGGAATTGCTTTGAGTTCTATATCTTCGAATACCTGTTCTCTGATATCATATAATGCACCATCCTGCCATGTATCCATGTTCAGTTTCTTTCCTGTGAACCGAATCGTCGTTACTCCTCCAAGAAGTTCGGATTCAAATGTTTCTTTCAGCTCCTGTTTCGTGTTAACGAAGATAGATGGAAGATTTTCCCCATTGTCTGTTTCTTCCAGACAATATACTAACGGTCCTTTTACCAGAGCAACTTTTCCTGCATCTTCTCTGACATTCGGATTCGCTCTTACGAATTTCGCAGGTACCTCAAAGTCAATCTCGATCTCTGTCTGTTCTTTGATGTCTTCTATTAAAAGATAAGACTGACTGATTCTGGCATTTTCCAGAATCTTACCGTCTCTTTTAATCGTATAGGTCTTCACATAATCCGGTATTCTAAGTGCCAGTCTGTGTTCATCCTCTCCATCAGGAGTTATTGCCATCCGAATATGTCCTGTATTCGTCAGATCACTTTCTATCTGAATCTTTAATGATCCTTCTTCCAGTTCGATCTGAGCTTCATTAGAAATGTATAAGTTCACATATGCTGTGTTCTTATCAGTGAAATATATGTACTGTCCCATGGACGCCAGTGTTCTCGCTATATTTGGCGGACAACACGCAACTCCAAACCATTTCTGTCTCACCGGTTTTACATGCTCTTTGGAAGTTCTGTCGATACAATTATCCGGCCACACTTCCAAAGGATTTACATAGAAGAAACTCTTTCCATCCTGTGCTATTCCTGATAACAAGGTATTATAAAGCGCTCTTTCTACCACATCCATGTATGAAGCATCTTTTGTGATCTGTGCCATTCTTCTTCCGAAAAGAGCAAGTCCTATCGATGCACATGTTTCTGAATAATTACAGTTGTTCGGAAGATCATAGTCTGTTGTAAACCGTTCCAGAAGACCGGATGCTCCGATGCTTCCTGTAATATACATCTGACGTTTTGTCATGTCCTCCCATAATGTCTTGCAGGCATCTAACAATTCTTTATCCTTGTATTCATATGCCAGATCTGCCATTGCGCAATACATATATACGGCTCTTACTGCATGTCCTTCTGCCGTCTTCTGCTCTCTTACCGGCTCATGTGACTGTGAATATCTCGGATCATATCCGGCAAATTCCGGGAATATCTGTTTATATTCAGGTCTCTTTTCTTCTTCCAGGAAATAATTTTCTCCCACGCCTCTGGTATCAATAAAATACTTTGCTGTTTCCAGATATTTCTTTTCACCGGTTATATGATACAGACGGATAAGCGCAAGCTCGATTTCCTGATGTCCCGGATATCCATGGATCTGACCTTCATCCGGTCCGAATGTCTTGCAAATGAGATCTGCAAATTTCTTCATGATATCGAGAAACTCTGTTTTTCCGGTTGCTTTATAATACGCAACTGCTGCCTCCGTCATATGTCCTGCCGTATATAATTCATGTCCCTCTTTCAGATTTGTCCAACGTTTTGATGGATCCTTAATCGTAAAATAAGTATTCAGATATCCATCTTCACATTGGGCACGTCCTATAAGGTTAATCGTTTTATCCGCAAGATATGACAAATGTTCATCCGGCTCTGCTGCCAGTGAATAAGCTACCGCTTCCAGCCATTTCGCTACATCTGTATCCTGGAATACTGCCCCTTCAAAATCTCCGTCAGTTTCTCCCGCCGCAATCTTAAAGTTTTCAATACAATGACTTGTCTCCACATCCGGAAGTCTGTCATTTAAAATGTCCCACTGATACGGAATCAGTACATCTTTTACCAGATGTATATATCTGTTCCAGAACTGATCCGATATCTTGATCTTATTCAATGGTACTGTTTTCAGTTTCTTGTCATCCATAACCTTTTCCTCAGAACATTAACTCCGATTTCTTTTCCTTAATCGTTTAATATCCTTTTTTTACAATTTTCCTTTTTTCCCAATATACAATGCAAATTTCTTTTTACAGGTTTATATTTTTTTATCTTATTTACCTGTTTCTTTGTTTGATTAGATTATACGCTCACTTTTATGATAAGTGCAAGTAAAACTTAAACGTTTTATTTTGTGCAATATGCACAAACCTATTATAAAATAAGCACTTACAGACATTTTTTTCTTCTGTAAGTGCTTATTTTTTTCTGATTTTCATTATTTATTGTTTTGATTATGAATTTTCTTTAAGATTTCTGACCGAACTACGCTCCAGCATATGACATCCTACACGATATATACCATCCGGTTCTTTCAGCTCTTTCTCCTCTACCATACGCATAATTACCTCGCTTGCCGTATAACCTATATCATGAAGTGGAAGAGATATCGTAGTAAGCGGCGGCTTATAATATCCTGAAAGTTCACGGTTATCATATCCGGTTACCGAGACCTCTTTTCCCGGAAGCATTCCTCTTTCTTCCATTCTGTCATACACTCCACCGGCCATAAGATCATTCATGCAGCAAATCGCTGTAACCCCCTGTTCCAACAGCTGATCCGTACCATTATAACCACTTTGTCTGGTCCAGTCCCCGTAATATACACTTTCGGGATTATACAGAATCTGATTCTCATAAAACGCCCTCTGCATACCCAGAAGTCTTTCCTGTGTATGAATACTATCCGGTTTTCCTGTTATAATTCCTATCTTCCTGTGGCCATTGTCGACCAGATGTTTGACGATCTGATGTGCCCCGTCTTCATCATTTACTACAATGGACGGGATATTTTTGTTTTGTGTATATCCGTATGCCATAACGGCCGGTACCGGAAGTTTTTCCGGAATACACTTCATTACACGTTCATGAGCAGCTACATATATAACTCCCTCAACCTGCCTTGCGATTAATTTATCAATTTCCTGCTCAACCCGGTCGTAATAATCATCTCTGTGATAATAAAAATCATTGTATTTTTTAAATAATCTCAGATTGATCAAAAGTATCTGATAATTATTTTCCTCACAATGTTCCGTAATTCCGTCTACAATATCCGGAATACTGAAGATCGTCATATCCTCGACAATTACCCCTATTGTCCTGGTATTCTTAGTCTTCAGATTTCTCGCCACAGTATTGGGCTTATAATTCAGCTCTTTTATCTTGGCCATCACAATTCTTCTGGTCTCATCACTGGCGCCAGGCTTGTGATTCAAGATATTTGATACTGTTGCGACAGAGACATTGCATTCTTTTGCAATCTCTTTAATCGTAACCATCTTTTTATTTCCCCTTTGCACATTTTTTTGGCTTAAAGCCACATATTCGTTACCCTTTCCTACTATCTTAGACTACTTTTTTCTGTCTTGTCAATCAATTAATTCTATGCTAAAATGAATCAAACCTTATTTTTCTAATAAATACAATGCCCAAGGAGGATTTATGAATCAATCACTTACACTTCCTATGGCAGATAAATTCTATCATGATAAGCAGACATCTGCTTTCATACGATCCGTGAATGTCTCATGGGAAAAACCAGAAAAAGACCATTATTATCTTGAATACAGCTATAACCAGAAGGACTGGTATGCACTTAACGGTGGATTTCCGATTGTACTTCCCTGCGATGAACTTTCTGTTACCGACGCACTCGAAACCCAGGACCCTAATGGGGAAACAATCTCTGTTGCAGCCCTTAGTTCTTTACAGAATAAATATGGAAAGCCGGAACCAGTATGTATTCAGTCTGTAGAAAGATGCGAATCAGACCCGGAGACCGTACAGGTTACGTATACAAACGGAATGAAAGAAATCCGTAACATCATCCGAAGTGAAGATGGCATCGGACACATTCAGGATAATGATTATGCGGCACCGATCATCAGTCACCGCGCCGATCCTTACATTTATAAACATACCGACGGAAAGTATTATTTTCTTGGCTCTCATACAGATGCCGGGCACAACTTAAATGGTACCTATCAGTATCTTTACATCATTCTCCGCTGTGCCGATACACTCGAAGATCTGACTGATAATTCCGGACGTTACACAGAAAAAGTCATTTATGAAAGAGAGCCCATCGGTCCTGACCGTGTCAGTCCACACCTCTGGGCTCCTGAAATCCACTATATCCAGGGTGGCTGGTATGTATATTACACCACAACCGTTTCCGACCATTCTTCATGGCGGATCCGTCCACACTGCCTTGCCTGCACCGGCGACGATCCGATGAACGATCCTTGGATCACCAAGGGACCAATCCAGACAACTGTGGAAAATGATATTGCTTTTACCGACTTCTCTCTGGACCATACTTTCTTCCATCATAAAGGGGAGGATTATTTTGTATGGGCACAGAAAACGAATAATATTTCTGATATTTTTATTGCAAAATTATCCAATCCGTGGACGATCTGTACTCCATCTGTTCTTCTGACTCATCCTGAGTACAACTGGGAACTTCATGGATTTGCGGTAAATGAAGGACCTGCCGTTATCAAACATGGCGGCCGCATCTTCCTTACATTCTCTGCAAGTGGTACAGATGCACTTTATAATATGGGACTTTTATATGCAGATGAAGACTCTGATCTTCTGGATTCTTCTTCCTGGACCAAACTTCCTTATCCCGTATTCCAAAGCAGCCGTGCTACCGGATTCTTCGGACCAGGACACAACAGCTTTACCCGCTCCACTGACGACACAGAAGATCTTATGGTCTATCATGCACGTCAGGAAGAGCGTTACTTAGGTGAGGGTGATTATCAGCCGCTCTACGATGCCGGAAGAAATGCCTATATAGGAAAAGTCTTCTGGGACGAAGACGGCATGCCGAACTTCTCCGTTCCGGGCGCTTCACTCGCCATGAGAAAAGAAGACCTTACACTTCCCGATCATTGGTAAGCTTTAATTTATCTAAGATATAGAATATCAGGCTAAGTGCCATGGCAACAACACATGCCAGAACCATTCCGGTTAATGACACGGTTCCGATATTCACAGATATTCCAGACAGACCGGTTACAAATACGATGGATGTTAACATCAGGTTTCTGGATCTTCCGTAATCTACTCTGGAGTCTACCAGAATACGTAAACCAGAAGCACCGATCATACCATACAGAAGGAATGAGATTCCTCCGATAACCGGTCCCGGAATTGTCTGAATCATCATCGACAATTTCCCGACAAACGAACATATAATAGACAATATTGCAGCTCCTCCGATAACACGGACGCTGTATACTTTTGTTACAGCCATAACCCCGATATTCTCTCCGTATGTAGTAGTCGGCACTGATCCGATCAGACCTGACACCATTGTAGAAAAATTATCCCCGAATAAAGATCTGTGAAGTCCGGGATCTGTCAGAAGATCTCTTCCTATGATCTTACTCGTTACAACCTGATGCCCGATATGTTCCGATGTAATAACCAGAAGTACCGGCAAAATCATTAAAATTGCCCCCATATCAAACTTCGGCGCCTGAAAATTCGGGATTGCAAACCATGAAGCCTCTACTACCTGTGTAAAATCTAGGATTCCACAGGCAAGTGCTGTCAGATATCCTGCAATTACTGCAATCAAAATCGGAATTACCGACAAAAATCCTCTAAATAAAATATTTCCAAATACAGCAACGCCCAATGTCACAGCAAATACAATCACATTCTTTGGATCAATCTTATCATCCAAAAGCCCGGCATTACTTGCAGCCGAACCAGACAATTCCAGACCTATCAATGCAACAACCGGTCCCATAGCCGCCGGCGGGAGTACGATATCAATCCACTTTGTTCCGCATTTGTAAATAATAAAGGACAGAATACATCCGCATAAACCGACCGCAACAAATCCTCCCAGTGCATACGGATATCCCATCTTACTGATAACAACACCTGCCGGTGCAAGAAATGCGAAGCTCGACCCCAAATATGCCGGTGACTTTGCTTTTGTCACTGCAATAAAAATCAGCGTTCCTACGCCGTTCATAAAAAGTACGATTGCCGGATTGATTCCAAAAATAAACGGAACCAGTACAGATGCCCCAAACATCGCAAACATATGCTGGATACTAAGCGGCAGCAATAGTTTCAATGGTACTTTTTCTTCTACCTGGATAATCTTATGACTTTCCATGTTTCATTTTTCTCCTCTTTTCTTCATTCATTTTGTGATCCATCTCAGAACTCCTTCAAACCGGCTTCTATATGAATTGCCTGATTTTTTCCTGGCCATTTTATATTGCCGTTTTTCAAAAAAGAGGTATGAGAATTACACATCTCATGCCTCTTTATCTAAGATTTCACTCTTTAAATTATTCTAACATATCCGGCTTATCTGCGGAAGTAAAATTCTTATTTTTCATATAAGCATTTCACAGTTGGATAGATTTTTCTGAACTGCTGATAACGTTCTTCATATTTTGCTGTCAGCTCTTCATCCGGCTCCACGGTGTCTACTACTTTTACAATCTTCTCTGCCGCCGTCTCTACATCCGGATATTCACCACAGCCAACTGCTGCCAGCATTGCTCCGCCAAGTGCCGGTCCTTCTTCATTTTCAACTACATCAACCTTCAGGTTCATGATATTGGCAATCATTTTCTTCCAAAGTGGACTCTTGGCTCCGCCACCACAGATCTTGGTCCTCTCGATCTTAATTCCAAGGCTCCTTGCAACTTCCAGAGAATCACGAAGTCCAAACGCTACACCTTCCAGCACCGCCTGAGTCATATCTTCACGGGTCGTATCCATTGACATTCCGATAAACATCGCTCTTGCATCCGGATTATTATGTGGTGATCTTTCCCCCATCAGATATGGAAGATAGAATACACGATTCTCGCCAAGATTTGTAATTCCGGCCTGTTCTGCAGCAAAATCCTTTGTCTTTAAAATCTCTTCATTCCACCATTTATTACATGATGCCGCACTTAACATACATCCCATCAGATGATAATGACCATCTGCATGTGCAAATGAATGCAGTGCATTATTCTTATCTACCCCAAACTTGTTGCTTGATATAAAGATAGTTCCGGATGTTCCGAGGGAAATGTTACACATTCCGTCTCCTACTGTCCCTGTTCCTACCGCTGCTGCTGCATTATCTCCAGCTCCTGCAATTACTTTTACATTCTCTGAAAATCCAAGTTCATCTGCAATTTCTTTTTTCAGAGTTCCAACTACTTCATAACTTTCATATAATTTTGGCAGTTTATCTTCTGTAATTCCACAGATATCCATCATCTCTTTTGACCAACAGCGATTCTTCACATCCATAAGCAGCATTCCCGATGCATCCGATACATCAGTACAGAACGATCCTGAAAGTTTATATGCCAAATAATCTTTCGGCAGCATAATCTTTGCGATCTTTTCAAAATTCTCCGGCTCATGCTTTTTCATCCAGAGGATCTTCGGTGCAGTAAATCCTGCAAACGCAATATTTGCCGTATATTCTGATAACTTATCTTTTCCAATCACTTCATTCAGGTACTCTGTCTCTTTCCCTGTTCTTCCATCATTCCAGAGAATTGCCGGACGAATAACATTATCATCTTTATCCAGAGCAACCAGACCATGCATCTGGCCTCCAAAGCTGATTCCTGCTACCTGTGACTTATCACACTCGGCAGTCAGTTCTTTGATTCCTTCCATTGATTTTTCAAACCAGTCTTCCGGTTTCTGCTCTGACCATCCCGGATGTGGGAAGAAGAGCGGATATTCTTTCGAAACAATCTTTTTAATATCTCCTGTCTCATCCATCACCAGAAGTTTTACTGCTGATGTTCCAAGATCTACACCTATGTATAACATCATTTACCTCCATAATCACTTTTGGGTCTGAAAAATTCAGTCCCATCTCTTTCTATTACTTATTACCTGTCCGTTATTATCCCCATGGATTCTCTGTCGGATATTTTACCCCTGCCGGCTGGTTATAACCAATCTCATCTACCGGAACTCCGATATATTTGAATACTTCAAACAGTTCTTTTCCGAAATGTCCAAATGCAACAGCTCCGTGATGTGGGAATCCTTTTTCTACCAGTACGTGTCGATAGAATCTTCCCATCTCTGGAATTGCGAATACACCGATTGCACCGAATGATCTTGTCGCTACCGGAAGAACTTCTCCCTGTGCAACGTATGCACGGAGTTTGTTGTCTGCTGTGCTCTGCAGACGATAGAATGTAATATCTCCAGGCACGATATCTCCTTCCAGAGTTCCCTGTGTAACTTCTTCCGGAAGAGTTCTTGCCATGATCTTCTGGTATTTCATCTCGCAGAATGAAAGCTTGCTTGATGCAGTATTTCCACAGTGGAATCCCATGAATGTGTCTTTCTGTGTATAGTTGTATTTTCCTTCAATATCGTTCTTGTACATATCTTTAGGTACAGAGTTGTTGATGTCGAGTAATGTTACTGTATCCTGACTTACAACAGTTCCGATGAATTCACTTAATGTTCCGTAGATATCAACCTCGCAAGATACAGGAATTCCCTGTGCTGTCAGACGGCTGTTCACATAACATGGCACAAATCCAAACTGTGTCTGGAATGCAGGCCAGCATTTGCTTGTGAGTGCTACGTATTTGCGATATCCTTTGTGTTCTTCTACCCAGTCTTTTAATGTAATTTCATACTGTGCAAGTTTTGGAAGAATCTCCGGTTTCTTGTTTCCGGCTCCAAGTTCTTCTTCCATTTCTTTTACGATTGCAGGAATTCTTTCATCTCCGGCATGCTTATTAAATGCCTCGAAAAGATCCAGCTCAGAGTTTTCTTCAATCTCTACTCCGATATTGTAAAGCTGCTTGATTGGTGCATTACATGCAAGGAAGTTCATCGGTCTTGGTCCGAAGCTGATGATCTTCAAATTCTGAAGTCCTACAACAGCTCTTGCAATTGGAAGGAACTCATGGATCATATCTGCACACTCTTTGGCATCTCCAACCGGATATTCCGGGATATATGCTTTGATGTTACGAAGCTGTAAATTATAGCTTGCATTTAACATTCCGCAATATGCATCTCCACGTCCATCTAATAAGTTATCTCCGCTTTCTTCAGCTGCTGCTACGAACATCTTCGGTCCATCAAAATGTTTTGCAAGTAATGTCTCAGAAATCTCTGGTCCGAAGTTTCCAAGATATACGCAGAGTACATTACATCCTGCTTTCTTGATATCTTCCAGTGCCTGTACCATGTGGATTTCGCTTTCTACAATACAAATCGGACATTCATAGATCCCTTCTGTTCCGTATTTTTCTGTGTATGCTTTCATCAGATTCTTTCTTCTGTTAACAGAAAGACTTTCCGGGAAACAATCTCTGCTGACTGCTACTACTCCAATTTTTACTTCTGGCATATTGTTTATTGTGTGATTCCTCCTAAATATTTTATTTATAATTATTCTAACGGGTTTTCGTCCCGCTTTATTTCATCTGTAATACTTTTGCCGTTACACTGTTACATTGACTCCGCAAAGGCCGTTAAATGCGCCTTCGATCTCAGCTTCCTCATGTGCGATCAGCCATTTATTCTTTGCGGTAAGTAATCCATCTTCCGGCATCTTTCCTTCTGCTTTTTTGGCTTCCTCAATTGTCTTTTTCTGCACTTCTGTCAATTCTGTATTCGTATCTTTCGGAAGTACAGCATCCAAGCAAAAGAATCAGATCATCTACGGCAATATCAAGCTCTGAGGAGCGGTGATATTCTACTACATTTAATTTTTTATTATTACCGTTGCAGTATCCGATCTGGATCTCCAGTCCGCCGTAAGCACGTTCTTTCATCTCATCTGCAATCTTCAGACCTTCCAGTTCTTCAATCGATGGTTCATAGATTACTTCATCCAGTGGAAGTGGTGCATGCTCCATTGCTTTCAGAATCTCCATTTGATTTCCTCCGTGCATTTGTCGTTCTCTTATTTACAATGTCATTATATCAATCTGTTTTTGTACTTACCACCTATAAATTAACCTGATTATGGCGATTTCTTATCTTTTTTCTGTCATTACAACTTACACCACTAAAATACCTTTAATTCTTTTTCCGATATTCACTCGGCAATACTCCATACTGCTCCTTGAATACCCTCGCAAATGCCTTACTTCCCGCAAATCCATTTTTTTCCGCAACCATACCGATCGAAAGATCCGTATTCATCAGATCATTATACGCATGCCGGAGTCTCAGATCGTCCAGATAGGTTTTATAACTCATCTGTGCATATTTCCGGAACATACGTGATAAATACGTCGGAGAATAATTAAATGTCCTTGCAATGCTTTCCAGCGAAAGTTCCTTGCTATAATTTTGTTTCATATAATCCGTAATTGTTGACAGCTTATTTAATTTTTTATTTGCACGTATCTTTTCCGCATCCAGATCCGTCTTGCGGTACTTACTTACCAACAGATACAGCAGACGATAATACAGACTCTGAACCTTATATTCATATCCATTCTTCTTCTCCGCATATACATGATACATTTCTTCAAACAGACCCATCACCTCTTCATCCTGGATCCTGGAACTGTGAGAAAAATATATGAATCCGTCGTCTGTATAATATCTTTCGAATGTCGCAACCGGTATTTGTATGACCAGCGTTTTATTCTTTTTGGGCGCATAGATGGAATGCAATTCATTTGAATTCACAAGCATAAATTCTCCCGTGTGAAGCGGATATCTTTTGCCATTCAGATAAAATTCCATCTCCCCATCAAATACTGCAAATATTTCTATTGATCTGTGCCAGTGTTTCTGGCGGATATATCCTCCTTGACTTCCCTCAAATATGAACATTTTAAATGGGAGATCATTGTTGGGCACGATGATCTCATGTGAATATTCCATACCCTTTTACTCCATATCATCATTTATTCATTTCAATTCTCAGAGTCCACCATTCAGCCATGCAGTCGCTCCGATATGCTGAACCGCCTCTGCGCCATAACGGTTGCCCTCTTTCGCACATCTTTTCACACCGTTTCCATCCAACAGTGCATTCAGAAATCCCGCCGCAAAGCTGTCTCCGGCTCCAGTTGTATCAATACAATTTACATTCTCTTCCGCAGCTATCCAACACTTTTCCACATCTGTCCGAATGTAACATCCCCGCTTTCCACATTTTATAATCACATTTCCCACACCTGTGGATTTTATGCATTCTGCTGCTTCTTCGACTGATTCCGTTTCCGTCAGAAGCATCGCCTCTTCATCATTTGGAAACAGATAATCAATATACGAAAAAGCTTCCGCCATATCTTCCAGCGTCTCGCCCTTTTTACGCTTTGTCATATCCGCACAGACAATTTTCCCCTGCATTTTTGCCTGTGAGAATATTTGCACTAATTTATCAGGACCAATCTTCGGAAATACAAATATGCTTGCAAAGCATACGATCTTTGCACTCTCAGGAAATGGCATCTGGATATGTTCTACTTTCAGGCTTCGAAGTGTACCATGCGGATTCGTCAAGAAACTTCTTGTTCCATCTTGCTCCACAAGAACAATATTCATACCTGTCTTTTCATCTTTTTTGATGCACGCATCCCGTACCATGATCCCTGCATCATTGCAATGAGCCTGTATGAATTTTCCTGCATCATCCTGACCTATCACTGTTTCCAACTGAACTCTCCGCCCTTTTTTGGCAAGTATAGTGGCTTCATTTAATGCATCTGCCCCTGTCGTCATATGTATATCTTCTGTCGAATACGATCCCGTTTCAAATACTTTCACGTTTACAGGATATGCCAGAACATCAATAATTGCTGCTCCTATAATTACTATTTCTGGATTTTGCATACTGCTCTCCTCTTAATTTAATTTTATTTTATATTTTTAAGTATACATAACTGAATTATTTTCTTCAAGATTATTATATCCATCTGTCGAACTTTCACTGATCGTTTCTTTCTTAAGCCCAACAAGTTCTCTTGTATACTTTGGTATAACAAAAACCCCAGAGGTTTTAGCCTCTGGGGTATATATTTGAGTTAATATTCTGATAACAGATTATAATTACTCGATGATTGTAGCAACACGTCCTGATCCTACAGTACGTCCACCTTCACGATATCAGACTGGTATATTACAGTGTGCAAATAGTGATTTTTCGTGTGATTGGTGGGGAAAAATCCGGATTTTCCGTTGTGTCCGTATGGTTTTGGGGGATTTTGTTATCATGGTGTTATCATATTTCTTTTTATATAAAATCTTTCCACTGAATTTTACTTCCTGTTTGAAGGTTATAATTAAGCAATCCAATTTCTATACCAACAGAAGTTAAATTCATAGACTTAAATTCACTTGTTTTTTTCCAAAAATCTGCCAATTCTTCAAACCCTTGAACATGTGACGAAATGTCATCTTTTATTTCCTTTACTTCCATAATATGTTCTTTATAATATTGCAAAAGCTTTTCTTCATATTCTTGCTTACCACTTTGAGCAATGCTATATTTTAATACATTTTCATTCATAGCATTAAACTGATATTTTTCTTTATCTATTTGACATGTAGTAATTAATTGTTGAAACTCTTGAATTTCAATCCCCATATATTCATAAAATTCTTCCCTACTAAACCCTCTACTAAAAAGCCCCGCATATCGATTCCTAAATATTTCTTCTATCGGTTTATATGTACTACCTTCTGACAATATTCCTGTACAGCCTAAATACTGAAGATGTGCATATTCTATAGTTTTACTCATGCGATTTGAATAAAATAAGAGTATTTTCGAAGTAAGCATATGAAAAAATGTATCTCTATTAGTTACCTCATGATGTAAAATTCTAAGCACCGTGAGATGTAATGACAATATGTTCAGCTGAATGCCAGTTAATTTAGGTACTATTTCCAAGGCCTCATCTAATACTATTGTTTCCATATCTTTTTCATCTGCTTTTAATCGATTTTTTAACAACGCAATGAGTCGTTCTTTTAATGCCGGATCATCATTCTTTGCATATTCTTTTTGAATCTTAAGTAAAGTATCCTGAACAGCTGGTTCAACCAATTTTTCCACGGTATCAGGAAGTTCACTATAAATCATTGTAAAAATATCATCTGTAATATTAACAACTCTTTCATCAATTGTTTTTTTGGCAATTTCTGTGTATACTGACGAATTAGCTTTAAAAACATCCAGTGCAACCTGTCGTGCATCTTTATAACTCAATCCTTCATGATAGTCTCCCATAACATTCAAATTTTTAGAATTTTCTCCTGCTGTTTGTGTTAAAATATTTTCCGAATTAATATCTTTGTCCGAGGAAATATTGACACCTTGATTCTTCGCCTTTTGTTTACTCTTAACCTTTTTTACAGCTGCCTTTCCTCCCAGTATTGATATCACTGCAACACCAATTCCACTAAAAATCCACTGAACATTACTATATATCATCTCACCAATTTGTTTTAACTCATCCATCTTATGTTGCTCTCCCCCACTTTTCAAGGTGTATTTTATCTGCCCTGATTTTTAATGCTTATTTGCTTTATGATTAGCCAGTGTTTTACCTGCTTTACTTTTAGCACTTTTTCCAGAAGACTTGTTTCCTAATGTCTTGGCTGCAGCTCCTACTTTTCCGCCATGATGTACTGTCATTTTATCATCTCCTCTGTAAAATCTCCCTGAATATTCTGATTTACTATGTTAAATTTGTCAGAATCAGACAACCAATTTATCTTTTGTCAAATATGGAACATATCCTTTAATTCATTTTCCTTATATAAAGATTTTCCACTTAATATCTTTTATCGTCTTTCCAAAGCAACAACTTCTCCAGAGCTATCGTTCATCCTCAAATATCCTTCATCCAAATTAAGTATATTTTCTGCTATTTCTTCTGATATACTGGTGCCGTTTTCAGACACAACTTCTAAAAATTCAGTTCCAGTTATTTTATCTTCCTCAATAATCATTTTCATCGCTTCTTTTAAGTATCTTGGCTGCATTTGTTTTGTTTCTTTATCATACGGTTCACAGGTTCTGTAGCCTTTTTGTGACAACTGTTTCATCAGATATTGATACTGATTTGTTGTAATCTCTTCTAATTGTCTCGCTCTTACTATCAGTGCTGCAGCTGATACGCCATATTTCTTTTTCATTTGAATATAAAAATTAAGTTCTGTTTTTGCATTTGTTTGTAAATCAGTCCTGTAAACTTCCTCCGGTACCAGTAATGCTCCCGCAAAACGATTCATTGTGTCTTCCATTTCTTTATATTCAACTTTGCTCATTCCTTCTATGTCATAGAAATCATCCAATAGCAAATGTCCCAGTTCATGTGCAGCACTGAAATTTCTTCTAAATGCATTTTCCTTATCATCTCCCAATATAATAACAGCAATTATTTTATCATTTATATTTTCAATCTGACTATATGCATCTATTTTTTTCCCATTTGTAAATCGTGTACTTACAATTACTCCATTTTTTTCCAACACGCTGACAAGATTTAATATCCTCTCATTCCCTAAATTCCAAAATTCACGTACATTTTTTGCCAGTGTTTCAACATTAAAATCAAAATCTTCCGGAACTGTATATAGATTAAGTTCTGGAAATGCTATATATTCATCAATTCCCCGATAAATAGCAACTAATAGCTTAACACATTCTATCTGTGCAAGACGTTCTTTATTACTTGTTGAAGACAATGATCTGAAATACGTATCTCCAACTACTACTTTATCTTCCGGATTTTCATAAAAATACTCTCTTGGAAATTTTAATATTTGCATTATCTTCATTAATGTTTCTAATTTAGGTTCTGCCTTACTGTTTTCAAATTGAGATATTGCCTGTTTTGATACATCGGACATTTTCGCTACTTCCGATATTGTCAATCCTCTATATAAACGTGCGGCTTTTAGTCTCTTCCCATTAAATCCAGATTGAATTCTCATCACGTCATTTTGTTCCTCCTGTATTATTTCTGTTCAGCGCTCCCATGCTCTTCTTTTCTTTTTCTTCTACGAAGCTTTGGTTTACGCTCCAGCATCACAATTTCTTCTGAAACTTCTTCTGATGCACCAGTAGTATCAGTAGAATATGATGCATTTAATAAATCAGCCCAGTCTTCCTCTTTATAGTAATTCATTCCAACCGCAGGAACAGTCCCTTTAATTGCGATTACCTGACCATGCGAAATATCAAATGATATTAAAACATATCGTTCTATAGAACCATCAATTTTAGCAATGAGCTTCTCCAATATCCGATCTAAGGTTTCCTCTCCTTCTTCATCGTACATCATATCTGGAAATAAGCATAGCTGTTCATTTTCTACTACATACTCATCTTTTAATCCTTCATTTAAACGACTAAGTGCATTCATATAATGAAAAAGCTTTGTACTCTGATTTTTTCGCAAAGAAAGAAGATTCTTCTCTCGCATAAGGGTGTAGAAATATCTGGTCGTCCGGTCATATATTCCCAGAAATTTCCACGGTCCACGATACAGCACCTCAATTTGATATCTTCCTTCTTCCATATCGTTTTTTACTTCTCTGTTGATATAATTCCATTTTGCCCCCTCACTCCCGTTATCTGTTGGGAACTTTTCTTCCTGCAAATAATTTTGATATAAATAGTCTGCATTTTCAATTGACTTAACAATCGACTTGACAACACAGGTATCTAATGGTATTTTTTCTTTATATCTTTCCATACATTTTTCTCCTTATTAATTCGCTATTTTTATATTATTTTACCATTTTCAGTGTTTTTGTCAAGTAATTTATTCAAAATATAAAATGGATTCAAGTTATGGAATCCATTTTATATTTCCAGTTCAAACTCAGAAGAAAGCAAGAATTTTTCTATTAAAGATATTACTTCTTCTTCTGTTTTTTTATCCTTTTTCATTCGCTTTATTGTACATTCCCATACAATTAATACTTTTATTTTTTTGCTTGCCAATTCTTTTCGAACAAGTTCATCCCTTTTTACATTTGCCTCAAATTTCTTCAGCCAGAATTCCACCCTTGATTTTGGCATGTAAGCATATTTGCATCCCTCATGCCTGTGCCAGAAACATCCATGTACAAAAACTGCCGTGTTATATTTTTTCATATATATATCCGGATGTCCCGGCACACTTTTTGAATTCACGCCATATCTGTAACCTCTGGCAAACAATAATTTTCTCAGATATATTTCCGGTTTTGTATTCTTGGAATGTATCGCTGCCATATTTTTACTACGTTCTTCTGGACTCTTTATATCCATGTTTATATCTGCTTTCTCTCATAAAATTTCTGTTTTTCTTTTACTTCTTCCAAAAAC
>OFMB01000663.1_pt1 | contig 19707 bp, 9 predicted proteins | sample 1541111 | NCBI WGS metagenome assembly OFMB01 (sample SAMN04209241, study PRJEB22552) | human gut metagenome | biome: gut; material: feces | host: Homo sapiens | place: USA: Oklahoma
CTTCGACTATGGCAACGCCTTCCTCCTGCAGAGCTCACGCGCCGGTGCCGACATCATGGCTGCCGACGGTCACGGCTTCCGCTATCCGTCCTACGTCCAGGATATCATGGGTCCGATGTTCTTCGACTACGGCTTCGGTCCGTTCCGCTGGGTCTGCACCTCTTGCGATCCCGCCGACCTGGCACTGACCGACAAGATTGCCGAGGAGATCATGATGGACGAGCGCAGCCATGCCACCCCCGACATCCAGCATCAGCTCGACGACAACATCCACTGGATCCGCGAGGCAGGTCCCAACCACCTCGTCGTCGGTTCACAGGCCCGCATCCTCTATGCCGACTGTGAGGGCCGTACCCGCATTGCGCTGGCCTTCAATGAGGCCGTCAAGGATGGCCGCCTCAAGGCTCCCGTCGTCCTGGGTCGTGACCACCACGACGTCTCCGGTACCGACTCTCCCTTCCGCGAGACTTCCAATATCTATGATGGTTCTCAGTTCTGCGCCGACATGGCCGTACAGAACGTCATCGGCGACTCCTTCCGTGGCGCTACGTGGGTGAGCATCCACAACGGTGGCGGTGTAGGCTGGGGCGAGGTCATCAACGGTGGCTTCGGTATGGTAGTCGATGGCTCCGAGGAGAGCAGCCGCAACATCCGCGAGATGCTCTTCTGGGATGTCAACAACGGTATCTCCCGCCGTGCATGGGCCCGCAACAAGGGATCCATGGATGCCATCCAGCGTGAGATGGACCGCACGCCCGACTTCCGCATGACCATGCCGAACCTCGTCGACGACAACATCATCGACGCTGCGTTCTAACATATTGTCTGGGGGCCGCAACAGGCTCCCAGTCAACCTGTTGCGCGATATGTTTTCAAGCAACGATAAAATCAAAATATCAACCCATCGGGCCTTCACGGGCCTGACAACACTTTAAGAAAGAAAAGAAGCAATGGAACGTAAAATCCATTATATCAGCGCAGAACATCTGACGCTCGATACCGTCCGCGCCATCATCCGCGAGGGCTATGAGCTGCGTCTCTCCGACGACGCCAAGGCACGCATCATCCGCTGCCGTGAGTATTTGGACAAAAAGATTGCCACCGCCGAGGCACCCATCTACGGTGTGACGACAGGTTTCGGCTCCCTCTGTAAGGTGAGCATCGACGAGGACAAGCTGTCCCAGTTGCAGATCAACCTCATGATGAGCCACGCCTGTGGCGAGGGCGACCGCGTGCCGACGGATGTGGTCCGTCTGATGATCTTCTTCAAGATCCAGTCGCTCTCCTACGGCTACAGCGGCATCAAGCTCGACACCGTGGAGCGTCTCATCGAGTTCTTCAACCACGGCGTGTGCCCCGTTGTCTATCAGCAGGGTAGCGTGGGCGCCTCTGGCGACCTCGTGCCGCTGGCTCACCTCTGTCTGCCGCTCGTCGGCCTCGGCCATGTAGAGTATGAGGGCAAGATCATCACGGGTGAGGAGCTCAACGAGAAGATGGGATGGAAGCCCATCCACCTCGCCTCCAAGGAGGGTCTCGCCCTCCTCAACGGTACGCAGAATATGCTCGCCTTCTTCGCCTGGAGCGTCCTGAAGGCACAGGATCTGTCGAAGTGGGCCGACCTCATCGCCACGATGTCCCTCGATGCCTTCGACGGCAGAATCGAGCCGTTCCTCCATCCTGTCCACGCCGTGCGCCCCCATCGTGGCCAGATGGAGACGGCAGACCATATCTACGAGTTGCTCCAGGGTTCTGAGCTGATCAAGCAACACAAGACCCATGTGCAGGATCCCTACTCCTTCCGCTGCATCCCGCAGGTGCATGGTGCATTCAAGGATACGCTCCACTATGTAGAGGAGGTCTGCACGACCGAGATGAACTCCGCCACCGACAACCCCACCGTGGTACCCGAGGAGGATATGATCATTTCTGCCGGCAACTTCCACGGTGAGCCCATCGCCCTTCCAATGGACTTCCTGGCCATCGCCCTCAACGAGCTGGGCAGCATCTCCGAGCGCCGCATCTACAAGCTGGGTGACGAGCAGCGCGGTCTTCCCTCCATGCTCGTTGCCAAGCCGGGTGTGAACAGCGGATTCATGATCACCCAGTATGCTGCCGCCTCGATCGTCAGCCAGAGCAAGATGCTCTGCATGCCCAACTCTGCCGATAGCATCCCCACCTGCCAAGGTCAGGAGGACCACGTCTCCATGGGTGCCAACGCCGCCACGAAACTCTATCGTGTGGCCGAGAACACGGAGCGCGTCCTTGCCTTGGAGCTCTTCAACGCCGCACAGGCCCTCGACTTCCGCCGTCCGCTGAAGTCCTCGCCCGCGGTAGAGAAGTTGCACGCAGAGTACCGCAAGGTCGTCCCGTTCATCGAGATCGACCGCGTGATGTACCCGCTCATCGCCAAGAGCATCGACTTCATCGCCAAGAATCAATTCTAAACGTTTTATCCCCATCGATTGTTAGGCGCGGCCTCATGATCGATAGGGAAACTAAAACGATAAAAAAGTAAGATCCGTGCGGGGGACGGCAAGGGTGTCCATGACGGGCGCGCTTGCTCTCCCCCGCACTTTTTTTATTGGTATCATCATTATTTATATTATACGAAGACAATGAGAACGATATACACCAACATCGCCCAACTCTGTGGCATCACCCACGGAGAGCTGCGCAAAGCGGGACAGGAGATGGCCCGCGTAGAGACGATGACAGACGCATGGCTCGCCGTCAAGGACGACAAAATCTTGGATTTCGGCACGGGAAGCGTGCCTGCGGAGCTGATGCAGGACGCAAAGGTCATCGACACTAAGGGCGCCTTCGTCATGCCGCGCTTCTGCGACAGCCATACCCACCTGGTCTGGGCAGGCAGCCGTGAGCAGGAGTTTGAGGACAAACTCCAGGGATTGTCCTACGCCGAGATTGCCGCCCGCGGTGGTGGCATCCTCAATTCTGCCGACCGTCTCCACGAGACGAGCGAGGAGGACCTTTTCGAGCAGACCATGCGCCGTGCCGAGGAAATCTGGCAGAAAGGCACAGGATGCGTGGAAATCAAGTCTGGCTACGGACTGACGACCGAGGATGAGTTGAAAATTCTGCGTGTCGCCCAGCGCGTAAAGGCCCATTCTCCCCTCCGCATCGTGACCACCTTCCTCGGTGCCCATGCCGTCGGCCGAGCCTACAAGGGACGCCAGTCAGAATATGTCGATCTCGTCATCAACGAGATGATGCCCCGTGTGGCTGCCGAGGGACTGGCCGACTTTGTGGACGTGTTCTGCGACGAGGGTTTCTTCACGCCAGAGGAGACCGACCGCATCCTCGAGGCTGGCGAGAAATATGGCATGAAGGGTAAGATTCATGCCGACGAGCTGGCCTTCTCGGGTGGATCCCGTGTTGCCATCGCTCATGGTGCACTCTCTGCCGACCACTTGGAGGCACTCCCCGAGGAAGGCATAGAGCAGTTCCGTGGTGCCGTCACCATGCCCACTGGTCTGCCGGGTACGTCCTTCTTCCTTAATATGCGGTTTGCCCCGGCCCGTGGCTTCATCGACGCTGGCCTGCCCATCGCTCTCGCCTCCGACTACAACCCAGGCTCCACGCCGTCGGGCGACATGAAGTTTGTCTGGTCCCTGGCCTGCACGAAGATGCGTCTCACCCCCGAAGAGGCATTCAATGCCATCACCCTCAACTCCGCCGCCGCCATGGGCTTGTCCGCGGAGTATGGCAGTGTGGAGCGTGGCAAGCACGCCTTCCTCCTCTTCCTCCGCGACGTCCCCTCGTTGGCATGGCTTCCGTACCAATACACGACACCGCTGCGCCACGCTACATTTTAAGACCAAGCGCTTCAACGTCCGCAAAGACACCACACACCGTTGCACATAGCAGGGTAGTGGAGACTTTATACGATAGACAAAGCCACATTCGCAAGGGAGAAACCCGTTGGAATGTGGCTTTTTGCATCCCCATCGGGATGCTGCAAAACACTAATCAAACACAAAAAAGCTTGTGTGAGGAATGGCTGGCGACCGTGAAGGCAGAAGCTATGGACAGCATCTCCATCTCCTGCGGTAGCCTACCTCAGTATATCTTTGAAGGCGAGATTGGCCAGCAGGGCTGTCGATTGACTGAGCATGCGGATAAACTCCTGGGCCGACGACTTCATATAGGAGTCGCGCAGCAGGTGCACACAGCCGTCCATCTCGTTGCCCTCCGCATCGATAGGGATAGCCTTCATACCTGGCTGGGTGAGCGTGGTGGATTCCGAGAGGATGGAGACAAGCGAACTGCGGCTCAGCAAGTCAAAGATGATATTGACATTGTTGACCTCCACCATGATTTTGAAGTTGTTGTCACGCCCCTCCAGCAGGTGCTCGAAGGCGTTGCGCGCCTGCAAGCCCTTGTAGGGCAGAATGAGATCATAGCGTTCAAGGTCAGCGAGGGTGACGCTCTGCTGCCTTGCCAGCGGGTGGTGATCATTGACGATGGCTGCCAGACGATTGCTAAAAATCGCCCTGCTGTCTATCACCTTGTCCCGTTTCAGCGGCTTGAAGGCCAGCACAAGGTCCAGTTCACGCTTTTTCAGTCCGTCCATCAGTTCCTGCATGGAACGATAGACGATGTTGAGCCTGACGTGGGGGTAGGCATGGATGAACGCGATGAGCGTCTCGGCCATGATGTTGCTGAAGGAGAATGTCACTCCGATGTTGAGTTCTCCAGCCAGCATCTCGCGCAGGTCGTTCATGTGGTCCGCACAAGCCCCGGCCGCATTGACCGTCTTTTGGGCGTAGGGCAACAGTTCTTTTCCCGCCTCCGTGAGATACACCTCGTGGGAATTGCGCTCAAAGAGCGGCATTCCTATCTCCTGCTCCAGATGGGAAATCTGCTGCGATAGGGTACTCTGCGTGACGTAGAGCTTCCGCGACGCCTTGGAGAAATTGAGCGTTTCGGCCACCTGGAGAAAATATTTCAATTGTCTGATTTCCATTCTTATCGGTCTAAATCCGTTTGCAAAGATACTACAAGAGTTTCTATTCGTGCGTATCGCGGGCATGATTTTTCTCCTTTCTTGTCCTTCTGTGTGCACCCTGTCTCACTCCTACGGCATGGGGCGTGACAAACTCTCCGTTGCGCTTTTTCCGTTCCACGAGCATGGCGAGCAACTTCCGCTTGCGTGTATCCTCGATGAAACGGCGGAAAAAGAGATTGGGCACAGCCACGCCGAGGGCGATGCAGATGATGGCCAGCGAAGCTTTGATGGCATTGTTCATACCCACCGTGACTTCACCGACGACACCGTGCATCTCGATGAAAGCGAAGAGGGCGCGATACATCAGCACACCCGGAATCATCGGGATGACACTCGGGATGGTGATACACTGATGGGGCACATGAAACCAGTGGCGCGCCTTGATGACAGCGATGCTTACCGCCGTGGCTCCCGCCAGCGACCCGATGGTCAGTCCCATGTCCAGGCCGAGGTTGCCATTGCTCGGACCAAGGTTGATAAAGTTGCGCACACACACGGCGATGATACCACCCACGGCCACGACGGGCAGCAATCGCCGCGGGATGTTGAAGATGGTGGAGAATCCCATGGCCGACACGGCGGCAGCAATGGCATACTCCCAATACTCATGATGGGGCGTCATGGTGAGCGTCTTGGCAAAATTGTCGATGCCGCAGACCTTGATGGCAAAGGCGATGCCGAAGGCCATGGCCAGCACCATGAGCAACGTATTGACGGCACGGATGAATCCGGTCTCGATATAGCCGTCGAGCATGTCGCTCACAAAGTTGATGAGTGGCACGCCAGGTACGATGAATAGCGCGCACGCCATCAGTGGGTGCCATGGCGTAGTGGAGATCATCCACGACGGCATGCCCGCCATCATCGCTGGATCAGTAGAAAGGAGTGCTGTCGCCCAAGCCAGCAGCGTGGCCACGAAGGCCGAGATGCCGATGGCGACGTAGTTGTTGCAACCCATCGTGGGGAGAAACATCCGCAGGCGGAAACCCAGGATGGCCGCCAGGGAGCAATAAAAGAATGCGGTCCAGTCGCAGCCAAACTGGATGCAGAAGCCACCGCAGGCAAAGCCGCCACCTATCGCCACCTGCCAGGGGGTGAAGCCACGTGGCGCATCGTGGATGTCGTCGAGGGCCTTCTCATACTGCACGAGCGAGAAGTCCTCGCGGATGGCCGTCCAGGTGAGGCGGCTCACCTTGGCGATGGTGGCCAGACTGATGCCGTGACGCTCGCAGCGCTGAAACTTCGTAAACGAGTGGAGCTCATCGCTGTAGTTGACCATGAGCACGTTCCAGTTGACATAGAGGTGTATGTAGCGCTCGTCCAGTCCCAGGAAGGCCATCGCGCGCTTCATCGTCCGCAGGATGCGCGAGGTGTCGGCCGCACTCTCCATGAGCAGGCTTCCTGTGCGTAGCAGCAGGTCGAGCTTGTGGCAGAGTTCCGTTTCGGCCACTCCGCGCCGCCGCCTCGGCTCTTCTACTGCCGAGGGGCGCACTGAAGGGTTCTCTGTTTTGACGTTTCTCATTCGCTTATCCGAATACAAAGATCAGTATCTGAATCGTGACGATGCGCAGGAACATAGCGAAGGGATAGACCGTGGCGTAGCCCACGGCGGGCGCGTCAGCAGAGGTCTGCTCGCGAACGTAGGCCAAGGCTGCCGGATTGGTATGGGCACCAGCAAGCACACCGAGCATCGTGTAGTAGTTGATGTGGAAGACATAGCGGCCTATCAAACCACCAACCAGAATAGGCACCATCGTGATGGCGGCACCATAGGCAATCCACTGCGCGCCCTCACCCGTGGCAAGGGTTTGTACAAAGGGCGCTCCCGTGCCCAGTCCAACACAGGCCAGGAAGATGCAGATACCCACCTCGCGCAACATCAAGTTGGCCGAGATCGTATTATAGGTCACGAGGTTATATTTCGGGCCGAAGAAACCGATGAGGATGGCCACCACCAGCGGGCCGCCGGTGAGTCCCAGTCGCAGGCTCTCATTGATACCCGGAAGGAAGAAGGGGATGTTGGCCACGATACAACCGAGCATGATACCAAGGAAAATAGGGATGAGGTTGGGCGCGTTGAGCCGCTTCATTTGGTTGCCAAGGAGTTTCTCCGTATGGGCAATAGCAAGCTCCGTACCCACCACCGTCACACGATCACCAAGCTGCAGTTTCAGATGCGGGGTAGCGATGAGGTCCACACCGTTGCGGTTCACTCGCGTGATATTCGTGCCAAGGCTCGTGCGGATACCCATCTGGCCGATGCTCTTGCCGTTGACACCCGGCTTCGTCACAAGGATGCGACGCGTGATCAGATCCTTGCCAAAGGTCTCGGGCGCCACCTCTACCTTTTCGCCGACAAGGGCCACGATGGCCTCCACGGCCGTAGGATGGGCCACCACCTGGAGCAGGTCGCCCTCGTTGACTACCGTCGACCCGTTAACTACTTCACTCTTGCCACTGCCGTCGCTATGGATGATACGCGAGATCATGAAGTCGCGTTTCAGCACTTCGTGGATCTGGCGCACCGTGTCGCCAGCCACCATTTTGTTGGTCAGGCGCACAGAGAACGTGTGGAGCGTCATTTCCTTCAAGTGGCCTGCGCCCATTTTGGCAGCGTCCTCCTCATGGTGTCTATCGATGCGCAGGGCATAGCGGAGGATGACAAATGAGAGGATCACACCCAGCACACCCACAGGGTAGGCGATGGCATAGCCTGTGGCGATGGATGGGGCGTCAATGTGGCGCAGGTCGCTGAAAGCCTGTTGTGCCGCACCCAGTCCCGGGGTATTGGTCACGGCACCCGAGAGGATGCCGACGAGGGTCGTAGCGGATGTGCCAGAGAAGGAATAGACCACAAGGGTTGTCACAATACTCAATGCCACAACTACAATACTGAGGATATTGAGACTCTTGCCACCTCCACGGAAGGAGGAGAAGAAGCCCGGACCCACCTCAAGGCCGATGGAATAGACGAAGAGTATCAAGCCAAACTCCTTGAGGAAGTGGAGTAGATGCTCGTCGATGGTGATGGGAAGGTTGCCCATCAGCAGACCGATAAACAACACCCAGGCCAGCCCGAGCGAAACTCCGCGCACCCGAACCTTGCCCAAGCACAGGCCGAGCGTGATCACCAGGGCCAGAATCATCACTGAGTGGGCCACGCCTCCTCCCCACAACTCGGGGAATCCGTAAAACAACTTTTCAAGTATTTCCATTTGTACTTTATTATTTTGACTAATTTCCTCTGCCTTGCCGCAGCGCCACACCTGTCTGAAGTGGCATCCGCGATTTTCGATTGCAAAGGTATAGACAATGACGAAAGCCGCAGATCATCGGCATTTAAAAAGCACAAATGCAGCTATAAGCATTTTCGATAAAGTAATTTCTGCTTGTTTCCTTTCCATTTTACTTTTGTATATCAACAAGTTACACACCACTTTCACGCCGTCTCACTCTGATTCTTACCACCCCATATTCCTACTGACTTTCATTCACACATCGCCCACCGCATTCTAAAAGACTGATAGCCGCATACGGATTTACTTTCTTTACTTGCAAATTCTTGATTCAAAAATCGAATGGAAAAGGGTAGATTGGATGGTAAAAACGCAAAGCGGGGCACCACGATGGGTGCCCCGATAAATTTGATACATATATATTGTGTCCAGTAAGTAGAGCCCGCAGTCGCTGCGGGTGTGCCGTTCCGCTACGGCAACTAATCGTGTTTCATATATTAATGAGGAGAAAAAGGGGAAAGTAACCCCTGTTTTGAGAAAAAAAAATCAAAAAAAGTTTGTTGAGATTTGGTTATGCGATTTTGTTTACTACGGTTTTGTATTGAATATCAGTAGTTTAACGGGGTTTTTCGTAAATCCTCTTTTTTATTTCGTAGATGATTTTTTCTAAGGTTTTTGTTCGTGAAGCTATCAGTTTGGGTCGTGAGCAAGGAGTGAATAGATGCAAAACGGTGGGAGACGACCCCGACTTCACAGCCGACATTCGTCATCCCACCGATGGAATAAAATTCATAAAGGGAAACAGCTTACGAGATTTTCACAAATCCCAGTAAGCGTAAAAACCCCAAACGAAGTTATACTTCCAAGGTTGTTTCCTTGAAGTCAGAATGATGAGAAACCGATCGTAGCCCCGTTGGGGACAGGGCAAGTCTTTTGATGATACTGGAATCCAAACAACAGGCAACAACGCATGCGCTGTCCATTTCACCTACTTCGCCGACTGCGCTTTGATTTCCAAAGACCTTCCAAAACATCGAGAACTGACTTCTCCGGTTCAACTGGAATTGATAGTATGGTAAACTCTTTTACCATAAGGCTGGCTCTAAAATCAGCCCGATAGACCTTTCACCCTCAATGGTTTCGAAAGTCCCCGAACTAATTGTTAGAACCAGCCTTAACAAGCATTGGTTACTTGATATATACTTTCTTGACACTTCCGTCAGCATGACGGATCATATATATGTTGCCCTTGCAAGGAGCCTCGACCTTTTGGCCGCCGAGCGTATAGAACGTTGCGCCCTCGCTCATCAGCCTCTGGATGGAACCGATGCTGTTAGCCTCTGCCGCAGCCTTGGCATCAGCGAGCAGCTGCTCGATAGCAGTCTTGATAGTCTCCAGGTCGATGGTGCTATTCTCGTCGAGTTCCACAGCCTCATACAGAGCCTTCAGCTCATCCTTCTTCTTGTTGATGTCATACTGGATGCTGGACTCCACACCGACAAACTGTGCGGCTACATTGGCATAGTCCTTCTCAATGGTGGCCTTCACCTCGTCAAGGCGAGCCTGCACGGCGGCAATCTCGTCGCTCAGGCGCACATAGGCAGCCTCATTGGCTACGAGCTTCGCATCGGCGACCTTTGCATCAGCGAGGAGCTGCTCGACAGCAGCCTTGATGGCCTCCAGGTCGATGGTGCTATTCTCGTCGAGCGACACGGCCTCATACTGAGCCTGCAGCTCTGCCTTCTTCTGGTCGATATCGCCCTGGATAGCGGCCTCAGTATCAACAAACTGTGCGGCTACATTGGCATAGTCCGTCTCGATGATGGCCTTCACCTCGTCAAAACGAGCCTGTACAGCAGCTACCTCCTCGGTCAAACGGACATAAGCGGCCTCGTTAGCCAGTTTCTTCAGATGCTCTGCCTGGGCGGCAGCAGCTTCCTCCAAATATTTGGCGATGGCCTCATTGACACCCTTCACGGCCTCGGCGTCCAGCGTAGAAGTCTCCGTGAGTGCACAGTCGGCGTTCTTGGCGTCAAGGTCTGACTGGATGGCATTGATCAAGCTCTGAATGGTCTCCACAGTCTCAGCGTAGTTTCCGGCCACATCCGGGCACTCCTCGGCCACCTTCGCCTTGGCGTCGTCGAGGGCCTTCTGCAGGGCAGCCACCTCCTCGGTGAGGCGCGCATAGGCAGCCTCGTTGATGGCCTTGAGACTCGTCACAGAGACATGGGCGTCCGTGATGTCGAGTGAGTACTCCGTCGTCTCATTGGCAGCGAGTACATTGGAGAACACGATGGCTGAGGTCTCGTTTGTCGCAAAGTCCGGGTCGGCCACGACATTGAACGAGAAGATCACGCCGTCGCCATCCTTGTAAGGCTGGATCTTGTCGATAGGCAAAGAAGAGAGTGCGACGCGCACGATGCCATTCTTCTCAATGGAAGAGATGGCGAAATTGCTTGACAAGCGCTCACTATACTGGAAAATCATTTTCCCGTTGCTCTTCTTCTCGACATGCAAACCCTCGGGCAGCGTGATGTCGGCCTGAAGGCCACAGAAATAAATATCGTTCTTCAGCACGACGTCCACCTTGTGGGTGCCGCCTGGCTTGATGGAGAACGCCTGCTCGCCCATGCTAAGACTTCCCACCATCGGCGTGATAGCCTGATAGGTGGGACAATCGATAAGCACCTTCTTGCCCTGGCGGTTGCCTCCACTGCAAGTGGAGAACCTGATCTGTGCATCATCAGCAGAAGAGAAGTTGGACGTAGCACGAATTTTGAACGTACCCAGCGCACCCTCAGATCCCTCTATAGGCGTGAAGTCCTTGGTAAGGAGGGCAATGCGCCACTTCGCATCAGGCTGCTGGATCATCGTAGCAATGAAGCATTCACGGTCTATGCGCTCCTCGTTGATTTTGAAGCTACCCGGTACAATCTCGACCTGCGGGGAAGTGAAGTCCATATCAAACTGCATGGCATAGATCACCTCGTCATTGACGAGGTTCACAGTGATCTCTTTCGTCTCGCCCGGCTTGATGGCAATAGGACCACCGTCGTTGAGCACAAGTCGGTTGCCAGCAAGGACAGAGAGCGTCCCGCTTATGGCCAAGACCATCATCAAGGCCATTCTTTTGAAACTTGTTGTAATCTTAAACATAACTATTTACGTTTAGAAGATGTATGTTGTCGTTGTTGTTATCAAAAATAGGCGCGGCTGTCACATACGTGGCAACCACGCCTTCGTAATTGAGAAAAAATTACCGATGTATATGATTATTTACCAGTAACCTTCTGGGTCTTGCCGTTGGCGTTGCGGACAATGTTGATGCCCTGCTTCACCTTATCCAGCAACTGACCGCCCACAGTATAGATCTTCTGCTTCAGGCTGCCCTCGGCCTCCATGCCGCTGATGCCGGTCGCATCGCTGCCCGTGATCGTCGTCTCACGGCCGTTGGCCTCGGCAAAGATAACCTTGTCGAGCGCCACCTTGTCGATGCTGCCGCCCTGCACGTCGAGGTAGAGGATGGCGGAACCATTGGTGAAGCAGTTGTTCTCTATCGTAGAGATGACCACGCGGTGTACGCCGTCGATGTCCTTGGAGTAGAGTGCGTGACCGTTGGCACGGTTGCCCACGCTCTCACCCACCACCGTCATGCCTGCGGGCAGGATGATGTCCATCTGGCAAGCCACATAGTCCTTGCGGTTTTCGAGATTGATGGCGATGCGCTGTACGCCGTTGTTGTCTTCTGCCGAGACGGTGAGGTTTTCGGATCCCACCATCGGAGCGTTCAGAGTGCCACCCAGCGACGGCCAGAGACCATTGGTTACCTTGGCCGCAATGAGGGTCACATCGGCGATGGAGATCTTGCCGTCGCGGTTGACGTCGGCAGCAGCAAATACCTTGCCACCCTCCAGGGTCTCCGGATCGAGCAAAGCGTTGAGCACGGCGAGGTAGTCGTCGGTCAGGACAACGCCGTCCTCGGTGACGTCGCCGAGCACATACGTGTTCTCCTCGATGGAAGTTCTGAGAGCATTCATCGACTCGACCAAAGACTCAGACGTAGCAGCGACCAACTTCACGCCATACTCCTCGTCCTTCGAATAGTTGATCTCCTTTTGCCCAGCCTCGCTACCATCAGGATTCAGCCATGCATTTCCGTTGATGTCCTTCGTGGGAAGAATACGGTAAATGTCAACGAAGTTGCGATAATTGTCGAAGTTTTGACAAGCGCGCTCCAAGTTGTTAAACTGTTCCCACAGCGTATTGTCCTCGTCATAGATGTTTGTTCCAGATTTATTGAACGACTTCTCCATGTCGTAGCGAGCGGTGTAAACTTTGGACTGATACACGCTTTGTGTCTCTTTCCAAGCTCCAAACGCCTCTACCACTGCAAGCTTCGCATAGGCCTCGTCAAGGCAACCGTCCTTGTACGACTCCACCTGGCTATCGGTCAGAATGGCCGACACAGGGCCTTCCTCCAGCGTCTTGGCAGCCTGCTCAAGGACGTCGCTGACCTCCTCGGCCTTCTCACTGGCCACATTGAAGAACAGCTTCTCATAGTTCTCCATGTAGGACTTGCCGCCCTCAAAATAGAACATCTCCCCTAATCCTTGCCATTCTGAGAGTTCACGCACTTTGGAAGCATGCTGGTAAGACGCTATCAGCTCCTTCACCCTGGTCTGCTCAGCCACCAGAGCGTCATAGGCATTCTGAAGGTCCTTCATTGCCTTGGCGTGGGCAACATAGGGCTTGTTGGCCTCGATGATATCCATGCGGGTAGCACCCATGCGGTCTATCAACACATTGAGGATGTGGATGATCTTCGTCTTGTAGGTCACAATCTCGTCGCCATAAGAGGTGATGAGGTTTTTCACGCCATCGAGTTCCTCGCGGCAAGCGTCCAATGCAGACTTGTACTCCACCTTCACGGGCGTATATACTCCATCGTAGGTAGTGTTGACATCGTCGTATGCCGACTCAGCCTGCGAAACCAGTGTACCCAAGCTGCTGGCTACACCCTCGATCAGTTCGGCATTCACGAGTTTGATGAGCCCCATGCGAGCCTGCGCCACCTTCTTCTCCAATGCCAGCAAGCCAGCGTCTTTCTTCGCCTCTGCCGGGGTAGCGTTTTCGACAAACTCCTTGAGCAGATCGTCAAGTTCCTTGGCGAGGTTCTTGCAGTGCTCGTCATAGTATGCCTTGACCTCGTCAGCCGCCGTTCCCGTGAGGTTGTCCAAAGCCTCGCGCTTCTGGGTCTCGATGGCAACAATGTCGGCCTTGATTGCATCGACCTCGGCCAGGTTGGCTGCATTATAGATGCCGTCGATGCTGAGAATCTTGATGCTATGGCAGTCGTACCACTGCTTGTCCTCACCGATGGTCAGTCCATAGACGCGCTTGCTCATCTCCTGCGAAGCGTTCTGGCGTGTGAGGTCAGCCTGCCAACGCTTCACCTGATTAAATGCTGAAGCGATGTTGGCCTCGATACGGCTGCTTGCCACATTGAATGCACCATAATAGTCCTGCGCAGCCTTGATGCGCTCCGTGACGGTATTGTAGTCGATGGTCAGCTGGTCGAAGTTCTTGATATTGGCATCGTATGCGTCGGCCTTGGCCTTGGCGCTGATATAGACAGCACCAGCCTCTGCGTAGAACGCATTGATATAGCGCTGCAGATCAGCGATCTTGCCCGTGAACGTGCCATCGGCAGCCTTGGCAGCCAATTCCGTGGCCGGAGTGAGGTATTTGGCGACGCGGTCCTTGTAAGACTTGAGATCGTCATCCTTGCCCTCATAGGCGAAGCCTTCCAGGGCGGCAAGCCACTTCTCGTTGTCGGCCTTGGCACCAGCATAGCGGTCGTCGCCCTCTGTCAGCGTGCCGTCCACACCGACATAGACACCCTCGTAAAGGGCTTTCCACTCGTTCTGTGCAGCCTGCTCCAGGTCTGCGACGAGCAAGTTGGGCACCATGCCAAAGAAGCTCCAGTCGTTATCGAGGTTGCTCACGAGCAACTGCGACTTCTTGTAGTCGTCGGCACTGACTCTGTCGTAGAACTCCTGCACGTTCGCAAAGGCATTGTCGCGCACGTTCTTGTCGTAGGAAGCCACCTTCTCCTTGGCAGGAGCGAGCTGGTTGTCGTTGAGGTTGGCCAACATCTCCTCCAGCTTGGCTCTCACGGCCGTATTGACTGCCAAGTCGAGATCCTTCTTGTAAGCCTCGATCTGATCCGTGTACTCCTGAGCCTTCTTGGCGTTGGCCTCGGCGATATCCCAAAGAGCTGGCGACGTGGTCTCCGCGTAGGTGTCAGCGGCATCGTCCTTCAAGTTCTTGATGAGGACAGCATACTTATAGATGTTCTCCTGGGCAGCGATGATGCTCTCCACATTGACCAGTTCCTTGAGCTCCTCGGTAGAAATATTCTGGTAGCCAGCAATCTGGGCCGTACCCTCACCATACTTGTTCTCCGTCTCTTGCACCTTCTCACAGAAGGTATTGTAACGGGTGAGGTTGTCTCCAGCGATGGCAGCGTTGTATTCGCTATTGCCCTCGATGAAGGCCTTCAAGCCGTCGAGTTCGAGCTTGATGGAACGGTAAGCCTTGATGACCATCGAGTTGTTGGTAGTGGTCAGACCCTCGGCATAGTACTTCTCCACCAGCGCCTTCTGCTCCTTGATGCGCTTCAGGAGGTCGCCGAGCTGACTGAGATAGGGCTTCAGCGTCTCAGGACGGAGATCGGAAGCGTTGAACAAACCGTTCACCTCATCCCAAAGTGCCTGTCTCTTATTGAGTTCATCCACCTGGGTTATATAGTTGGTGTGGTCGTTATAAGCCTGCTTGGGAAGCATCTGGAGCACGTTGGAAAGATCCGTCATGCGTCTGACAATCCCCGTATTGAGCACCGGCTCATACTTATATGTGTAGCTATTATACTTTAAAGTTCCTGTCCAGGCCTTACCTGCCTTGTAGGCATCCTCGATGGCCTGCCTTATAGCCTCGCGCTCCTTGAAGTGCACGCCGTCGGGATAGGAGAGCAGGCCGAGGTAATAGGCTGCGTTGGTACCATCCGTAAATCGGTTGACATACTTCCAGGCCGCATTGAAAGCATTGGCGAAACCATAACAGTAGTCCATTTTATCTCTGCCATAATAATCATACCCGCACCAAATCATTATACCCTGCTCGGCAATGTTGCGCTTCAGCTCCTGGTAGGCATCATAGTTGGCCGTGGAGTCGGTGGCCAGTTTCTTGAGCGCATTGGCTTCCTGCTGCAAGTCGTTGAGACGACTGGTGATGCCCTTGACGACATGGCCCTCGGCATCATAGCTATCCTTGCATGATTCCTGGAGGATCTCCTTGGCGCGCGCCGTAGCAGCCTCCGCCTTGAGTGCGTCGAGCTTGGTGGTCGTAGCCTGGATCTGTGGGTCGATGCTCTCGCCGGGAATAACAAATGCGTCCTTTGCCTCCTTCAGCGTACGGCTGACCAGCTCAGCACCCTTCGGGTAATAATAATACTGATTTCCGATGAAGTCGGTATAAGCTTGCTTCTCCGCATTGACATGATCTTTCTGGGCGTCCACGCGCGTCAGCAAGTCGCTCAGTGCGTCGTTGATAGCATCAACGTCACCCTTAATGACGCTCAACAAGGACATAGCCTCTACTGCGTTGTCCTCGGTGATATCGTCCTTGGTGGCTGCTACAGCCTGGATCTTGGCCTTCTGCGTGTTGGTTTTGGCCTCGATCTCGTTGAGCTCCTGGAGCAACTCGTCATACTTCAGTCCGAGGTTGTCCTCCGTCCACGTCACACCATAATATGTATAGGGCACGCCCTTGTACTTGTCGATGTCGGCCTTGATGGCATTGACGACATTGCTGGCGGCATCATACATCGCCTTTGCAGCCTCTATCTTGGCAGTCTTGTCGGAATTGACCTTGTCATTGGCGAAGGCAGCATTGAGGGCCTGGGCATCGGTAAGGATGGTCTCCTTGAGTTGCACGTCCAGCAAAGCGGCAAGAAGGTCGGCATCGAGCTTCTTCTTGGCGGCACTAAAGTAGCCTGCCACACGGTCGATCTCTGTCTGGAGCTGAGTGATGCGCTCTCCGTAGGTCTTGCCTGTCACTTCCGTGGCCGGAGTGGCAACGACGAGCGTCTTCGTACCGACGGTCGCACGCAGCGTGGCCAGTGCGTCCTTGTAGTCCTTGATGGCGGTGTTCACCACATCGTAGCGGGCCATAGCAGCCGTGGCGTCCTCCTGATATTTGACGACGGCCATAGCAGCAGCGTCTATCTGACTCTGGAAGCCCCCGCGCACCGTCTCGGTCAGTGTCTTCTCCTGATAGCCCTTCTCAACGGCGGCCTTAATCTCGTCGATGGTCTTCTGCAGGCCGCCAGCCGTCTTCTGGAAGTGGGCAGCCACATCATACGTATCGCCCTCGACGGCTGGCTTCATCTTGGCCACAGCAGCCTTGGCGTCGTCGAGCTTCTTCTGCAAGCCCGTCTCAGTGCCCAGCGCCTTGAGCAACTTCTGATAGTTCTCGTAGTTCTGAATAATGGCACCAGCATCGCTACGCAAGCTGCTGATCTTGGCCAGGATGGCATCGCGGTCGGCATCATAGCTGGCCGTGCGGATATTGTGGGGTGCCTTGTAGTCCTTGTCCACCTTGTCCTTGAGGGCATTGATAGCGGTACGGATCTCCTTGACGCGGTTGGCATACTTCTGGTTCACATCCTCGCTCTTCTCCAGATACTGGAAGTCGTCCTCCAGATCGGCAAGGAGCTGGTTGGCAGCAGCATACTTGGCTTCGGCATCGGCATGCTTGGCGAGATACTCGTTCTTCGTGGCATTGATGACCACCACCTGTGCTTCCTTCAGCGTGCGGAAGTTCTCCTCCAGCTTAGAAGCCTTCGTCTTGTCGGCATCGATAGTCTTGTACAGGTCGCTCACCTTCTTCCACGCTGAGCGCATGGCGTTGAGGGCCTCTGCGTTCCAGTCGGCATAGTTGTCGTCGTCCGGCATCTGGGTGTGTATCTCCTCCTGAGCGGCGTTGAAGACACGCAGACCGTCCTGATAGACGGCATAGATATTGATCCAAGCGGCATCAGAAACACCAATGTTGGCCTCCAACTCATTCAACATGCGGTTGAAGTTTTCCGTAAACTCAGCCGTTTTCAGTTCCTTGGCCTCACCAGCGTCGTACTTCTCCCGTGCCAGCGCTTTAAAGTCGTTGATGCTTTGCTGTATCTTGTTGTAGTCTGCCTGATAGGTAGCTCGGATTTCTTCGGCTACAGTATACCACGTCGAAGAGAAACTTCTAAACTGATATTCAGCAGCCTCGTAGGCGTTCTGTGCACTAAAGTAGGCATTCTCGTTGTCGTTGGCTTTTTCTACGACCTTGGCCAGGGCAGCAATACCATCGGTCAGTGCACGAAGCTCGGGGCTGTTCTTTCCCTGCCAAAGGTGGTTCTTCACATAGACTTCATAATCACCCTTCTCAATGATGTCAAGCTGGCTGGCATAGTCGGCCACCTGCATCTCCAGGCTGGGCTTTTCGTCATTGCCCTTCTTCCAAGCATCGGTTGTACGGAAGTATTCGCTGGTACCGCTGACGATTTCGCCGAGCTGCGCACTGAGCTCCTTCACCGGAGCAGCGAAGTCGAAGATCAAGATAAACTTGACACCGGAGAACTTGAATTCGCCCGGGGTCACGGCACGAACCTTGACTTTTACTTTCGCTGGCGCATCACCATCGATAGTAAAAGCGACGCCGGGGGCATACTCCTTGCCCTTATAGACAGCGACAATCTTGGCATTGTCGGTAAACAACTCGGGGGCATCCTGCAGCTTATACTCGCCAGGAGCCAGTTCTTTCTCGATGGAAACTTCCTTTCCTGTGGAGACGGTCACGGAACCGTCTTCCGATACGGTCAAATCATCTCCTGTCCATGCAGTCTTGTCGATCACAACATCGGCGTCGGCCAATGCTGCAACGGGGGCGCCTGTAATGGCGAGGAGAGAAATCAGTACATCTTTTCTCATAATCTTATTTAATTGTACAAATTAATTATTTTCTTTTCAGCTGTTCTTCCCTAATATATAATAAGGTAAAGAGACGTTGATAGACCACTTTTTGTCAGTGCAATCGTGTACAAAATTATACATAATCCATGGAGTCATGCGAAACCGCAATGGTCCTTTTCGTGAACCATCGTGTTTTTTTCGTGAATGAAAATACGCCACAAAGGGTGTCCCACATCTCACACTATGGGAAATGTCCATTCAATCCACGGATGGGGGGGGGTAAATCCACACCCCTTTCCTTCGTCAGGATCGAGGTCAGGGTCGTCGGGCTCATCCGACGGCAGCGTCGCATAAGAGCTACGCGCGTCCTGCATCAAGCTTTTGAGCGCTGGTTTCGATACATTGAGTACGACCACCTGCCCATTGGAGCCGTAGAGCGACACCGTCTGCTTGAGGGCATTCATGTGGAAGACCCGGTTCTTATTGATGATGTATTTCCGGCCCATCCTGACCAAATTGTTGTGGTCTGGAAACCTCGTCCGAATCTCCCGTTCTATCTCCCCGAGGCAGAAGGGCACCATGATCTTGTTGCCATACAGATTGTGTATTTCCGTGTAGTGGTCATCAGCCTCAAACAGCAAAGCATCATCAAGATTGAGCATATAAATCTCACCACAGAGGATGAGACACATATTGCTTTTGTGTTCCATTTCGTTTACGTTGTTTGTTTGTTAGTATCTACTAGATGGTAGTATCTCCTAGTTGTTAATGTTCGTTTTGGTAAGGAAGTAACTCCGTCCCACTGCAAAAATAGAGAAATTCTTACTGCCAAATCTATCATCCCATTCTGCTTTTCGTGAACCACGCGCTTTCCTTCGTGAACGAACGCATAATAGCTTTCCCATCGTGAAAACATCTACTTAATTCGTGAATATAGTCCGAGGCTGGTTTGCAAGGATCCAATGACTGTTGGAATAGGTGGTTTTGAGACGCAAGAGGGATTTTATGTGAAAAAGTGCGACGAAAATCGGTGGTTATTTTCCTAAATTGTCCTAAAAGATTGTTTGAGTGTCTGCGCACACAATCTCCCGTTACATGGGGGATTCGGGGCGATTTTAGGGTAGGGGAACGGTTTTTTGCAGAATGTGAAGAAATATTAACGGACTGGTTTTCAGCCCTATTTTTTACTACCTTTGCACCACGAACGTGAAACAAAGGCGCTGCAGGAGCGGTTTTCCTGGATAGAAACGCGCTATGGTGGACACCCCCTTTTGTCGGGTTTTCGGCCAAGTTTCAAAACCTTATTTTATGAAGCAATACAGAAAAGAGACCAAATTAGAGAGCATTGTCTATCAAGTCATCATCACGCTCGCCCTCATTGCGCTGCCCGTCTTCGGCCATGCTGCCACGACGGAGCAAGCACTACCCG
>OFMB01000666.1_pt1 | contig 19668 bp, 20 predicted proteins | sample 1541111 | NCBI WGS metagenome assembly OFMB01 (sample SAMN04209241, study PRJEB22552) | human gut metagenome | biome: gut; material: feces | host: Homo sapiens | place: USA: Oklahoma
ATATCCGTCTAAACGGTCAAAGACTTCTTTTAATACTTCGACATCATATCCTGTTCCTGTCTTTACATCGATCAGTGCAGGTACGGTAGTTCTTCCTGTATAATCGTCGTCAGCTTTGTAATATGCTTCACTTAAAAACTGGATGTCCAGAACCGGATCTACGTTATCTTTGTCATATACGAATTCCCATCCGAGGTTCTTTTCGTGCTCCGCATGATCTACCATATTCACGCTGATTGCTTCATCTAATCCAAGAAGTTCTCTTACAATAGAAGCTCTGTTAGACCAGTGGCAAAGCTTTGCCCACACCAGCCTGTATCTGCCCGCTTCTACCGGATTCTTTCCTTCTCCGAATCCTTCAGTGAAATGATTCGGCTGACGGACGAAATATCCATTCTCATCTACTTCTGAAACTGTCTCTACCGGACGAACTCTAATCTTTCTTCCATTTACTACTTCATAATCAAATTCTGCCATGTCATTGTCTCCTTTTTTATCGATACTGTATATTCTAAGCAAATTTCTCTGCTCTGTTGTTCGATTCATTCCAGTAACTTTCATCCGGTCCAAGTCCTACGATCTGGTATGGGTTTTCTTCTTTGGTTCCGAGAAGTTCTTCTTGTTTGATCTTTTCGAAATCTGCAAATTCTTTATACTCCGGAATGCTGTATAATTCTTTTGCGTAATTCCAAAGGTTGTCATAATCCCTCAATGCCTTTCTGTTCAGTCTCTGTTTGAAATAATAGACTGCATCGAACCGGATCAAGATGTCATATAATCGCTTGTCTTCCTCTGTGATTTCATTTCCTTCCAGGTATCTATTGTCATTCAACAACTTTTCCAGATTATCGAGGATCTGAAATGCATGATCATATGCTTTTTCATACGCTTCCTGCGTAACTGCTTCGCTGGCCGCTTTTATTTCTTTTTGTAATTCATCAATCAGTTTTACTGCCATTTTCGAACTCCTTTCATCTTGTCCGCTTATCAGCTTTGACTTTTTTTACGGATACTATGGTATAACAAAAGCGGATACATCCTGATATCGTGTACCCGCTTCTTATCTCTGTCTTATCTCAGGTAACATGATATGCATAACTAATAAGCTGTATCCATCATCGACATCATACAGCAACAACACATCATGTTCTTTTTGCTTGTTTCTACATATCTTCTTACCATCGCTTTGTTCTCCTTTTCTTATTTTAGTTTTCCTATCTATTTGATATGTTTTGTATTATATTCATATATTTCCTATTTGTCAACTATGTTTTATAGTCTTTATTTGTTTTTATTTTTGTACAATTTTAACGTGGTAAATTATTTTCTCTTTTTTCGTGCTTCTACAAATACGTAAAATGGGATATAAAAAAGGCGGAGGAGCTTTCCTGTCTCCTTCGCCTTTTCAATATGAACCGGTATTATCTGTCTTCTGTGATCTTACCGTCTTCTATATAAAGAGTTCTTTCCGAATATTCTGCCACGCTGATATCGTGCGTAACCATGATGATCGTCTTGTGCATTTTAGAATGGATCATGCTGAATACATCCATTACGATCTCTGTTGACCTGGAATCGAGGTTTCCGGTCGGCTCGTCTGCAAAGATTACATCCGGCTGATTTACCAGTGCCCTGCAGATAGCCGTTCTCTGTTTCTCCCCTCCGGACAATTCATATGGATATTTACCCAGAAGATTTTGAATCTGAAAAGAAACCGCCAGTTTTTCCGCTTCTTCTTTACATATTTTGTCATCTTTATGATCCAGGATCATCGGAAGCATGATATTTTCAAACACAGACAATGAATCCAGCAGATAATAATCCTGGTATACGAATCCCATCTCCTGGCGCCTGATCCTCGCAAGACGGTCTCCCCTTAGTTCTTCGCTGTCAACTCCTTTGAAATACAATTTTCCTGATGTCGGACGGTCAATCAGTCCCAGTAACTTTAACAGCGTCGTCTTACCGGATCCAGATTTTCCCATGATAGAGATAAATTCCTGTTCTCTGATTTCCAGATTGATGTCTTTTAGTACTTCAATTTCTGTCTCTCGCCGATCCGAAATCACATATTTCCGGGACATATTTTCCGTTCTTAATAATACATTATCTTTCATCTCTCATCCCTGCCTTTCTGGAAAACACCTGATATACTGCCACAACATACAGCATTCTTAAGAAAAGTACACCAGCTATTAATAACATTTCCATTCGTATACACATTTCTGCTATAGCCTCCGGAAACATCCTTGCGCTCAAAACAGCTCTAAGGAATAATCCCATTGCTGCAAGCAGAATACACGTCGGAAAAACATAATAGAAACAAATCTCTTTCCGATAAACCTTTCTTCTTTCTTTTCCACTCATTCCCAGGTTTTTAAGAAATCTTTCCCGTAAAATAATTTCCTTTAACTCCATCTGACACATCGTATAGAAAATAATCATATCTACGATTATGACCATAATCATCAGATAACTGTTGAGCAGAATTTTTACTGCCCTTTCTGATGTGATATCTGCTTTTGCACTCTCCGAACCATAATGAAATCTTACGGTAGAATCATAGTTTCCTATATATTTGTGTGCTTCTTCTTTCTTTTCCAGCAACTGATCTATCTGTTCCAGTATTCTATTCCTATTATTTATTCCTGACTTTACAGATATCAATACCAGTTTTGTCGGTCCCTGGATCATCGTTGCTTCTCCGTAATAACTCTTTGCATCTTCGGCTGGAATTCCCCAGATTGCATCTGTTTTCTTCCATTCCTTTTCTGCCTTTTCAAAGTATTTATCCGAAAATACAACAATGTTCTCACTTTTTTCTGTACTATAGTATCCGGTCAAACTTCCTATTTCTTCTCCGGTTACCACTCTTTCTATATAAGTATTTTTCTTGTTTCCCCAGTCATACTCTGCGGCTGGTACACCTATGTGAAGATTTGGCCGGGATTTTCCATAAAACCAGTCCATCGGCTGTGCTTTTACGGAACGATCCTGCTGGTGTACCAAATAAACCTTTTTCCCTTCTGCGTCCAGATCCATCTTTTTGGCTTTATAATCTTTATGGATTGCTTTTTTTAACCTGTGATATGTCGTCTCTGAAATTCCAATCTCCTGTCCCTGAATCCGTTGTTCCGCTCCCCTTTCGTCACGTTCTGTTTTATCTGCCGTTGCAACACGCACCATCGGATATTCCTCAATATGGATATCTGACTTATATGTTTCTTTCAAATTCTTTAAAAGCTTTTCATCCTTATCATCCGCAATACACATAAAGTCATATGGATATAACGACGCTGCCGGCTCTGCCGTAGCCGTACTAATTACCTGAAATCCAAAGTAAAAACAAACCAGAAAATTCAGTATAAAAAACAAGACTCCATATCTTCCAACTGTTTTTGACCGGTAATACAATTTATTGCGCTGCAACAAATGACGGTAATAGTTTCTTTCCTGCTTGTTCCGTATATAACTTAATATCAATGCCATACCACTTCGCAATATCAGATATGTTCCGGCAAAGAACAGACCAAGCAAATATACACTTTCATGATTATAAATTTTCCCATATTGTACTATGGCATAACTACAGCAACAGATTCCTATTACCAGTTTTCCACCCGTAAACCTTCCGGTCAGCTTTTCTTTTCTTACACTTTCCTGTGTACTGGTTATGATTCTAAAATCTGCTTCCAGTTCTTTCATAAGTAAAAAACTCAGTCCGTAAATTCCAAGAGCGAACAGACAGATTACCGGAAACGTAAGCTTTGAATAACTGCCGGTCTTTCCTTCTATACCGACCGTATCCGTAATAAATTTCCGGAATATCAAAAACAGTCCTTTTCCCACAAAGAAACCAATGAACGTTGCGGCCACATAGCAAATACCTGCTTCTGTCCAAATCATCTTCCTGGTATCTGACATTGATATTCCCATTCTTTTTAATAACATATACTGTGGAATACGTTTTCCAAGATAAGAAACCATTACCGTAATGATCAGAACGATAGCACAAAATAATAACAACATTCCCGCATAGACAAATTGACGGCTGATTCCTTCCTCCTGTAGAAACAATACCTCACTGGAATGCTTCGCCGAAAGGATCTGATAGCACATACTTCCGGAATATGCAATTGCAACGATCAGTGTCTCACAGATAATTAATAAAATTGTTTCTTTTCTGTTATACAGCATGTTTTTCCAGGTGATTGCCTGAAATAAATTATTTTGTTTCTTTTCTGCCCGTAGTTTTTTTATCCTCTGCATATTCCAATCCCCCTTGTTATTTTCTTAATGGGATTGTAAGCCTTCAAGTTACTTGAAGGTCAATAGGATATGCCAAAATGTCTCTCCGTCTTCTCAAATATCTCCATTGCCGTCTTCGTCTTTCCCTTCATGGATTGTCTCACAAGATCAACAATCCTTGCTGCGCCTGCAACATGAGAACTTGAAGGCCCGCGCATGACCGGACCGATAACATCATTAAATATACTGCTTGGTAACTTCTGCATAATGATTCTTACTTCAACATCTATTTTCATATTTAAGTTTTATTTTGATGGGATTTTTTTCAAAGGTCAAGAACTCGTATCATCTTTCGCACAATATCCAGAAAAAATTTTTTTATTTATCCCATAACTTCTTCCCATCTTTTCTTTATTTCCAGACATTCTTTCCGTTCAGTCTCTTTCTTTTGTTCTTCTAATGCCTTTATCTCTGTTCTCTTTTCTTCTTTTCGTTCTTCTTTTAATCCTTTAATTCCAACAACGATGTTCATAATTCCTGTAATCAATATACAGACAGGCAATAAGAAATTATATAAATGCATCATCTTAACTCTCTCCTTTTTGCTGAAAAATATTTGCGTTTTTTGCTTCACGCGTTTATAATAGCCGTTGAAATTATAAGCCACAACATCGTTGAACTTATCACTTCCCTAAGTTTTGCTTATATTTTCCATTTGTCAGACATTTCACAGGAAAATAAACAAATTTTTAATAACACTATCATTTTTTCTTATACTTCCATATTTCCCAAATATTCAAAATTAAAGGAGCGTACCATGACAAAATTTGAAATTATCCTGAGCGTGTGCGAAACCCACAGTATTTCTGCTACTGCAGAAAAATATAATTACACCCAGTCCGCAATCAATCAGACGGTAAAAAATTTTGAGAAAGAATTAGGAATGCCTCTTTTTATCCGGACGAAGAGTGGTATGCAGCTTATGCCTAATACAGAAAGTATCGTCGAATCTCTCCGTAAAATCTGTCATGAAGAGCAGATGATCCAGAAGACAGCCGACCGTCTGACCAGTCTGGAAAGCGGATATATAAGGATTGGATCGGCACAGAGTATCTCTTACCACTGGCTTCCTGATATTTTACGGGAATTTTCGGAAGAATATCCGAATATCATTTTTGATGTGACTATCGGAGGATCACAGGAATTAATTGACAAACTAAACGATAATGAATTGGATGTCATCTTTGTTTCTAATTATAATATTCCACAGAATGTGATGTTTTACCCACTTGGATATGATGAACTTATGCTGTTAACTTCCCGGGATCACCCGCTTGCAAAACAGATTAGCGTGTCCATACATGACATTGCAAATGAAGAATTTATCTCTAACGTAGACAAATTTGATTTTGAGGCCGGCGAAGTCTTTGAGCAAAATGGAATTCATCCACAGATCCGGTTTATCTGAATGATGATTTTGCCGCACAGAAAATGGTAGAATCCGGCTTTGGAATCTCCGTTCTTCCGCAGCTTCTTCTTTACCGGACACCCTTCGATATCTGTGTTCGCCCGTTTACCGAACATTTTCAGCGTACACTTGGAGTCGCCGCAAGAAAGGAAGCCAATATCTATCCTGCAACTCAGAAATTATTAAAATATGTTAAACACTGGAAAAAAATACCGATATCATTATAAAATATTTTGATCTTCTCCATAAAAAAACTGTTAAAAGGAAGCAAGACACAGGTAATCACTCTACCTGTGTCTTACTTCCTTTTATCATTTCTACAAAATATTCATGCACACTTGTATCATCATTCAGTTCCGGATGAAACGCAGTTGCAAGCTGGCTGCCCTGTCTTGCGGCCACAACTTTTCCATCTACTACAGCCAGTATCTCTGCTGTTCCATAAACACCGGCAATATACGGTGCACGGATGAATGTCATTGGAATCTTTCCAATTTCTTTCATCTCATCTTCTGTATAAAAGCTTCCAAGCTGTCTTCCATATGCATTCCGCTTTGCCAAAATGTTCATTGTGCCAAAGCATGGAACACCATCTTCTACCTGCTCTGCCAAAAGGATTAGTCCGGCACAGGTTCCGAATACCGGAAGTCCGTCCTCGATTTTCTTTTTCAATATATCGTAAATGTTCAGCTCGATCAGAAGCTTTCTCATAACGGTACTTTCTCCGCCCGGAAGGATCAGTCCGTCAAAAGAACGATCCAGATCTTCTTTTTTCCGGATTTCAAAATGGTCCACGCCCAGGCGGTCCAGCATCTGTCCATGTTCTAAGAATGCTCCCTGCATTGCCAAGATTGCAATCGTCATCTTACTTTCCTCTTTCTGCCATTAATAATTCAATTTCCTGTTCATTGATTCCTACCATTGCTTCGCCAAGATCTGTTGAAAGTTCAGCGATCAGTTTTGCATCTGTGTAGTTCGTAACTGCTTTCACAATAGAAGCCGCACGTTTTGCTGGATTACCTGACTTGAAGATTCCGGAACCTACAAATACACCTTCTGCTCCAAGCTGCATCATCAGTGCCGCATCTGCAGGTGTCGCAACTCCGCCTGCAGCAAAATTTACGACCGGAAGTTTTCCATTTTCATGAACATATTCCACAAGATCAACCGGAACCTGTAACTGTTTTGCTGCTTCGAATAATTCATCTGCTCTTAAGTTCTGGATACGGCGAATCTCCGCATTCATGGCTCTCATATGACGTACTGCCTGTACAACATCTCCGGTTCCCGGCTCGCCTTTTGTACGGATCATGGATGCACCCTCTGCGATACGGCGGAGTGCCTCGCCGAGATCTCTTGCACCACATACAAATGGTACTTTGAACTCTTTTTTATTAATGTGGTAAATGTCATCGGCCGGTGAAAGTACTTCGCTTTCATCGATATAATCAATCTCGATTGCTTCCAGGATCTGCGCTTCTACAAAATGTCCGATTCTGCATTTTGCCATAACCGGAATGGATACCGCTTCCTGAATGCCGCGGATCATCTTCGGATCGCTCATGCAGGATACGCCGCCTGCTGCACGGATATCTGCCGGGATTCTTTCCAGTGCCATGACTGCACATGCACCTGCTTCTTCTGCGATCTTTGCCTGCTCCGGAGTTGTTACATCCATGATAACTCCACCTTTTAACATCTGTGCCAGCTGCTTATTTAATTCATATCTGTTCTCTTTCATAGTTCCTGTACCTTTCCTATATGTTTTGTCTGTAATTTCTATGAGTCTTATCATACTCTTATCTGGTATTTTTTAAACAGCCAGTTTTTATGTTTTTGTACATACCAGTTTTGTTATACTAATTTGAAATTATTTCGATGCACAGAATCTGTTACTTGAGGCTTCACTTACAAATCTTCGCCAAAAAAACAGCAGGTTTCCACCTGCTGCACACAAAATTTCCCATTTTCTGTTATTTTCTCTCCACCTCTTTACAGATCCAGCTTCTCACACTTCTCTTCATGATTTTTTACCAGATCTGCAAGTGTCACACTATCCACATACTGGTCGATTACTTTCTTAAGTCCTTCCCAGAACTCAAGTGTGGAACACTGATCCTGTCTCTCGCAGCGATTCGGCACGTCATCCAGACACGCAATCGGCGCAAGGCTTCCTTCCGTTGTACGGATAATATCTCCGGCTGTATATTCTTCCGGCTCTTTCGCCAGCATATAACCACCGTTATTGCCACGATAACTTCTTACATATCCGGCCTTTGTCAACATCGGCATAATCTGTTCCATATATTTTAATGTAATTCCCTGTCTTGCCGATATGTCTTTCAGACGAATATATTCCCCATTTGCATTCTCTGCCAGATCAATCATAATTCTCAGTGCATATCTGCCCTTTGTTGATATCTTCATAGTACTTCACCTTTCATCCAGGTCTCTTCTCCCGGTTCATCTCCTACTTAATTACTATGATATCACATTTTTTGACAAATGCCAATCCTCCGAACCATTCGTCCGTTATCCTTTTTCGCCTTTTTTAATCCTGGAATGTCTTCAAAGCATCAATTGTTCTCTGAATCAGATCTTCCAGTGTCCATCCAAGCATATCCGCTCCGCGTTCGATGACTTCTCTGGAACATCCTGCTGCGAAATTCTTGCTCTTGTATTTTTTCTTTACAGACTTTAATGTCAGATCCTGTACACTTTTTGACGGACGCATCAATACAACAGCTCCGATCAGACCCGTCAGTTCGTCAACCGCATACAATATTTTTTCCATCTCGTGCTCCGGTTTGATATCCACTGTAATCGCATAGCCGTGACTCGCCGTTGCATAGATGATCTTCTCATCAATTCCCCGTTCTTTCATGATCTCCTGCGATTTGATACAGTGTTCTTCCGGATATTTTTCAAAATCCAGATCGTGTAAAAGTCCTACGATTCCCCAGAAATCTTCCTCATCCGCAAACCCGAGCTCTCTTGCAAAATAACGCATCGTATTTTCTACCGTCTGTGCATGCAGGAGATGAAATTCATCCTGGTTATATTCGGTTAATAATTCCCATGCTTCTTCTCTTGTCATATGGCAGTCCTCCGTTTATTTCATGGTATTTTTGTGTTCCTTTATTATATGAACATAGCTTTCTTTCTTTTCCTATATGTTTTATATGATATCAAAGAACTGCCATTTGTCAATCAGATATTGGATCTACTTTATTTTATACAGAGAATACATTGCAATGGAATCACTTAGTTTTTGTCAGAAATTTTTTGTAACTGCTATCAATCGCAAATGCTCCAAGCGGTGCAGTCAGTACAATTGCAAGCACTGCTACCGTCAGAACCACATCGCCACACGCAAATCCAAGCGCCAGTGGAATTCCTCCGATTGCAGCCTGTACGGTTGCTTTCGGTGTATATGCCATCATCGTAAATAACTTTTCTTTTCCATTCATATCCGTTCCAAGCAGACATACAAAGACCCCTGCCATTCGGAAGATCAGTGCGCCACAGATTAAAACGACTGCCTTGAGTCCTACATGAGACAGATATCCGATATTTACAGTCGCACCGACCAGTACGAATAAGAATACCTCCGCTGCCACCCACATCTTTCCACATTTTACTGCAATCCTTTTTGCAGCCACTTCCCTGTATTTCTGTAAGCCCACTCCCAGAAACATCACTGCAATTAACGCCGAGAACGTAATTGCAGTTGTCATATGATCTTCTGCCACTACCAGTAAAAATGAAATACTGAGTAAGATTAATACCTTTACGGTATCCCGGATATGTACTTTCTCAAAATACCGTGCAAGAAGCCATCCGGCAAGTAATCCAATGATCATTCCCAGGATAATAGATATCGGAATATTCAGGAAACTCATAACCGATACGCTTTTTCCCTGCAGAATCCCTGAAAAGGTCGTAAATAATACGATGACATATACATCATCTACCGAAGCGCCCGCAAGAATCAACTGTGGGATTCCTTTTTCCGTTCCATAGCCTTCTTCCATCAATCTTACCATACGCGGCACGACAACCGCCGGTGAAACCGCCGCAAGTACAGATCCTAATATTGCCGCTTCCAGCACAGAAAGTCCCAGTAACCTTGGTGCCAGCACTAACATTCCCAACAGCTCAAAACTCGCCGGTACAAAGCACATCATTACCGCCGGACGCCCGATTTTTTTCAAACCGGAAATGTCAAGCCCTAATCCGGCCCTCATCAGAATAATGATCAGTGCCATCTTCCTAAGTTCCGATGAAATATTTAACAGATTTTCATCCAGAAGATTCAGCACATACGGTCCCAGAACGATACCGGTGAGAAGCATTCCCAGAAGCCCCGGCAGTTTTAATTTTTTACAGATCCAGCTCATCCCCATACCACAGAGCAGGATCAGCGCAACGCTTAGTAACATTTTATATTCCTCCTTATCTACAGAATCTGCCACTGGCAGTTTCTTTCAACCGCATAGCGATCTATAAACGCAGAAAAAGCTGAGACTTTCTGCGTCATTATTCGCAGAAGTCATCAGCTTTATAAGCGGTTCTAGTATGATCACTAAGGGAGAACTTCATTCCCTTCTAAAAGTTATAACATACCTGTATGGTATTTTGCAACTGTAGTTTCAATTTTAATGCCTGTCCATCTCCTTATCACCGTCATTTTCTTTCTTAAACCAGGATAACAGATCTCTCCTCATCAGCTTTTCCATCAGGTTCAGATTCGGATCGGAATGCTCCAGTTCTCTGGAATAACGATATACGGTATCTATCACATCCTCCATCTCCAGTGTCTTCTCATTCTTCAGCCACTGTGCCAGCAGAAGTTCGTGGATCAAAAGTACACTGACAACCGCCATCTGTACCTTCACATATCCCTCTCCATCATAGACTGCACCGCAGAAATAGGTGCTGATGAAATATACCAGGAGCTGTTCATACTGGATCTCATAGTCCGGCATATATGTGTTCAGCCACGTGTGGAATTCTCGTTTATTCTTTGTATACTGTTCTTTGTACTTTGTACATTGTTCTTCACTTCCACTACAGACGGCATCTCCGTAAAGCAAGCTCTCCGCCTCCAGAAGATACGGTTCCCAGTCATCCCGTAACCGTTCCATCAGATATTGATTCTGGAACATTTTCTTAATAAATGCATAGTCTTCATCTTCTGATAATTTTGCTTCAACGAATTGCGCCGCCTTCTCCGTCTGATATTTTTCAAATACATCATCAATGGAAAAGATATCTTCTCTTTTAATCCGCACCTGCAAGTCATGTGCGATCGCCAGCACCAGACCAACCCGCAGATCCAGTCTCTTACTTCTGTCCTGAAGGATATTGATCATCACTTTTCTTGCATCTACCAATTTTGAATACAAGAATGGATCAAAATCATCATATTCTTCTTCCTTGTTGCTTTCATATGTCAGAAAGCGCACCGGTTCCTTTTTACCAAGCAGAATTCTTGCCACCTCCGGACAGGATACAGACAACGTCATCTCTCGGACATCTTCAAATTCTTCTACGTGTCTTGGATACATCTTACAAGTCCGGCACAGACTTTTTTCACCGAGTGATGTATACATATCACAGAGATTTTCATCATTTAAAAAGGCACAGCGCTTATTCTTGTCCTGCTTAAAGGTTCCTTCTTTCCAGTTAATGGACTTTCTTAATCTTTTTCTAAATGATCCGGTTACTTTCTTATATTTTTTCAACGCTGCTTCGTCCGCCACAATCTGCCAGCCGGCGCAGCATGTATCTTCACATTCGCCTGCAATACAGGAAAATTCATGGTAATAATCCGGGATTGTATATAACATTGATTCTTCCTCCAGTTTTTATACAAAATCAATTCAACTTTGAGCATTATACCACATAATTTTTGTTAGAGGACAGAACATTTTTAGTTTGGTATAAAAATCCCCCGGGCTCTTTAGGAGGAATCGCCCGGGGGAAAACTGCATAACTTACATTAGTATAAAAGGGTTCTCAAGGATTTACTGTAATTATTATCCTAATTATTTAATAAAGCTTACATGCTTACAAATCTCTTCTGTAGCAGCATCTTTCTTCTTATTGTATTCAATCTTTCTTTCTTCAAAGAGGTTGTCTCCGTTTGCATCGATAGAAACAATCAGTGGTCCGAATTCTTTTACGCGGCAGTTCCAGAGTGTCTCTGGCATTCCGAGATCTCTCCACTCAGCTCTTACGATCTCTTCTACTTCTGTAGCAGCTACTACAGCGTTACCTGCAGGGAATACGCAGTGGATTGCTCCGAATTCTTTACATGCACGCTCTGTATTTTCTTTCATACCACCTTTACCGATGATCACACGTACACCAGTTTCTTTTACGAATTCGTACTCGAATTTTTCCATTCTCATACTTGTTGTCGGTCCTACAGATACCATTTCGAATTTGTCATTTTCCAGTGGACGGATGATCGGTCCTGCATGAAAGATTGCGTTGTTTCTTACATCTACAGGAAGTTCTCTTCCTTCTTCTACCAGACGGCGGTGTGCAACGTCACGACATGTTGTCATGCTTCCGTTCAGATATACGATGTCACCGATCTTGATATCTTTTAAGTCTTCTGCTGAAATAGGTGTTGTTAAGATTTTTTTACCGTTCTTTACTTCTACCATTATAATTCTACCCCCGTATGTGTTGTGATTGTGTAGTTCAGGTCCTTATCAAATACAATATGTCCTCTTCTGTGGCTCCAGCATCCTACGTTAACAGCTACACCGATTGTAGACGGATGACGTGCTGTGTTCTCAATATTAACGCCCATTACAGAATATTTTCCGCCCATACCCTGTGGTCCAAGGCCGATTGCATTGATTCCGTCTTCGAGAAGAGTCTCCATCTTAGCTGCTCTTTCGTTCTCATTGTGTGATCCGATCGGACGCATCAGTGCTTTCTTAGAAAGAAGTGCTGCCGTCTCAACAGATGTTGCCACACCTACACCAACGAGAAGCGGAGGGCAGGCATTCAATCCGTATGTTGTCATAACGTCCATAACGAACTTTGTAACTCCTTCGTATCCTTCACCCGGCATCAGAACCATAGCTTTTCCAGGAAGAGTACATCCGCCCCCTGCCATGTATGTATAGATCTCACATTTGTCTGAGTTTGGAACGATATCCCAGAATACAGTCGGTGTTCCTTTTCCTACGTTCTTTCCTGTGTTGTATTCATCAAATGTCTCTACACTGTTGTGACGGAGAGGTGCTTCAAATGTTGCTTTCACAACAGCGTCTTTCAGAAGTCCTTCCAGTTCGTCGATAAGTGGGAATTTTGTTCCACATTTTACCCAGAACTGTAATACACCTGTATCCTGACAGCTTGGTCTGTTCAGTTTTACAGCAAGTTCCTGGTTCTTGAACATGGTGTCATAAATTACCTTTGAAAGCGGGCTGTCTTCTTTCTCACGCAGCTCTGTTAATTTTTCAATGACATCATCCGGCAGTTTCTTTGCGATATGTGCAATAAATTTTGCCATATAATCTGTAAGTTGTGTTACCTGTTGTTCTTTAGACATTTTCATATCCTCCTTGAAATTCTATTAAAAATTTTTAGTTCCTATCTATATTCCCACAACAGTATTGTGATGAAAGACAGCGAAAACTTTTATCACAAACTGTCATGAGAGGTATGTCTGCTTACATCTTCCGTTTTTATGGAGATTAGAGGTCAAATACTTCCTTATGTTTATGGGAAGAATGGATAGAAGATTGGAAGCAAGATCATACTTACTATGGTTGCTACTACGATCATAGGAATACCTGCTTTCGCATAATCCTTGAACGTATATCCTCCTGCCGTTACTACCATGGTGTTGGCCGGCATTCCGATTGGTGTTGCAAATGCACAGGATCCTCCGATTACACATGCCATCAGTACGGCACTTGGATCTGCACCCATGCCCTGTGCGATGGATACTCCGATCGGAGCCATCAGTGCTGTCGTTGCTGTGTTTGACATAAAGTTTGTCATGATACAGCAGAGCATGAAGATTACAAATGTTAATATGTATGGTGAAGGGTTATCTCCCAGCATTCCGATTACTTTATCTGCGATCAGTTCTCCGGCACCGGTTGCTTCCAGTGCAGACGCAAGGGAAAGCGTACCTCCGAATAAGAAGATCGTCTTCAAGTCGATGGAAAGGAGTGCGTCTTTCTCACTGATAACGCCTGTAACGATCAGTGCAAGTGCTCCCACACATCCTATGACACATAACTTAATACCAATCTGATCTTCAAAAATCATTCCCAGAAGTGTTAATAACAGGATGATCAGTGAAAGGGTCTGTTTCCACTTTGGAACATTGCTGAAATCTTTTGTCTCATCAAAGATTCCCTCACCGCTTGTGTCCACTTTATCCGGCAGGAATTTGTATCCGAACAGTGCGAAGAAAATAATTCCTACGACCAAAATTGGAAGACCTACTTTCGCATAATCGAAGAATCCGAATTTCAGTCCAATCTTCTCCATGGATGACTGTGCGATCATGTTACCAGGTGCACCGATCAGTGAAAGGTTACCTCCCATGGCTGCTGCAAATACCAGCGGCATTAACAGTCTTGATCTTGAATATCCTGATTTTGCAGCAATACCGATAACTACCGGAATGAGGATTGCGGCTGTTCCTGTGTTGGAAAGGAAGCCACTCATCACTCCGACGATCACCATGATCGCAATGATCAGCTGCCTTTCTGTCTTGGCAAAATGTGTAACCACTCCTCCGATCTTGTTCGCCATTCCCGTCTCAAACAGTGCTCCACCGACAATGAACATTGCAACAAATAAGATTACATTGCTGTCGATGAATCCCGAGAATGCAGTCTGCCAGTCCAATACCCCTGTGACTACCAGTCCCACACAGACAATCATCGATGTTACCCCAAGCGGAATCTTTTCAAGCATGAACATGATGATTGCAAATGCCAGAAACAGTAATGTAATTGTTATCTGACTCATCTTCATTACCTCCTTGTAATTATTTCGTTCGATTTCTCGGATACGTTTTTGTTTGATCTTTGATGTATGATATTTGATTTTGTATCCAAATCTTGATTATAAAATACTCCTTAATAATAAAAATGTCAATAGGTATTTATAGATTTTGGCATATGTTATAAAACTGTATATCGTCTTTTGTTCAAAATCACCATATTCAGCGTTTTTTGTATTGAAAGGACCTGCCACAGGCAACTTTTCTTGCATACTTAGACAAAAAAAGTGCGTTGTTATTTACCACAAAGGTAAATAACAACGCACTAATTATTTATAATATGTAAGCATATCATCCCGGCTCCGCATAATATGATCATACATCGCCTTCTGTGCTTCCTTCTGATCATGAGCCTTGATTGCTCTCCATATCCTTTCATGTTCTTTAATCGACACTTTCGCATAATCCTCTTCTGATACCATGCTGCCCATAGACAGACCATTCCATAATTCAGAAATCATATTTTTCATCTTCTGGTTACCTGCCGCAGACCAGATCTCATGATGAAATGCACGGTTCAGATCTGTATATTGCTTTAAATTGCCTTCCTTCAGAGCCTCTTCTGCTTCTTCGTACACGGATTCTATCTCCGATATGTCCGTCTCCGGCTCTGCTGCAAGCGATGCTGCCGCACTTTCTAAAATTGCACGAAGTTGATAATGTTCTTTAATATAAGTTTCCGTAATTCCAAGTACTACAGCTCCTTTGTTCTTGCGCAACTGTATTAACCCATCTCTTGCAAGTATCTGAAATGCCTCTCTTACCGGCATCGCCGATACATTTAACTGTGTGGCTACACTTTCCAGTGAAAGGACTTCTCCTTCTTTCATCTGCCTGGACAAGATTGCCTTCCTAAGTTCTGCCGCTACCTTTTCCTTGGCCGACGGCATCTTAATTGGTTTTAATCCATTCATTCATTCATCCCTCTCTCTTCATTGACCGCTCTTGCAAGCAATTTAAAATATACATCCAGAGATTTTTCTACTTTCTTCAGTTCCCCATTTTCTAAAAGTTCTGTCATCTTATCCTTTTCTTCTTTTATCTTATCTGCATAATGTCCCGTTGATAGTGCAAAACGGATATAGCTGTCACTGGCATTTCTTAAAAGTCTTTTGATATACTCATTTTCCACCAGATCACACATGGCTTCTGCAGGCTGTACCTCTCCTGACAATCCCGATGTCATAAGCAACTCTTCCAACTGCGCAGTCTTTCCACTATGTTTCAGACTGTTCAATGCCTTCTTTGTCATCTCCGAAATCATACTGTAGATCAGACATATCTGTTCTTTATCCAATTCTGTCACAGTAATTCTTCTGGTTGCAAGGCGGATAATTAACCCCTGATTTTCCAGGATCTGGAAAGCTTCCCGGATTGGAATTCTGGAAGCTTCAAACGCTTCTGCCAGTTCTTCTTGTTTTAACTGACTTCCTCCGGGAATTCTTCCGGACAATATTTCATCAGCGATCTGTTCCGCCATATAGTCGCTCAATCTTTTTTCTGATATATCTTTCATAATTTTCCCCTTGATTTAAAACCTTATAACAATAATGTATCCAAAATCAAGGAAAATGTAAAGAGTTATTTTTTCGTTTTCTAATATTTTGGGCTGCATATTCCACGAAAAAATCATAATATTTTACAAATATTTCTTCATATCCTGAATCAGCTTTTCACATGTCTTTTCAAATTTCTTTGCAAGTGAAATGCTTTCTTTTTCCGCTTCCGGATAACGATTTAATTTCTCTGTAATGGATTTTATTCCCATATTTGCCCCGTCGATCATCATTTCCGCAATCTTCGAACTGTCATCATTGAGCATCATCTTTACTTCAGCACTGATCCAGGCAAATGTCTCTGCTGCCTTTTCTGACAGCTTCTCCTCCTGCAATTTTCCTTCTGACAATCTTATTGATTCCTTCTCCATTTTTTCATAGTCTTCTTTATATTTACAGAACAAGTCCTGAAGCTCCTGACTCTTCAGATATACCGCCAACTGCTCGATACTATTCAGTGCCATCCGGCATCCAGAATTACATTCCTTCAGAATTTCGTATGTTGATGTGTCCATGATACTTCCTCCTTTTTAAATTGCTTGCTATCTTTTTATACTTTGTCTTTCTTCATGTATTTTTCATTATTTTTCTTTTATAGTATGTCTCGAATTTTGTTTTCTATGTATTTACCCCAAATAACACTGGCAATTTTTCTTGCATACTTAGCTATCTACAGAACACAGGATGATTAAAAAAAGCCCTTGCAGATATCATTTTAATATCCACAAAGGCTTTTCTATCTCTCATATTCTTAATTTACCATAAAATACTTCAGACTGATTTCATTAGACGCAACATCTGCAAGGTTGACACAACTGTTTCCCATACGATCGATCAGATGCAAGATATTCGTAAATGGTGTCGTAAGGCTTGCTTTACATTTTCCTTTATTGACACGCTGTACATGTGCTTTTCGCATCTTCAGATCCAGATCCATGATCTTATCTTTCCGTTTGATCAGCTTCTCTGTCTGAACTGACCTATCACCCTGTAATGCCTTGATTGAATCGGTAAACATCTTCTCCAGTGTCTTCAGGCTTTTCTGCAACTCTTCCATCGCTTCCGGTGTATATTTGTATCTGTTTTCAATCTTTTCCTGTACACATTTGGCAACTTCTACACTCAGCGTTCCCATACGTTCCACATCGCTTAAGATGTACATAAGACTTGCCGTCTGTGCAGCCTGCTGCTCTGTCATCGTTCCGGCTGAGAACAAAGCTGCCAGATATTCCGTGATCTGATCCGTCAGTTTCTTAATCTGCAGTCCCTTTTCCTGCAGTGGTTCCAGTTCATTCATATCTTCAGTTTTGACAATTGTGATCGTATCTGCCACAACAACTTTAACCATTTCACTCACGCGAAGAATTTCCTTTGCGACCAACTGAAGTGCCGCTGCCGGCTGGTTTATGATCTTATCATCCAAAAATACCGGTTTTGCAGAATCCATATCGACTGCTTTTCCATCCGGAATCAACGTCATAACAATCTTCACCATGAATTTGATCAGACAGACCCAGATCAGTGTCATTGTAATATTGAATAATGTATGCGCATTTGCAATCTGTCTTGAGATCACCTCAACTTCTGGTCCTTTCGGAGAAATATGCTGGATCAGTACTGCAAATGGTTTCACAAACCAGATAAATAACAGACATCCGGAAATGTTGAAAATACAGTGTGCAACTGCGGTACGTTTCGCATCTTTTGTCTGACCGATACTTGCCAGAAGTGCTGTAATTGTAGTACCGATATTATCTCCAAGCAGGATCGGGATTGCTCCTGCAAGTCCAAGCATACTTGTCACGCCGTCAGGTCCCGGCTGTGATGCAAAGTTCTGCAATACTGCGATCGTTGCACTACTACTCTGTACCACCAGTGTCATAAGCGTTCCGACAAATACGCCAAGTACCGGAATATGTGCTACTCTTTCGATCAGGTCCGTGAACACCGGGCTGGATGCTAGCGGTTTCATGACATCTCCCATGGTCTCGATTCCAAGGAATAACAGACCAAATGCAAAAATTGTCTGACCGATACTTTTCACTTTTTCAGATTTCGCAATAAACGAAATAATAAATCCAATAAAAATAATGATATAAATGTAATCGCTGATCTTAAATGCAATAATCTGCGCCGTCATTGTCGTACCGATATTCGCACCAAAGATGATTGAGATTGCCTGCGGCAGACTCATAAGTCCCGCACTGACAAAACCGATCGCCATAACGGTTGTCGCACTACTGCTCTGTAATACCGCTGTAGTAAGTGCTCCTGCGATAACCCCAAGTACCGGGTTCTTAGTCAGAAGTGCCAGGATGCTTTTCATCTTTTCTCCTGCCGCTTTCTGCAGGCACTCACTCATCATATTCATTCCATAAATAAAGACTGCCAGGCCTCCTAAAAGCCCGAATATTATCTGCAATTTTTCATTCATAATATTTTCCCATTCTCCTTCATTCGTCTTCTGTAGAACCTGCCGCCGGCAGTTTCTTTCGAACACATGATGTTCCCTCGACGTTACGGGCTTATTGTAACGAAGGTGTATGCAGCCTATATCAAATCTATGTTAAATCTATGTAAAATTGTACCCAGAGTTTATATTACATTAAATTCTATGAAATTATTTTCGAAAAAATGTAAAGGAATCATCAAATGTATGCAAAATTATCTGAATACATAAGATGATTCCTTTTTATTGTTTATTCCTATTGTTTCTAATATAATGGTTCATTCTCAATCAGATATTGCAAGAATGCCTCGCAGCCTTCTTTCACATCTTCATAAGTCACGTCAAAATTCCCCGTGTACCACGGATCTGCAATGTCTCTTGCCTCTCCTGCATATTCCAGTAACAAATGCACCTTATGCTCCGGATCTTTCCGGATGATGCGGTTGATGTTGCGAATGTTCCACTGTTCCATGCCGATCAGGTAATCGAACTCTTCATAATCTTTTCGCGTCATCTGACGTGCTCTGTGATTCCCACACGGGATTCCTTCTTCTCTTAATTTGTTCTGTGTCCCATAGTGTACCGGATTGCCATCTTCTTCGTTACTAGTTCCGGCAGAGTCGATGTAGAAAGATGACTCCAGATTCGCTTTTTTTACTAAATCTTTCATTACATATTCTGCCATGGTGGAGCGACAGATGTTGCCGTGGCAGATGAAAAGCACTTTTATCATTGTTGCATATCCTCGCATTTCTTAGTTTTTCTTGGTATTTCGGGCTTTGTGAGCCTTTGTAAATTTTTGCTTTTTGGCATAACCTGGTTTATTTTCGCATAATATTGTCCGCAAAAGGTGTAAAATAAGGTGTATGTTTTTCCATTTTACACCTTGCTGTTTTCA
>OFMB01000677.1_pt1 | contig 19538 bp, 20 predicted proteins | sample 1541111 | NCBI WGS metagenome assembly OFMB01 (sample SAMN04209241, study PRJEB22552) | human gut metagenome | biome: gut; material: feces | host: Homo sapiens | place: USA: Oklahoma
TTGGTATTATAAATTATCCATATATGATACGAAAAGTTCATAGAGATAAACCTCGTTATTTCTAGAATATATTGAGAAACAATTATAGGAGAAAAAGAAATAGCAGATATGACATTATGCTATTCTTATGTAAGCGGTTTAGCAAACCATTTGTTCTGACATTATAGACTTGACAATCTTCATACGGCCTGCAAGACATAGTCTGCAGGCTTTTCTAGTCTTCAGTTCAGCAATAGTATACAGAACTGTCGAAAAGTAAAGCAAAATGACAGATACTGCTGCAGAACTAGACAGTTTTTGATAGAATAGATAATAGATATAGATTGTTTTCAGAACTGTCACTTACTGAATCGCTTTGCCATCGTACGAAAGGACTGCATAATGGCAGACATCAACACTTATGTTGCTAAGAACTACGAACTATGGGGCGCTGGCTTTGGCGTCCTGACATACAAAGGACAAGTCTTAGACCTCATCTCTGACTTCAATGACAGTGGACAGCCTGCTTTGGGCGAGCCGCTTGATGTCATGACTATCAACGATCAGAGACCTCGCACTATCATTCCACCAATGGCTATCTCTTCTGGCACATTCACATTCACTACGTATGGCTTGAGAGATCTTGGTGTATGGGCTACGATCTTCAATCAGAAGTTCAAGAATGCAGGCGATCTAGTAGACGTCTTCAATCAGCAGCTTGAAGATGGCGCTATGCAGATTAGCTGGATAACTGTAGACTTGTCTGGCGTGCCTTCTAAAGTCTACACTTACGACAGTGTCGTGATCGTCAATGGACAGAAGAATCCGCACATCGACAATCGTGGCGCTAAGCAAGCTTCTTACACATTCACTTGCAAGTATGTTCGTACACAGGAACAAGTCAAGAATCAGAACAAAGTCGGTCGCTGACATTCAGAGCTAAGATACAAGGAGACTTAAAGAAATGGCAAAGCCATCATACATTCCACCGCAGGTCATCGTCAATGGTGAAGTCGACTATCAGGGGACGACTGAATATGTTCAGCCATCAGTCGTGGCACTAGTGACAAAAGTCGACAGTTATCTGTCTAGAGAGACTTCTAGAGTGCTTGGCAATGGTGCAACTGCAGTCATCAATGTCAAGAACCTAGTCGAATCTTCTGTGAAGCTGAAAGACTACTCTGGCAAAGAGCTTGTCAAAGACACCGACTATACTCTTGCTGTAGACAAAGCAAATGCGACTTTTTCAGTCACAGTCATCAACAGAAGCATCAAGACTCAGGCGCTGCTAATAAGCTACGAATACATTCCAGATGACTTCTTCGAGCCATTGAAGTGGTTTACGCTAGCATCTATCACTTCATACTATGGTGCTGCTTACAATGATGACAACACTATCAAGACGCCAATGACAGCTGCTGCAGACTTTGCATTCAAGAATGGTGCTTCTACTATCTGCATCATTCCAGTCTACGAACCTGCAAACAAGTCTCTTCCGTCTCAGACCATCGATGAGGCTCTTGACAAGCTGAAGCTTCATGAAGACATAGCTATCGTAGTCCCGATCGGCTTTACAGCTGCAGAACTGACACAGGTCAGAGACCATATCAGATGGTGTGAAGAGCATCAGCTTGAACGCAGAGGCATCTTTGGTCTTGATGGGACTAAGACTACTTATACAGTTGCAGACTTGACTCAAATTGCTTCTACTCTCGATTCTGAGTTCATCATGTTCATTCCGAACACTATTGCACCTGTCTATGTGACAGATTCTAGAAACTCAGTCAATCTGCCTGGCTGGCTGTATGCTGCAGCTGTTGCTGGTGTCGCTATGGCTACTCCTATCGATCTGTCTCTGACAAGACATGTCGTGACAGGCTTCTATGGCACTCAGTCTTATCTGTATGAAGAGAAGAACACTCTTGCTCAAGCAGGATGCTGCGTCATTGAAATGATCAATGGTCAGCTAAAGATTCGTCATTCTGTAGTGACGAAGCAGTCTCAGCTTCTTGACTGGACATTCGGTGGCATCTACAACTACTTGATGGGCGCTATCAGAGCTGAGCTTGATCCGTACATTGGAAAGCCGTCTACAGACGTCTTGGTCTCTGAGATCGATGCAGATGTCAATCTGTTCTTGACTAAGCAGAAGGAGATCAACTATCTGTACGACTTTGACAGTCTTGAAGTGTCAAGACGTCAGAACAATCCAGAAATCATCGATGTCACATTTAGATGCTCCATCATTCGTCCAACGCTGTGGATCTACGTTACATTCTATGTAGATCTGACATACTGAAAGACATCAGATGAGAGAGCTTGACAGACTTCATGGCCTGAAGACAGAGACAAAAAGAGCTTTTGTCAGAGCGTTCAGGGCTGGACTTTCAGACTCTTTCTGGAAGAGTCTAGACCAGTCTATGAAAGATGCAAAGATAGAGAATCATGTTCTTGAAGACTTTCCAGTGGTCAAGACTGAATTTCCTATCGTCAGAATAGCTGTGTCTTTTGGCAATACGAACTGGCAGAACATATCTAGGTACTTCACTATCGGTCAGGTCTCTCCGTATCAGACAGCAGAAATTCAAGTCAGGGTGAACGTAGACTTGTTTGCGTTGTCTTCAATACAGAGAGACAGACTGCAAGACGGATATCTGTACATGCTTCTGTTCGCATACACTCAGCCAAAGCATTTTGCTTTTGCACATGAACTGACAAAAGCTGAGAACATTCAGATTCAGCCAATACTGAACAGCATCCAGCTTGGTCCAGACTCTGTATCGAACAGCGTACCATGGTGTGAAGGTCAGAAGGTCTTTTCGTCATCTCTTTCATTTGATGCTAATGTGATCTATGCGCTTGACAGGAACGACATTCTAGATGTCGTAAGACAGATAGATGTAGACATGTCAGTACCTGGAGATGAAGGGGCCTACGCTAGATGAGAAGCAGAAAAGAACGACGACTGTCAAAGAAGCAAGAGATGACATATCATTTCTCTGTGTTTCTGATGTATATGATAGCTGTAATTATACGAATCAATCAGCTTTTCGAACCAATCTTGTTTGGAGAGAAGTTTGTGACTGCAACTATCATACTTCTAGACATAGCTTGTCTAGTCTTAGCTTTTCTTGGAAATAAGATACTTGAACAAACTGTACTCAAAACGACAATACTGACAGCCTTTGCAGAATTCTTACTATTCGTGATACTTCATTTTGAGTCAGTCACTTCTACTGAAATGGCAATGAGACTAATACTGCCCTGCATGTTCTTGTATCGTCTCTATTCTTTGAATTGGATCGGAAGAAAGACGATATGAATTCTGAAATGCTGAACATCATTCTGTCGTCACCTGTACTAGTAGCTATCATAGGTGTCATATCTGCAGTCTTGGCTTCTAGAGCTAAGAACTCCTTGTCTGACAAAGAAGTGAAAGACATTGACATGTATGATGCAAACGCTGAAAAGATAGATGACATTCATTCTATAAGCAAGAATCTAGATCGTCATATCAACAATTCTGAAGAGCCGTTCAGAAAGCAGATGAACGACAAGCTAGACCTGATAGCGTCTGGCATGAGCTCTAATCAGCTTGCGATATCGTCTATTCTTGAGAGTTCTAAAAGCACGAACACAGCTGTCAAGTCTATCAGCAACAGAATAGATTTGCTTGAAGAGAAAGTTGAACATCTCGAAGAGGAGAAAGCTGCATGACTAGACAAGAATATTTGAGAGCATATCAGTACGTAGATGACATGCGTCTGATAGGAGTCTTCAGAGACAATACTCAGACTACATTCGTCGGCATGAACTTCGATGACAACGCTGTAGCATATCTTGTCACTGGCACTCTTCTGACTAAGCTTGAACCAAAATCTGTCAACCATTCGGATTATGATGTTCTTGTCACTGAAGGATTCAAAGCTGCATATCCGTACTCTTTGTATGTAGTCAATCCAGACGATGAAGCTGGACAGGCTTCAAATGCGATAGTTTTTGACAGATTCGATGGCGTACCTGTTCTCGATGTCAGAGTAGATGGTGTGTCTGTAGTCAAGAATCAGATAGCAGACATCGATCTGACTAAGAAGCTTGACCGTCACATGGTGCCAAACAAGCTGTATGGTACAGATGGCGATGGTCGAGACAAGATGTACGATGTCGAAGAGATGAAGGGCATTCAGAGCATCTGGGTCAATGGCATTCAGCAGACTGTCACGAATCACAATGTCTATCTGACTGACATCGCAAACACATCTAAGACACTTCAGAAGACTACGAACACGAACATAGTCTACGGTACAGATGCAAATGGCAATCAGACGTATTACGATGTCAGTCAGTTTGCTAAGAATACCGATCTGACGAGCTTGACATCTAGAGTCACAAATCTCGAACAGAACAAGCAGGACAAAGACAAGACTGCTAAAGATGGCATGATAGCTATCATGAAGAACTTCCAGTCTGTCGGTTCTAATGTCAAGCTTGCAGACATTACTGCCGCTATCTCTAGCAACACTACTAGAATATCGAATCTAGAATCGAGAACCACTCAGAATGAGAATGTCATTCAGTCTGTGAAAGACAAAGACTGGAAGGCTATTTCTGGCGATCACTACATTCTCAACCATCCGATATCTCATACTTCTAGCAACATAACGCTGACAAACAAGACTTTGTCTCAGGAAAATGCATATAGAGCTCTTGCTAATGCTGTAACAGTAGCCACGGACCCTGTAAGTTCTGCAACAGGTGCAGTTGCAATAGGTTCTGGAATCAAAGCAGGAGCGAATGCAGTGTCTGTTGGAATGTCTGCTTCCACTGCTGCAAATGGTGTAGCTATAGGTCCTGCAGCTTCTTCTTCAGGCGATTCTGGCATAGCTATTGGTAGAGGTTCTGTAGCAAACGAAAACGGTACAGCAATAGGCAGAGGAGCGTCTGTAAAGAATGAAAATTCTGTTGCTATTGGCTATGCTTCTGTGACAAATGCTGACGATACAGTATCTGTCGGATACTATAACAATGATAGCAGTCATTTCTATAGACGAATAACGAATGTCAATACTCCTTCTGGAGCACATGATGCTTCTACTAAGAAGTACGTAGATGACAATGTCTATAAAGACGTCAATCATCCTGTTACTCTTACAAATCAGAATCTGGATGACTATCAAGCTGGAAATACTGGCTACTATTATGCACCAGGTGGCAATAGCGTAGCTAACAAGCCATCTGGTGTAGGTCATTTTGCTCTTGAAGTGATACGGTCTGCAGATGGAGTATATACGCAGTTCTTATGGGATCCGACTGCTCAAGAGACATGGATGCGATTCTGGAACGGTTCTGCTTGGACAGCTTGGGTAAGAGCTGGTGGCAAGTGGACGAATGACAACATCTCATCTATCAACAGCAATCTGACAAACAGAATCAACAGTTTGCAGTCTTCTGTCAATAGCAGCGTATCAAGTCTTCAGGCTGCCTCTACTAAACATGACAATACACTGAAAGCTATTATAGCTAAAGTCTGGGGTGGAGCGACTATCAATTCTGATGGCACAGTCAATTGGGGCAAAGGCAACAATTCTTGGCAGAAGATTCCTATTGCAGACCTCAACATCTTCTCTGCTTCTTCAGTCGACGACAATACAGTCGCCAACTCTATTCGTTCTCGTTCTTTGCATGACGATGACATCAAGGCTCAGTGATAGACATGCCATCTCAAGGAGCTAAACTAGCAGGAACAGTCACCGGTGTATCTCAGACTGGAGAGGTCGGCGATCCTAATTCGTGGGCAAACGCAAGTGTGTCTTTTGGCAAGAAGTCTGCTATGGGCCTTCCTGGCTCTGCCGGCAATTTAGCTACATATTGTTATTGCAGATTCAGATGGACAGTCAGAGTATACGATGACATGTCTGTCACGCTTCAGATCACAGACTTTACTGCAGAGCAGAACTGGATAGCAGGCGCCATGTATCCAGTCGCATTCTATGCTGGTACTAGAAAATGGTACTGGCAATGGGAGAATGGAGCGATGCATGCAAAGTACAACGCTGCTTATCCAGGCGACTACATCAGATACACGAACATGCAAGAACGGACAGTTGGTGTGCCTGATCCTCACGGCAGATTCTATTGGACATTCAATACTGGTGAGAAAGACATCTGCAAGCTTACAGACATAGGCTGGTCGTTAGAACATCAGAATGCAGGAAATCTGTATGTCAGTGGCATTGGTCTGTATAGTGGTGTGACTCAAGCTTCGTATCCAGAACCAGTCAGAATAGAAGTTCCAAATCTAAAAGTCTATCTTGACTATTTTCCGATGGCTGTAAGAAAGAGTGGCAACTGGAAGTCTTGCAACAGATCTGGAGGTTCATTGCAAAGAATGTCTTCTGGAAAGTGGACTAACATCAAGAACACAGAATCTAGTTCTGGCACTAATCACGCATTCAGAAAATCTGGAGGAGGATGGACAAAGCTTTCGAAGACAGGCGCAGAAAGTTAGAAGTAATTGCTTTCAGAATTTGCAAAAAAAACAGACAGCTTCTGACAGATGCTGTCTGCATTTTTCAAGCAGACAATGACTTTGCTACAATGGTGCAATCAGTATGCTTGTCTGAAAATCTAGATCTGACTGGAAACGTACAGCAAAAACTATAAGCAAGGAGAACAACAAATGGCATGGACTAAGACAGCTAACATCAAAGGCGATCCTGGCAATGCTGGCCAAAGAGGTTCTAAGCTGACAGTACAGACTGCCCCCCCAAGGCTCTTTAGTAGATGACTGGAACATAGACCCTGAAACTGGTGACTTGTACAGTTGTGAAGGAACTAAGACACAGTTTGCTACATTTGATGCTAGCACAGGTACTCTAAGATTCTGGAACAGAGAGACAGTACCCTCAGTAGGAGACAAAGACCCTGAAGGTCATAATGTAGACAATGTCTTCACTGAGATAGACAAACCAATCGATTGGAACAATCCAAGCTTTGCATTTCATTCTATAGCGAGTAATATTAAGGTAGTTACAGCAGTAGACAGAGTCTCTTTCGTTCATGCTGTGAATATGTTCGCCGAATGCCGTTCTCTTGCAACTCTAGACTTGTCAAATTTTGACACTAGTAACACAACAAGCATAACAGGCATGTTCTACAATTGTTCGTCTTTAACAACTCTAGACTTGTCTAGCTTCGATACTAGAAATGTGATAAGTATGAGTTACATGTTCTGCGGTTGTTCGTCTTTAACAACTCTAGGCTTGTCTAGCTTCAATATTAGTAAAGTGACAGATATGTCCTGGATGTTCTTTGGCTGTTCTAAACTTACAACTGCAAATTTGTCTAATTTTGATACTAGCAATGTGACAAACATGAACAATACGTTAGGTCAATGTCCTGAGCTTTCACTAGACTGTTCTCATTGGAACGTAGACAAAGTGACGGAACATGTCGATTTCAACAAGTATTCTCCAAATGTCATTCCACCAGTCTGGAAGAACTAAAATACAAGCTACGATTCATATTGAAAATCAAATGCGAGATCAAGAGGTTTCACAGAAAGACTCTAGTTTTTCACAGTCTCTTGATATAATATAATTATATGGAACTGAAACTAGAAGAAGATCTGAATATAGTCTTGCCAGACAATGTCAAAGTCTGGGAATACAAGTTCGTACTTGATGATGATTGTGTAAGAAACAGCAACAACATTGGATATGGACGAACTTGGCGTCAGCAGATATGGTTCAACAAGCAACGAAACGAACAGAAAGCTAAGCTTGTAGAACTGGGCAAGAAAGCTGCTGAGACATACTCTGGCAAGACTATGACAAGATGTTTCTGTGTAGTCGACGTCACAAACAAGACTAATCACAGATTCGATCCACCAAACTTCGAACTGACTCAGAAAGATCTGATGGATGGCATAGTCCAGGGTGGCGTACTTGAAGATGACAACAGCAAAGTCATTGTTGGTACGCTGTTCAGAGATGGTGGAGAGAAGATGCGAACAAACTATACGATGACAATCAGACTGTATGATCTGAGCAAGGAAGAACAATGACATATGGAACAGTGATAGCAGCAGTCATAGTATCTGTGATTCTGCCATTTGCAATCAATCTCATCAAGAACAAAGCTGTATCTTCTAATGTAGCTAGCTGGCTAGCAATAGCTATTTCAGCAGCTTGCGGTCTTGGTACAGCCTTTGCTTCTGGCATGCCATCTTCTCCAGAAGAAGTTCTTGCAGCAGTTTTCGCTGTAATTGGTGGCGTACAGGTAGCATATCGCTTGTTCAAGTCTGTCGGTGTCACTAACAAGTGGCTTGACAGTCTTGAAGGCATTGGCTCTAAGACAGATTCTGAAGCTGTCGAATCTAAATAGCTTGGCAATGCAATCAGCAAAGCTTCTCATCTCTTTCAAATGAGGCATAGCATACAATGACATTTAAGACAGAGTTCTTTGAAAAAGAATATGACATACCAGACGGATATCTAGCTGTCAAGACTAGAGCATGTTCTGCTCGAATCAATGTCAATCTAGACTGCTTTGAAAAGACTGAACTTGAGAAAGCTTGGCTGACATACGAAGGGTGTACGAATGTCTTTGTCGAACATACTTACACTAAGACAGACGACGACCCTGCTAAATATGACGATGGCATCGACCGTTCTAGAAGTCGTGGCTATGTAGTGGCGGTTCATTATGACACTGACGAAGGCGTAGTATATTTGCTGCTAGCAATAGACAAGGCGTATGAAGAGCTTTGCGATCTGATTCTTGACGGCTCTCTTGGAGCTGTGTCTATGGGGTGCAACTGCACTCTATATTGTTCTAACTGTGGCGGAGAGTTCGATGACTGTCATCCATGCGAATGCAGAGCATGTCCGAATCTGATTGGCACTCAAATAGACGGTCATCTAGTCTATGATATCATGCGAGATGTCAATTTCTACGAGATTTCAATTGTAGCTGAGCCAGCGGATCAGACAGCTCTGTTCTATGAAGTTATAGACAATAGTTCTGATACAGAAAATACAGAAACCCAGAATCTAGATGATGCGGTCTTTGACGATTCTGTAGACAGTATTATCGAAAGTTCTAAGAGAATGTCTGCATACGAAGGGTCTGAAGAAGACTTTGACAAAGACATTCAGTATGCAATTGCAGATAAGTGGAGGCTCTTGTCTTCTACAAAAGAGATTGCTAGCTATATGGATGACTTCAATCTTAAAGAAGATGAACTTCCAGACATGATGCTTGTCAAAGCTAACAAATATGCAGTTGTCAATATAGACATCAATGACAATGAAGCATCTGATGCTTTTCTGTATAGTAAGCATTCTAGCAAAGCCAGACAAGTAGACATATCTGCATGCTATGACCTGTATTCTGTCTTGAAGACAGTGCAAGATGCCTTAGACAATGATAGTATATTCTGAAGGAGAATGATTATGACAACAAACAGAGATCTAGTATTTGCAGGCATGAGACTTGCAAGCAAAAAAAACAGCTTATGACTATCCAAAGATCTATGAATTCGAATTTTTCGTATCTGTAGATGAAGTAGAAGAAGATCTTTCTAAAGTCACAGACATTAGCAAGATACCGAAAGACAGTTCTAAGTTTGTAGATACTGCATTTGAGTTTTTGTTTGATGAAGGCAATTCTATTGAATGTGCTTTGCAGTTCTATCCGTATCCTATAAAGTCCGATTCTGGTGAAGATGAATTGAAGTTCGTAGCTTCTGGCACAAAAGATGAATTGGAAGATGCATACTATTCATTGTTCAAGAACTTTACTAGAACGCCCTTTGACAATGCTCATTTGAAAGTTAAGGCTACAGATCCTGAATGGCAGAGGATGCATCTTACAGAAAAACTTTTCAATTCTAACATCTGACGGTTTTTGCTTTCATCTTCTTTAATTCTGTCATAATTTAACATAGAATGATCATTGAACCAACAATAGAAATGGAAAGGTGATTGACATGGCATATATGAATGGCATTGACATATCTAACTGGCAGAGAGGCATAGATCTTTCCACTGTTCCTTGTGACTTTGTGATCTGCAAAGCCACAGAAGGAACATACTACGTATCTGGCGACTGTTCTCGTCAGGTAGAGCAAGCTCTGTCTTTGGGCAAAGCCATAGGCATATATCACTATGCTAATGCAGGTGATGCTAAAGCAGAAGCTGATTTCTTTGTCAACAACTGCTCTAACTGGATCGGCAAAGTCATTTGGTGCCTTGACTGGGAAATGCAGAACAATGCTATCTTCGGTTCAGGTGCAGCTTCTCAGAACTGGATCAGAACATTCTGCGACAGAGTCAAAGAACGCACTAAGACCGAACCGCTTGTCTATACTTCAGCTGGCTATCTGAATGAAGTTCAGAACATTGGAAACAGAGGTCTGTGGATCGCTCAATATGCTGACATGAACCCGACTGGCTACCAGGCTACTCCATGGAATGAAGGCGCATATACCTGCGCTATTCGTCAGTATTCTAGTTCTGGCAGACTGAATGGCTATGATGGCAATCTCGATCTGAACAAGTTCTATGGCGACAGAGCTGCTTGGGACAAGTATGTTGGAACTTCTACATCTGTGACACCAGCTCCAACTCCTGCTCCTGCACCAGCGCCAACTCCTGCTACTAGCACCTACACAGTCAAGTCTGGCGACACTCTGTCTGGCATCGCCTCTATGTTTGGCACTACATATCAGGCTATTGCACAGCTCAATGGTATCGCTAACCCGAACTTGATCTATCCTGGTCAAGTACTGAAAGTCAATGGCATTGCTGGTTCTGCTGCGCCAGTTCCAAGCTCTGGCACTACCTATACAGTCAAGTCTGGCGATACGCTTTCAGGCATTGCTGCCAAGTATGGCACTACATGGCAGGCACTGCAAAAGCTGAATGGCATTGTCAATGCCAATGTCATCTATCCTGGACAGGTGCTGAAGATCTCTGGAGCTGCTCCTGCACCAGCGGCTCCTTCGGTCAGCACCTACACAGTCAAGTCTGGCGACACTCTGTCTGGTATTGCTGCAATGTTCGGCACTACTTATCAGGCTCTTGCTGCTAAGAATGGCATTGCAAATCCGAACTTGATCTATCCTGGTCAGGTCATCAATATCTGATCATAGACATGTTGAAAGAAAGTGATGACAGTTGTACACTCTGAAACTGAAGAATGGCGATCTAGACTTCTCTGACAGACGTGGCACTGTCATCACTGGTTCAGACAAGCTTGTGCAAGCTTTAGGCTTGTGGGTGTCTGAATCTCTGCATGTTGACAGATTCCATCCACAGTATGGAGCTAGACTTCAAGACATGATTGGCAGTCCTCAGACAGAAGAGTTCCAGTATCAAGTCGAATCTGAATTGCGAAGAGTAGTCAACGAATACATACTTCAGCAAGCTGAACAGTTCGATCGACATCCTGAAAACTTCTCTAAGTCTGAAGTCATAGTACAAGTTCTGCTTGTGACTAGCTACTTCAAAAATGACACTTTGTGGTGTTCAGTCTATGTCAGAACGATGGCTGGAACTACAGTGTCATTAGAACAGGAAGTCATCTGACATGACAGTAGTAAGAGTTGACCAGCAGCATACTAGGAACACGTTCTCTCAATGGGTTCAAGATGCAAACCAGATTCTTGGTGAACGAGTCTTAGTCTGTGAGATGTGGAACAGCAACAATGTTCCTGCAAACATTGAAAGATGCAGATGGTGCTATGACGATGTCTATGGTCAGTCTGACACTACAGGCGGAATATGCCCTTGCTGTTTTGGAACTACATACAAGCATGGCATCAGACTAGCATTGTTCACATCTGCTATCATTTCAGCTATCAAGTCGACGTCTCAGTATGACAAAGAGCGTGGCGAGTTTGATACTGCTGACGCTGTAGGCAATTTTGCTCCAGATGTAGATCTGCATACTAAAGACTTTGTATTGAGAATAGACGGCTGGGATGTCACTGACAGAGGTCTGAAGCCCAGAATCACAGAATCTTGGCAAGTCAAGGGCAACTTTAACGATGGCTTTCTCAAAGATGGATACAGACATCTTGGAGAAAGCCAAAGAATAGGTGCTCAAGTGCCTCTGTCAAGAACAGACCAGTCAAATCCCATAGTTGACATAGTCTATGATGGCATGCGAGCATCATTAGTCTCTGATGGGCAGCCTTTTGTAGTCTATGACGAATCCGTGCCAATATTCGACTGGGCACAAAGAAGAAACTATAGGATAAAGCAAGTTCAAGACGTAGCTCTTCTGACGACTGAAAGACTTGCAGGTTTTAGAACAGGACAGTTCAGATAGAGTTACGACGTTTATCTCTGTGATTCTGAAAATGCATAGGCATATAATTATCCATATATGATATCTGAGTATCACAGAGAATAACCTCGTAACTCTGAGAACATACTGAGAACTATTCTAATAATGAATATGACAGGGAGGTGACATTCTATGGCAGTAGGCAATCCATTCAATGGTGGAGATCGAGACAGTGCAGAAGACATGGTCTTCATACCATCTTCTCTTCCACTAGTATCATCTATCAATCTAGATTCGTTGATGGCGCATTTTGACGACAACGTCTATGACAAGTCACCGACTTCGCATCTTCGTCATATCATAGAGGTTCTGTGCGGAAAGTCTGGCTTTGGTGGTCTTCTGTACAAGTCTGTAAGAGACTGGCTAAATGGCGGAGTAGAGACAGCTTGGCTTGGCTTCGTAGATCAGCTGTTCGCATCTATATATGGTCTTCCAAGAATCTACAAGGAGACTACTGTCTTCAATGTCTCAGACGCAATACTTACTGCAGACGAAGTGTCAGAAGCTCTTGTCAAAGAAGCTTGGTACAAAGCTAGATTTGTAGAGCTGATGCATGCTCTCAATTCTGGCGGCACTGTCAAGGGCTTCAGATACGCAGTCATGGCGATATGCTATTGTGACTGCGACATCTATGAGACTTGGAGATACAAGAAAGAGAGCTTCCCAGTCGGTCGTCTAGGGTATACTCTATACAATGAAGTCGTCATCTGCCCTTACAACAAACAAGTGACAGAGCAGCAGAAAGAGCTTCTGCTAAGAGTTCTTGACAGACTAAAGCCATCTGAGACAGTCGTCACGATAGATGTCAATGGCATAGAAGCTTACAAGAAGAAAGACATCAGATCGATATCTGCTTCGTCTTCTTACTTCGAAGTGCAGAAGACTCTGACTAATTCAGTCGACAACAGCAAGCTAGCATCTAAAGTCCAAATGTTTGGAAGCAACTGCGCATACGGCTATGACGAGTTCTTGAAGCTTGGTCTTGGAGAAGAGACAGAAGTCAGAAAAGCTATAGAAGACAGGACTCAGGAATATTCTGAATACTATGTCTATGACAAGTCTACTGTAAGTCAGATAGCATCTGTAGACTATCAGATCGTAGACATGAATGGAGAGCTTGCTAAAGAGCCAGACTGGACTGAGAAAGTCTCTACTATCAGATGGTCTGCATGGCAGAACATCCCATTGGCAGACTGCCCAGAGAACTATCCTGGCGGCAAGTTCGGAAGGACACCAAAACGAGCTCCAGCTGTCAACAAAGACGGTACTGAATACATATTCGACTGGAATTCGCAAGCAGAATATGAAGCTTGGAAAGAAGAGCAGATAGTCAAGGCTGGCGGAGAAGTCAAGAATGGTCAGTTCAGATACAGACTGTCTGTTTCGACAGTAGCTACTACTTACACTCCAGACATGTCATTGGTGTCTGTGAATGATGCATACAATTCGTCTCAGACTTTGCCAGACGTTCAGCCTCAAGAACTGAATAGCTACAACAAGGTCGTACTTAGGAGAAGATCGTAATCGATGGCTAAGACTTCAGCAGAATGGTCAGAACAGATATGCTCAGCTCTTGCTAATCTTGACCCGCAGATCAGTACTGAGATTGGTGACCCTATACGCAAAATCATTGACGCTTGCTCATCTGTAGCGGCAGCCATAGATATCAACAGTCAAGTCAACATGTCATTCTTCGATCTCGATTCGAAGACTGGTGCAGAACTTGATGCTATAGCTTCATGGCTTGGCTTTGGTCGCAGACTTGGAATCAGGGCAGTAGGAACAGTGCGATTCTTCATAGACGAGCCTGCTACGCTGTCTATAGCTATTCCAGCTGGCACTCAGGTCACAGATGGCAAAGTGACATTTGAGACGACATCTTCGTCTGTTCTAGCCCAGTACGATCATGAAGTCTTTGTCAGAGTTCAGTGCACTACAACAGGCTCTGCTGGCAATGTCAATGCATACACTATCAACCAGGTCGTATCGAATGTCACTTCGAACTATGATCTGCAAGTAGAGAATCAGCTGAACACGTCTAATGGCAAAGATGCTGAATCTGACGCAGAACTGAGAAAGCGCATTCGTCAGACGTTCTTGCGAAATGTAGCTGGTACAGAAGATGCCTACAGAGGAGTGTCTGACAAAGTAAATGGCACTAGACGAGTCAATGTCGTCGGTCCAATAGAGAGATGGGAAGAGCAACTTCAAGTCGTCAAGCTATCAGATGCTCAGGGTGGTGACTATGGCTTCAAGTCTTTGATACCATGCTCCAAATACACATGGCCAAGACAGACATATCTTGTAAAAGAGCCTGGCACTCCTAGTGAGCATACGTACAAAGAAGGCGTAGAGTACGAAGTAGACAGATCTCATGACATAGCTCATCCAATTGTCAGAATCAAGATGGATGGAGCTATGCTAGATCTAGACAACAAGTCTGGTGAAGAACTAGACAAGATTGGTTCTGCACTGATTCAAGACAATGGAACTCCTCTGTACAGATTCAGTGGAAGCTCAGCTACTGGTACTGTGTCATTTGGTTTTGACATTGCTCTTAAGTCCAATCTGACGATCAAAGCCGGAGCTAGAATCAGATCTGCTGCTGGCGACATCTTCAAGACTCTTGCTGACACTACTATCTATTCTGGAATGCTTGGCTCTGCAGCTGTCCCAGTTGCTTCTGAACAGTACAAAGCGATATCAATACCTACTGGAACTAAGATGACATATCTTGACCGTACTGGCTTCAAGGTGCAAGTGTCTAAAGCAATATCTGGTGGCGAAGCTAAGTGGACAGATGCTGTATACCGCCAGAAGATACTGGAACTTTTTGGCAAGAAGATACAGATCGCTGAAGGCGACTTCTTGTTCTTCAAGCATGAATACACACCTATCGATTCTAGAAATGATCCAGCAGCTAATCCGCCGCTAGTAAACAAAGTAGATGTGTTTGTGGACGGTCAAGATACGCAGCAGATAAGAGAAGTAAGTCAGATAGCTTCTGTCACACTTAACAACGACACTAAGTCTATGTGGTACTGCAAGAACTTCTACTATGAAGATGGCTCTCAATGCGTCAATGGTCAGAAGATAGAAGTTCTTGGATACTGCCCAGTAGTGAAAGTTCCAGACAGCTTCAATGTCAATGGAGCTATGTACAGAATAAACGAACACTACAAGCTTGTCAAAAACCAGATCTTGACTAGAGGTTCTGTAAGAGAGATCGATGCGCTAGCTTGGACACCTGGCGTATCGATACCTTCTGACGGGTCGTTCACTGAGATGACTTATGACTTCAATCGTACAGTGTTCGTAACAGAACAGTTGCTTGATACTAACAGGCAGATCTGCACAGATGTCTTGTGTCATGAAGCTAAACGAATCGGTCTTACAGTCAATCTGATCGTGCAGAATGTTCTTGGCGAATCAGATGAAGACTTGCTAGCAAACGTCAATGCATTGCTTGATGACTGGGCTGACAATCTTGAATTTGGACAATGGATACAGTGGTCAGATCTGGAAATGACAGTTCGTCAAGCTGTGGGCGTAGATGCTTGCAGAATAGCCACTGCTAAAGACGCTTGGCGTACTGTGACAGTCGGCGACAATGTCGGAAAGAAAGTAGCTCAGGGCATTCAGACTCATGAGACTTACAAGTCTTTCTTGCCAAAACAGCACAATGAAGATTTCAGACTTTGGGAAAGCATGATTCCAGAAATCTATCAAGTCAACATTGTGCGTACAGCATCTAACACTTATTCAGAAGACTATAAGCCAGCATGATAGAAAGAGACAGAAATAGCGTGGACTAAGACTACTAGCATCAAAGGCGAACCAGGCAATGCAGGCTTGAGAGGCTCAAAAGTCTCAGTTGGTGCGAAAACCTTACAAACCTAGATCTGTCTAGCTTTGATACTAGCAAAGTGACAGACATGCAATACATGTTCTATGACTGTTCTAATCTTACGCTAGACTGTTCTCATTGGAATGTAGACAAAGTGACAAATCATAAAAATTTCAATCATAACGCACCCAAAGTCATTCTACTTGTCTGGAAGAACTAACGAAGTTTTGACAGATTGATTCTAGAAAACATCTAATGCATGATAGAATATAATTATATGGTACAGTAACACTTCGAGAAAGGAAGACAATATGAAGATATTCCAGAAAGTACAAGGCAATCTCGCTACTAATCTTTATGTGACGAGCAACAATAAGACTGCTGCTTCTGCGTCTAAGCCAGTTACTTCAGTCAATGCTATGCTTACTAGAATGAATGTCAAGACTGGATCAGAAAGACTGCTGAAGTCATTTAAGACTGGCTCTGCAGATGAAGCTCTAAGACTAGCTGAAAAGCAGTTTGGCAAGATGACAGAAGTCAAGATAGCTAGAGGTCTTCATTCTGCAGGCGCTTATGATAAAGCTTCTAGAAGATCTGCAGCTGGAAGACATTCTGACGCAGATACTGGAAGCTTCCAGTTTGTCATTGATTCTGAGTTTGCTTATGAAGCACTGGATGCTTATGGTCTAGCTGATGGTTTTGAAAACAAGACGCCAAAAGAGCAGTCGCGTGCTATTGACGATGCTGCAAGAGCTATTATGCGAGATACTCCTGCAAATGTTGATGTCAAGTACGACAATACGACATCTGGACCAATGCTGACTTTCTTTGGAAACGTTGACGATCTTGAAGCTGCATATGACGATGTCATCGAACCAATTGTTGATGCAAGTTGGCAAGAATATGCATATGATTGGGATATGCTAGATACGAATGACAAACATGATTCAGACGAATCTACTCCCAGACATAAAGCCTCTATAAGATCTGCAGCTCGTTCATTCAAGACTGCTCGCAGAAAGCTGTCTATGCAAGAAAAGCTAAGGCTGATAGATGAAGATCGTCTTGAAGATGATGACTTCGACTTGTAATGCAGATTTGCTAACTTATGACTAGAAGTTGCGACGTTGTTCTCTGTGAACCTTAGATTGCTAGTATTATAAATTATATTCATGGTATATGAAAGCATCACAGAGATAAACCTCGTAACTTCTAGAATATACTGAGAACTATTCTAACAAGGAAATTTAGCACAATGGCAGAAATGACATTCTACAGATTCGATGCTGATGGCGCGAACTCAGACGAAGAGTTTGGTTTTGCCATTGCAAACGCTAGAGACTTCAGTCAAGACGCTACTGAAGACTTTCTGTATCTAGATCCAGATACTTGTCAGTGGACAAGCTATTCAGATAGCATAGATCCGACTTACAATCTTGATGATGCTATGCAAGAAATGGCCGACAATTACGAAGCAGACAGCTACAATGTCTTGCAAGATAACACTCTGACTACAGTATCGATAGCTTCGAGTCAGATCGACAGAAGATCTAAGCTCAATGATGAGCTAGAATACGGCATAGATATCGATCTGAATGACATGACTGTGACAGGTGCAAGAAAAGATGTAGAAGCTTGGCAGAAAGCGAAGAATATGAAGGCAGTAGAAGATGCGATCAAGACTTCTGGCATAGTAGAACCAGAATGGATCGAACACGATGACATTGCAATTCTGAACAATCATAAGTTCGATACTGTCATTCAGACTAGCTTCGACGGCAAGCTTCATCTGTACTATGACAACATAGACTACGGCGCATTCGATTCAATTGCAGATGCAGAAGACTTCTATTACGATCTTCATGACACTTCTCTGACATCATATTCAGACAAAGACTTTACAGATGAATACGAAGACTACATTGACAATTTCTATGATGTAGACGAAGAGCTAGAACAGAATGACGACGTAGAAGACATTGAAACTGCTTCTAGGACTGCTGGAGTATGGAAGCTGAATCTAGATGCACCAATCACAGCTCAAGACAAGAAGACTTTCCTTGACAATTCTATAGACGTAGACCAGTCTGAGACAGATGATGGTCATGTCATTCTGACTATGACAGGCAATGACAAAGTAGTAGCAGACACTGCAGAATTCCTTGGTCTGACATCAGATTTTGCAGCAGATGCATATACTAGCTCTGACACTCCAGAGGCTATTGGTAAAGAAGCCCCTATAGAAGACGCAGAGACTGAACAAGAAGCAGAAGAGCAAGAAGATTCTGAGCAGAAAGATAAGGTCAAAGATGACATTGCTAGCATTCTAGAATCTTTCAAGAACGAAGTGTCTGATCGAGACGCATCTGTCAAGACTTCTGCTTCGACATTCAACTGGACAGACAGAGACGGTGTGCTGCATGAATGCTACAGTCTGAAAGACTTGCAAGACTCTCTCTACAAATATGCTGACGATGTGCAAGAAGTCGACGTTCTAGATCTGAACGATGATCTGTTCACAGTATACAAGCCAGCTAACAGATTCTATTGGACAGCTTCTAAGAACAAGCAGACTGCACTAGATCCAAGACGAAAGTTCAGTTCATCATTTGCAGCGCTGAAAGCTGTGCTGAAAGATTGCAATGCAAAATTCAGTATCGATACAAATGACTATGAACAGGGAGAGCTGTTTGCTTCAAGACAAGCTGCAGATTCAGCCGAAGTCGTTCACGACACAGATGACAACAAGTGGAACGTAGTAGTCAAGCATGAAGATCAGACAGACACGAATGCAGATGCAGATTCTGCAGAAGATGGTCAGATAGAGCAGTTCAATACTGAACAAGAAGCAGACCAGTACATAGAAAGCAACGGTCTTGAAAAGACAGACAGTGAGAACGAAGACCATCTTCCAGCAGAAGTGTCAAAAGCTGCTAGCTCTGAACTGAATCTGTTCTCAGTCAAAGATGCAGATGGATGCGTACTGTCTGTCAACATCACTAAAGATGAAGACTTGCTAGATGACGACGATGCTCTATATGTGCTAGAATCAGGCCTTGGAGAACCAGACCTACTTAGATTACGCTATACTAATGCATCAATATTCAAGAATGAAGACAGAAAGTACGACTGGACTGTAGAGTCGGATGAAGCTGTTGTATGCAGTGGGCAGTCAGACACTTTCGATGAAGCAGAACAGAATGTCTATGCAAATCTGAAAGAGTGGCTGACAGATCTAGCAGCTCAGACATCTTGTCAAGAACTCGATCTAGATGAAGATGCAGACATTGTCAATGAAGACTACGACATAAGCTACAGATATCCTGAAGAATGAGAAGTCTTTTTGATATGATAAATA
>OFMB01000682.1_pt1 | contig 19502 bp, 30 predicted proteins | sample 1541111 | NCBI WGS metagenome assembly OFMB01 (sample SAMN04209241, study PRJEB22552) | human gut metagenome | biome: gut; material: feces | host: Homo sapiens | place: USA: Oklahoma
TGTAGGTGGTCATGGCGGTGCCGATGCTCTCCAGCGGCACGCTGAGGAACTGCGCAGCCTTGCCGCCGGCGGTCTGCGCGGCTACGATATCGCTGCCCAGACCGTTCACCGCGCCCTGCAGCACCACGCTGCCGATGGCAGTAATACTGCACTGCAGACCCATGGGGAGGCCCATGGCGCAAAGCTTTGCGCAGTGCGGAGCGCTGATGCGCCCTTCTTCCTTATTCCAGCGCAGTTCCGGGTAGTGGCGCATGATGTAAATAAGGCTGCCGATGCCTGCCACAGCCTGACTGAACACGGTGGCAAAAGCCGCGCCGAACACGCCCATGTTGAACAGGATGATGCAGGCAAGGTCCAGCCCGATGTTCAGCACGCTGGCCACCAGCAGGAAATACAGCGGGCGCTTGCTGTCGCCCAGTGCACGCATCAGGGCGCTGGTCACATTATAAAGCAGCGTGAAGGGGATGCCTGCAAAAATGGTGCGGATATAGATATCCGCAAGGTCGATGATATCGGCCGGGGTGTTCGTCCACACCAGCACCAGATGGGTCATTGCCACCGTAACGATGGTAAGCACCGTGGCAAAGGCGATGGACAGCCACACGGTATTGGCGGTGTAGCGGCGCATCTCGTGGTGGTCGTGGGCGCCGAAGGTCCATGAGATGGGGATGGAAAAGCCACAGGCAATGCCGTTGACAAAGCCCAGCACCAGATAGTTCAAACCGCCCACACTGCCTACCGCCGCCAGTGCTTCCACGCCCACGAACCGCCCCACGATGATGGTATCGGCCAGATTGTAGAACTGCTGGAACAGGCTGCCCAGCATCAGCGGCACAGCAAAGGCAAGCAGCAGCTTCAGCGGACTGCCCTGCGTCATATCTTTGGTCATGGAAATATACCTCCTGCCCACACAAAAAAGATGGATGTTCGCATTTTTGCCGTGAAAAACGCCCTGCCGGAAAAGCGGCAGGACGTTGTAAGGATTCATGAGTGGTATTATAGCGGAGCAGCGCCGGTTTTACAAGACTTGGTTTGCATCAACATTTCCATTTTTTTGCCCAAAGAATTGGTTATTTTGCTCATTCCGCGTAGTGTGCCAGAAACTGTTTGGTGCGCTGTTCCCGCGGGTGGTCGATCAGCTGCTTTGCAGGGCCTTCTTCCACCACCACACCGCCGTCCATAAACAGGATGCGGTCGGCCACATCCCGGGCAAAGTGCATCTCGTGGGTCACAATGATCATGGTGGTCTTGCGGTCGGCCAGCTCCCGCAGCACCCGCAGCACCTCGCCGGTCAGTTCCGGGTCAAGGGCGCTGGTGGGCTCGTCGAAGCAGAGGATGTCCGGGTGCAGCGCCAGCGCACGGGCAATGGCTACCCGCTGCTGCTGCCCGCCGGAAAGCTGGTGCGGGTAGTGGTCTGCCCGCTCCGAAAGCCCCATCTGCGCCAGAAGTTCCCGCGCCTGCTGTTCCAGCTGGGCGTGCACCGCCTTTTTGTTGGCGCGGTAGTCCGGGCGCTCCTTTGCCAGCAGTTCCCCTGCCAGCATCACGTTCTGCAAGGCGGTATACTGCGGGAAAAGGTTGAAGTTCTGGAACACCAGCCCGAAGTGCAGCCGCTTTTTGCGGATCTCGCTCTCCCGCTGGGTGGCGGGGTCGGCGGCGTCCCACATGGTCTCGCCGTTCACCCGGATGCAGCCGGTGTCCGGCCGCTCCAGAAAGTTCAGGCAGCGCAGCAGGGTGGTCTTGCCGGAGCCGGACGAGCCGATGATGGCCAGCGCTTCGCCCTGCTCCAAGGTAAGGGAAATATCCTTTAAGACCTTTGTATCTCCGAAATTTTTGCCAATGCCGGAGGCTTCCAGTAATGCCATATTCTTAAAACCCTCCTCAGCAGCGGAAATAATCCAGTTTCTTTTCAGCCCAGTTGAACAACAGGGTGAGCGCGCCTACAAACACAAGGAAGAACAGCGCCGTGGAGAACAGCGGCCAGATCAAGCCCTTTGCGCTGTACTCCTTGGCCATCATGATGATCTCCTTGTTGGCGATGGTGTTTGCCAGCGAGGTGTCCTTGACAAGGGTGATGATCTCGTTGCCCATGGGCGGCAGGATGCGCTTGACCACCTGCAAAAGGGTGACCTTGAAAAAGATCTGCGTGCGGGTCATGCCCAGCACCTGCCCGGCTTCGGTCTGCCCTTTGGGCACGGCCTCGATGCCGCCGCGGTAGATCTCGGAAAAATAGCAGGCGTAGTTGATGGCAAAGGCTACCACCGCCGCCACCATGCGCCCGCCGGAGCCGGAGGGCCACGGATTATTCATGCCCAGCAGGCCGGGGCCCAGATAAATGACGATGATCTGCAGCATCAGCGGCGTACCGCGGATGACCCAGACAAAGGTCTTTACCGCACCGGAAAGCAGCCTGCACCGGCTCATGGAGCCAAAGGCCACCACCAGCCCCAGCGGCAGCGCAAACAGCAGCGTAAGGGCAAACAGCTCACAGTTGAGCAGGAACGCGCCGGAAAGGCGCCCAAGGATCACAGACACAAAAACACACCCATCTATCGTTTTGTTTTACGCCCGGCTCAGTCGGCCAGCGCCAGCTCGTACTTCTCGGCCAGCGCCTGCATGGTGCCGTCGGCCTTCAACGCGTCAAAGGCGGCATCCACTGCGGCGGCGGCATCGCTGCCCTTGCGGAAGGCCACGCCGTACTCCTCGGCGTTCAGCTCGTCCACAATCTTCAGACCGGCGTAGTCGGTGCCTTCCCCGATCATGGCGTTGGCAAGGGTCAGATCCAGCACAGCGGCATCTGCCGTACCGGCAGCTACTTCCATCAGGCAGTCGGTCTGCACGCTCTTGGAAACGTAGTCCGCCTTTGCAAGGTTCTCATCGCCCTGAATGGCGGCTTCGCCGGCAGAACCGGCCTCGGCTACCACGGTCTTATCGGCAAGGTCGGCGGTGGAGGTGTAGGCGGTGCCCTCCTTTACCACCACGACCTGTGCGTTCTTGGCATAAGCCTTGGTGGTGGCAGTGTTGGCCATGATATCCTCGGTCAGGGTCATGCCGTTCCAGATACAGTCGATGCTCTTGGCGTCCAGCTCCACCACCTTGGTGTCCCAGTTGATCTCCACGAACTCCGGCTCTACGCCCAGCTTTGCGCACACAGCGGTGGCAAGCTCGGTATCAAAGCCGGTAAAGTTGCCGTCGGCATCGGTGTAGTTCATGGGCTCGTACACGGTGTAGCCGATGACCATTTTGCCCTTGCCCTTGATGTAGTCCAGATCGCTGCCCGCTGCGGCGGAAGCAGAACCGGCTGCACTGCCGGAAGCAGATGCCGCCGCAGAGGTGGATGCACTGCCGCCGCAGGCTGCAAGGCTCAGTGCCAGAGCACCGGCCAGAAATGCACTTGCAATACGCTTGAGTTTCATATCTTTTTCCTCCCATAGGGGACGTTCTGCGTCCCGCTTCCCTCTCGATTTACTATTTTACCATGCTAAAGCGGTAAACTGTGGTTATAGAATAGCGCGTTTGCCGCCGTTTGGCAAGAGGAAATCTTTATTTTTTGCACAATGCACTGCTTTGCCCTGTCCATAAGCCCGCTTTTTGTGGGAAAGTGTGCATACCCCTTCCGTCTGCTCACTGCGTTAGCGCCTGAGGGGGTATCCATAAAAAATCCCCCCGCACTTTTTGTGCAGAGGGACATCCTGTTTTTATGATTACTGCTCCGCCATAGCCTTCAGCGCCGCCTTTTGCAGGTCGGTGACTGAGATGGTGCACAGCGCCTTCAGGTCGGCGTCTGTGCCGTCTGCGGAAAGTTTGCCGATCTCCACGGCATTTTTGCCCTTCAGGTAGCCGCACCAGCCTGCGCTGTGCTCGTACCATTCCTTGCCTAACGCGCTTGCGCTGCGCATTCCGTAACGGTCGCCCAGCTCGTTTTTGGTGTACACCGGCTCCCGCGGGGCAGACACAGTACCATCCGCGCTGACGGTCAGCTCCGGCTCGGTCATATCGCCGATGGCGCTGGTCACCCGGGCGTTCTCGTCCATGGTCACCACCGCCAGCGTGATCTTAGCCTGCACCTGTGCGTCCTTGTCGTCTGTGCCCGTAAGCCCCTGCGGCATTTCTGCCACTTCTACGCCCAGTTTGACCGTATCGCCCCGGGCAGCACCCAACACCTGTGCATTCTCGCAGGCGCGGACGACAGCATCCCGGTAACGGTCCACCGCGATGGTGCAGCCGGAGAGAAGGTCTGCATCGGTTGGCTTGCCGTCCGCATCCATTTTCAGCTTCTTCACTTCGTCCGGAGTCTTGCCCTCAAGCCAACTGCCAAAGGCGTCTGCCTGCTCTGCCCAGCCCTTTTTCAGACCGGACACCTCTGCCAGTGGGTAGTCTTTCCCTTTCTGGCGCTTGGTGCGGGTGTCGGTGGGGGTGGTCACCTTGCCGGTGCTGTCCGCACTGGCTGAAAGCTCCAGCTCATCCAGTGTCACCCCGGCCAGCTTGCCGTCTGCATCCAGCAGCACGGCAGCCGCTACGGTGTGGATGTTGCCCGCACGGTCTGTGCCGGTCGTCTCGGTCAGGACCCCCAGCCCGGTGCGCCACGCCGCGCTTTGCGCTGCACCGCTGCCCACAGAGGTGCTGCCGCTCACAGAACCGGAGCTGCTGCCGGAGTTTCCCCCGCCGCAGCCGGTCAATGTCAGTGCTGCCGCCAGCGTGCAGCACAAAAACCAACGCGATGCCTGTTTCATATCGTCACATACGCTCCCTTTCCGTGCCTGCATTGCAGACGCAGGCTTTGGAGCTAGTGTGCCCTGCCGCGCGGGTTTTATGAGCAGATGTTTACATCAGCGGGCTTAACAGCCGCAGCACGCTGTCCAGCACCGTACCCACCAGACCGGTGCGGCAGTCCGCGCACTGCACCTCCCGGCACTGGGGCAGGGTGCGGCGCACATCGTCCCGCAGGGTCAGCACCTGGCTGTTTTGCAGCAGCAGCACCCCGCACTCGAAGTGCAGAAACATACTGCGGTAGTCCATATTGATGCTGCCCACCACCGCCGCGCGGTCATCGCTGACGCAGCACTTGGCGTGGAGGAAGCCCGGGGTATACTCGTAGATGCGCACCCCCGCCCGCAGCAGGGGCAGATAGTACGAGCGGCTCAGCCGGAACACCAGCTTTTTGTCCGGGATGCCCGGCAGCACCAGCCGCACATCCACCCCGCGCTTGGCGGCGTTGCGCAACGCGTCCAGCATCTCCTCGCCAATGGCGAGATAGGGCGTATAAAAATAAACGTACTGCTGTGCTTGTGCCAGAATATCCAGATAGACCGTTTCTGCCACCGGCTCTTCGTCCAGCGGGCTGTCTGCGTAGGGCTGTACTACTCCATCGCTGGCGGGCAGCACCGCAAGCTGCGGACGGAAGGCGCTGTAATCCTGCTCAAAGGGCCGGAAGGCGTTCCAGAAATCCAGAAACATTACGGTAAAGTTCCACACCGCAGTGCCCTCGATGCGCAGGCCCGCGTCCTTCCAGTAGCCGAAGCGGGTGATCGCGTTGATATATTCGTCTGCCAGATTGATGCCGCCGGTGTAGGCTACTTTGCCGTCTATCACCACGATCTTGCGGTGGTCGCGGTGGTTCATCACCAGCGAGAGCAGCGGCACCACCGGGTTAAAGGGGATGCAGCGGATATGCGCCCGCTCCATGCGCACCACAAAGTCCTTGGGCAGACCCAGCAGGCTGCCGAAGTCATCGTAGATCAGCCGCACGTCCACCCCCTGCGCCGCTTTGCGCCGCAGAATGTCCTCCACGCCCTGCCACATCTTGCCCTGACTGATGATAAAAAACTCCAGAAAGATGCTCTTCTCTGCCTTTTCAAGGTCGGCCAGCAATGCCGGGTACATGGCCTCACCGCAGGAAAAATACCGGGCGGTGGTGTTCTTCCATGCAGGATAGCAGCCGTATTGGGTCAGGTAGCGGCTCACGCCCCGGTTTTCATCGCACAGCCCGGCGGTCTGTCCGGGCTGCTGGGCGCGGTCTGCCCGGTGCGCCTGCTCCACCGCCTGCATTTTGCTGCGCAGACGGCGGGAGGGCCGCTTGTTGCCAAAGGCCAGATACAGTGCCCCGCCCAGCAGCGGCAACAGCCCGATGAGGGCGATCCAGCCCACCTTATAGGCGCTGTTTTCGTCCTTGCGCACCAGATACAGAATGATCAGCAGGCTTAACCCATTGAGCACCCCGGTGACCCACACCCGCGCCGTGCCGGTGGTGAGGGCAAAAAACACCCACGCCAGCCATGCAAGCTGCAGCGCCACCAGCACCACCGTGACCGTGATGCGGTTGAGGATGCGGTTGAAAAACTTGACGATCGGCAACCGAAACAGCATACCATCTCCCCTTTCCGTGTTTCAATACGGTTAAGTATAACGCGGTTTTTCACCCTTTGCAAGTTTTTGGTGTCGGGTGCACCGGAATTATTCCTCGTAAAAAAATTCACCGGAGCGTCCGCAGATGCCCCGGTGAATCAAGATCTTATTCTATATTTTCTGCTCAGACGGTGGGTGCTTCGTTATCCTCGTAGCCCACCATCAGGCCGCCGTACTCCGCATAGTAGCTGCACAGCGCGCCGCAGGTGCCTACCTCCACCTTGGCCTCCGGGAACACGGCATGGACCATGTGCTTCAGCCGCTCCGCAGCGGCAGCGTTGCAGCAGTGGTCGATATGCACCCGGCCGTTGGTCAGGCCGTGCGCCTTCATTTCCAGCACCATGCGCTCCAGTGCACCGTGCTCGCCGCGGGTCTTGCACAGAACCTCCAGATCACCGGCATCGCTGGCCTGCCCGATGACCCGGATGCCCAGCATCCGCGCCACAGCAGCCACAGCGGGCTTCACGCGGCCATTGCGGGCAAGGTTTGCCAGAGATTCCAGCGCAAACAGCAGATGAGTGTGCTCATGGTACGCCCGGATCTCCTCACATACGGTATCAAAGGGCTTGCCGGCCTTGATCAGCGCCGCCAAACGCTCCACCAGCAGCCGGGACTCCGCACCAGTAGACAGGCTGTCCAGCACAAAGACCCGCGCGCCCTCGTGGCTCTGCTCGTACTCCTCGCCCGCCAGCAGTGCAGCGTTATAGGCACCGGACAGCGTACCGGTAATGGTCACAACGTACACCTCGTCTGCGCCCTCGTAGGCGGTGAGCCAGTCCGAGATGTTGGGGCAGGAGGTGCTGGTGCGGCCCTTATAGGTGCGCATCATCTGAGCCAGCGCGGGGGCATCCACCTCTTCGGTGTCCACATACTCCTGCTCATCGGTCAGGATCTTCAGCGGCACGCAGGCAAAATCCACATCGGGGAGCTGGTACACATTTGCAGAGGAATCTACAATGATCTTGCTTTTCATATTTTTCTCCACTTTCAAGCGGCGCAATGCCGCGGTCATTCCTTTGTTTGTGACCATCATAGCAGTTTTTCAAAACCCTGTCAACTGTTTTTTCAAATTCTTTTACAAAGTTTTCGTTGCCCGTTGACCATTTTTTCAAAATGCAGTATACTATTTTACAGGCAGAAGTGCTTTTGCGGAAAGCAATTGCCCTTCCTTTGCACAAAAACAACGTTCCTGCTTGCAAAAAGTGCAGGAGCATGAACGGAACAAGATACTATGAAAGCTGAAACCAAACTCCGCGTTGCGGCGTGTGCTGCGGGCTTTGCCCTGCCCCGGTACAACGATCTCCCCTCGGTAGGGCTGTATCTGGACCAGACGGTGCAGTTCGTCAACGGCTACTTCCGCAGCTTCTGCGGGGTGGAACTGACCCCCTCTATGGTAAGCAACTACGTCAAAAAAGGGGTGGTGGATCACCCCATCCGCAAAAAATACACCCGGGATCAGATCGCATCCCTGATGTACATTGCAGTCTCCAAAACGGTGCTCTCGATCGAAAATATCGACACCCTGTTCAAAATGCAGCGGGAGCACTGCTCCGCCGGGACAGCCTACGATATCTTCTGCGAGGAACTGGAGGCCAGTCTTTCCGTGGTGTTCGGCAGCAAAGCAGCCCAGCCGGAGACTGTGCTCAACGACGAGCGTCTGCTGCTGCGCAGCACCATTTTTGCAGCGGTCAACAAAATGTATCTGGACTGCTGCTTCGATGCCTTGCGGCAGGAGCAGGCTCTGTGGTCGGATATCCTGCCGGATCTGGCGTGACAGTACAAAATAATATTGCAGGCACAAAAAAACCACCCGGAAACGCAAGTTTTCGGGTGGTTTTTGTTGGCAGACAGGCTAAACCATATCCGATGCCAAATCATTTTGCAGATGCGGGAACAAACTCGATTTTAACTTTCATTCCCATTCCGGCTGCAAGCCGCTGTAGGGTGCGAAGCGACGGATTCGCGTTTCCACGTTCCAGCTTGCTGATGTCGGTCTGTGCAATGCCCGTGCGCTCCGAGAGCTGCTTCTGGGTCAAGCCGCTTTCCTTGCGCGCCTTGAGCATGGCTTCGATCACGGAAAATTCCGGGTCAAGTGCGTCCCATTCGGCCTTGAATTCAGGGTCTTTCATCTGTTCATTCAAAAAATCATTGAAGTTTGTCATTTGGAATTCTCCTTTCGGGTAAGATACTCTATGCGATATTGTTTTGCCAGTGTGATCTCCGAAGCAGGTGTTTTCTGAGTCTTTTTGATAAAGCCATTTGTAAGGATCACCCTTTTACCGATCACGAAGAAGTACAGCACACGGGTGATGTCTGAGCCAAATTTAGTGCGGATCTCAAAAATTCCATCGTCCAGTGCTTTGGAATAGGGTTCTCTTAAAAATGGCCCTTCTTCACGGAGCAGGGCGACTGTACGCAAAACCTTGGCCTGCATTTTCTTATCCAGACTCAGGATAAACTCTTTCGCAGGCTCAGAGCCATCGGGCTTATCGTAAAATTCAATTTCATATTCCTGCATGGCCGTACTTCCTTCAAATAGCGGATTTATCTCATATCCAGTATAGCGGATATATCCTCTATTGTCAAGAGTATCCTTCCGCTCCCTTCTCTACAAACAAAAATCCCGCAGAACCCAGCGATTTAACGCCAGATTCTGCGGGTTCTACCGCGTTGCGGTTGGTGGAGGCGATGGGAGTCGAACAATTAAAAATGATGGATTGTCGTCAAAAATTCATCTGGGATGCACGAAAGGACGAAGGAATAATACGGATTTGTTGGGTTATGCCCGATTCGTTTTTTGACATTTAGAAAAAAGAGTGTTACCAAATGTGTTACCAGAATCACCCTTGAGCCTTCCTGAATGCAGCGGTCGTTGCAGCCGCCAAATCTTCTCGCTGGCCCTGCAATTCATGATGGTACACGCCGGAAGTGTCCATGTTCTTGCTGTGACCAACCAGCATTTTTAGCTGGCTGTCAGTCAGGACGCTTGATTCAACGCTGACAAAGGTGTGCCGTAGCTCGTAAAGTGAGACTTTCGGCTCAAGCCCGTTTGCTTCCTGATACGATTCCCAGCGTCGATAGAGCGCATGCTCTGACGGAATCTGAAACAGCGGCGTATTGTATTGTAGCAGTATGCCTTGAGCCTTTAGGAGCTGTACCTGCGCCTCATAAGCATCCCGTGCTTCCTTGCCCATGTCAAAAGAGCGGATGGCGTTTTCATTCTTTCCGGTGGTCTGCTCCCGGTGCACGTTGATGCTGCGCCGAAGGCTGACCGTGTTCCCCTTGATGTCACCATACCAGAGACCAATCAGCTCCCCGGGGCGCAGGCCGGTCGCAACTGCAAATCGGTAGGCGTAGATATATTCATCAAATACCAGTTTTCCATAGTAGGTGCGGGTGTCTACGCTAAACAGAACCTTCAGGGCGGTGGGCTGCAAGATCGTGCGTTTCCCCATCCTGGCATTCTTCGGGATAGCCAGGTCGGGGTGGAGCGTGGTGTACCGGTTTTTCCTGCACCACTTGACAAAGGCGGTTTCCGCAGCCCGGATCGTCATAAGCGTCTTTCGGCTCAACGGCTGGTTTGAGATGGGCTTGCGCTGGTTCTTTTTCTGTGAGCGCTTCCGGAACGAAACGTCGATTGCCTTTTGAAGATCGCCCTCGGTCAGCTCGTCAATGCGGATATTCCCACAGGTCGGCAGGATGTAGCAGTCTCCGTAACGCTGGCATTGTGTCACATAGGACGTCCCGCAGGTGAGCTTCAGCTCTTCTACCCACTCTGAATAGAGTGCAGCCACCTTCTTCCTGCCGTCCCGAATGCTATCATCAAGCCATGCATCCGCTTTTGCGTTTGCTTCCCGTTGTCCTGTCCGGCCCGGCGTGCTGCTGTAAAACCGTTTGCGGGTGCCGTTCTTCTGAACCGCGATGCACCAGCGCTTTTCCTTTTCCACCCAAAATGCCGTGTTGACCCGTTTTTTCATAAAATCCACCTCCATACACAAGAGTACACTGTGCCGCTGCCCTTGGGACGGCTGCGCTTTTTTCTTTGCTGCGGAACGGCTTCCGGCTGCTTCTTCCCGAACCACGGACAAAAAGAAGCACCATCCGGGATCTCCTTCCGGCAGCATGATCTCACGCATTTCATGGCTTACTCCTTTTTCTTCCCGATATATCCAAAGGCACCATTTTCAGCAGCGGCCCTTCCGGCCTTGTAGTTGATCTTCAGGTCGTCAATGGGAGGTTGTGGAGCGTCCGGGCATGGGTCAAGGCCCGCGATCTGCGCATAGGTATACTGGTCTATGATGGTCCCGCACACGCTGGCCCGGTTATTCAGAGGGCAGTGCAGGTTTGCAGCTATTTCCGATATGACAGCAGGCGGGCTGCTGCCGTGACGGCCCTTCAATATGAAGAGAAGCAGCCTTTTCGTCAGCGGCGGCAGGTTTACCACGAGACGGCACAACTCCGCGTTTAGCTCATCGTTGGCCTTGCCGTCATCCGGCACCGCGTACAATTCCGGGTGCAGTACCTCCATAAATACCGCGATGGGCGACACCCCGCAGGAAGAGCACCAATCCATGATCTCGTCACTGTCCGGACTGGACTGCCCTTTCTCCCAGTTCTGCACGGTGCGCTCGTTCTTCCCTATCAAAATCGCCATCTCGCGTTGGCTCAAACCCGCTTTCACACGCGCCTTTGCCAGAGCAGCACCAATTTTCGCAGCTGTAAAATAACTCATACACACCCTTCCCCCTCAAATATAATGCGTGAAAAAAACAAAAAATGGCGCAGAAAAAATCTGCGCCATTCGACAAAATTTTCTCTGATTTCATTTTCCAATGGCGCATGGTAGAATTTGGTACATAAGTTGACACAATTACCAAAAATCAGGAGGAAAACAAAATGAAAAACGGCCAAACCAGCAACAAAGACCCGGAAATGACCATCATTGACGGAATGCCCGCCAGCGTGCTTACCGGCACAGCCAAAACCCCGCAACCTTGGGAGGATTGAACCATGACCAACAAAAAGACCGCCTGCTTCTGCAACCACATCCGCGCCGCGCTTGCCTGTTACGTTGATATGACCCCGGAGCAGCAAGCCCTTGCCGCCATGTACGCCAACCGCAAGATCACCGGCTTGCACACCCTGCGCGCCGCAGCGGTAAGCCCCGGCGGGGAGTGCGCCGCCAAGTTGTTGCAAAAAATGCAGCAGCTGGACAACGGCGACCAGTAACAAAGCGCATATTTTGCGCGAAGTAAGCGTAAACCGCGCGTTTTTCGCTTAAAAGTGCGCGTAAATCGCGCGATTCAGCGCAAATGTCAAATTTTCAGCGCATTTTTGCGCAATTAAAACCGATTGACGATTACGCCAAACGGTTGTACAATGCAGTTGTAAGCAAGTTTACAGGCCAAGCAACTGAGATTTCTTTGCGTTGTACTCCGCTTCCGTGATGGCCCCCATATCCAGTAGCTGTTTAAACTTTAAAAGCTCATCAGCGGCGCTGGGGGCAAGCGGAGCGGCAGCCTGCGGCTTCTCATGGCTAACTTTGCAGCTCTTGAGAAACGCAGTCATTCCGCCTGGATAAACCGTTGTCGGCAAGCTGCTTTCGCCCAGTGGAAGCGCAAAGTGGATAGACACGCTCTCTTTACTGCGACCCTTGCGGGTCTCTGTTTTGGCGGTGGAAGCGCCCACGATCGCGCCCACAGGTCCAGCAACGGCTGCGCCTATTACTGCACGCCCAATGCCGCCCTTGGTTTCGGTCACCGTCAGATCGTCAGGCGCATCCGATTCGTACCCTGCGACTTCATCAAAACTGTAAATCATGCGTGGACCTTTATCACCACTGCGGTGTCCAAAGTAAAACAGCCGGTTGACCTTGTCGATAGAGACAAAGAGTGCATCGCGGTCAAAGATGGAATCGGTCTCTTTAAATGTTCTGCGGCGGCTTTCCAGTGTAGCCCAGTATTCCGCAAGTGCAGCTGTCGGTTGCTTTGCTGCACGGATGCCCAATTTTGAAAAGAAAAAGTTGCTGCACCCGGCACAGATCAGGCCGTCCGCGCTCTTCTCGCGGTTCAGCAGACCCAACTTGCCGCCGCAGACGGGACAGATACTTGCCATGATAACCACCTCACACATATTAAATACTGCATCAGATAGGAGGACACAATGAACGAAACAGACCGACAAGGCTACATCGACGCTATTATCAAGCTTCTGGAACGCGCAGACCTGCGGGCGCTGCGCCTGATCTGGATCCACGCAAAAGGTCTTGTAAAATAGAATCAAGGTAGCAAAAGAAGGGAAGCCCTTACGGGTTTCCCTCTTTTTTTTGCAGCTTTTCAGCCATCCGCTCCAAAAGCTTCCAGTCCTCCGGCTCCAGTTCGGCCAGCATCTCAACAAACCGGCGCTTGAAGTCGTCACCCTCGTCCTCCGTGATCTCGGTAAGGAAGCTGGTGATCTTCTCCGATCTGGTGATCTGGTTGAACATCTCCCCTTCACCTGTCCGCAACCACGTCTCGTTGACGTTAAACTCGCGGCAGATATCGGAGATCGTTCTGTCACTGGGGACTCGCGTGCCGCTTTCGATCATCCACATAAAGTTACGGGACAGACCTACTTGCTCTGCAAACTTCTCTTGCGTAAGGCCTAAGCTCTTGCGGACAAGCGCGATTCGTTCGTTCATTTACTTGCCCTCCTTACGCTTCATATTATAGTGCAAAAATCTAACTATGTCAACTTATTTTTGAAAAATTCTCAAAAAAGATGCTTGCAAAATCTAACTATGTGTGCTATACTAATCTCACAAAGTTAGCAAACGCAAGCAAACAGGAGGTTTGACATGGGGGATATTTATGATCTTGCAATTCACGCAAGACGCAACCGGGAAGTAGCTGATGTGGACGGCGTTAGTTATGTTGTACCCACAATGGGTTACAACTGGTTCCACTGGAAGGGATGCCGCTGGTCTGGCCAATGGATTCACGGCGCGGAAGCCGAGACGCATTTCGGCACATTACAAGTATACGACAACGGCACATGGCATCCAGTCGTTGCTTTTTCTCACGGTTATATGGGCCCGGCGGTGGACTACACCGTGGCCGGCGTGAAGATGTTTAAGGAGGTCTGAACGATGCTTATCAATATCGAGTATCTTGGCACAGACGGTCAGGTTTACATTGCTACGGCAGAGGTCTATGAATCCTCGGAAGCCAAAGCGTTTGCACAGGCGGTTCTGGACTTTGAAGCGTCTTTTACAGGAGTTGCGCACATTTTGAAGGTGAAGAACGTAACGCTTGGTGCAGACCGTAATTGAACGATTACCCCCGCCTGATGATGACCCTGTGGCAAGGGTCGAAACCACCCGGCAGCCAGCCGGGCAAGGTCGCGGGAGCCAACCGCAGAAGGAGATGATAATTTTGGCAAAGACGAAGAAGAACCGCACCGATCTGGCAGCAGAACGGTACAGCATCCCGGCAGATGGAGCACACGCAGCGGATACGCTCATCAACGTGCTGTTCGACGACTTAGAGCCGCAGGACAAGCTGTCCCTGCTCTGGATGGGCATGGGCATGGCAGCGGTACGCAAGAACGACAGCCAGAACAACCATGACGGGGTGGCGTAAGGAGGACAAAACGGTATGAACAACGAAAAAAAGCCCAGCCGCAAGCACGACTGGACTACAACAAGGATTCTGGCTTTGACGCTTTGCATTCAGGTTGCAACACTTGTTTTGCAGATCGTCAATCTGGTGCGAAAGCTTAGAGGATAAACGCAAGGAGGCAAGCAACTGTGAAGAATCACGAAATTCAGTTCATCGCTCTTTGCATTCAGATTTTGGCTTTGGTGGTCATTTTACTAAAGAAATAATCATGGATGCGATGGCAACACCGATTGCAAGGAGATCATAAAGCCGGTCAATTTGCTTTTCTTTTGCTTGTTCGCGGTCTTTGATTTCCTGCTTTTGCTGGCTTTCTTCAAACTGCTGGCGCAGCTGCTTCAAATCTTCCGCATACCGCCGCTGTACATCATACAGTGTAGGCTGCTGCGAGACTTGCGGACCGGAATAATTCACTTTGCTGGCGTTCAGAATGCGCTCTATTTCATCTGTACGCTGGTTCATGGATCCCCGCTGATTCATTTTTTCACCCCCTCCCGCTCAAGTATAGCACAGGAGGGGCAGAGTACAAGGAGGACAAAACAAGACTATGACAGACATCATCTTATCTACCCAGAACGGCGAGCCGGTGGCATCCAGCCGCCAGATCGCCGAGAGTTTCGGCAAGGAGCACAAGCACGTTCTGGATTCCATCAAAAATCTGGTGGCCGAAAATTCGGCTGCCAAATCCATGTTCTACGAGACAACGTTTGAGAACCGCGGCAAACAGTACCCCATGTACCTGATGAACCGTGACGGCTTTACGCTGCTGGCTATGGGCTTTACCGGCAAGGCAGCGCTGGAATGGAAGTTGAAGTACATCCAGGCGTTCAACGCCATGGAGAAGCAGCTGGCACAGCGCCCGCAGCTTTCCCGGGCTGAACTGATGGCGCAGGCTCTGATTGCCGCCCACGATGAACTGGAGCATAAAGACCGGCAGATCGCGGAACTTACGCCCAAGGGCATCTTTGCAGACGCGGTAACCGCCAGCAAGAAGAGCATCCTTGTGGGCGAACTTGCAAAGCTGCTGTGCCAGAACAGCGTGCAGATCGGGCGGAACCGGCTGTTTGTCTGGATGCGCGAGCACGGATACCTCATCAGAGACCCCAAGCGCAGCGACTACAATATGCCCACGCAGCGCGCCGTGGAGCAGGGTCTGTTTGAGACCAAGGAGACCACCGTGGTGCACTCCGATGGGCACACCAGCATCAACAAGACCCCCAAGGTGACCGGCAAGGGGCAAATCTACTTTGTGAACCTGTTTTTGAAGGGACGCGACCCGGCGGGCAGGCTGCGCGAGGGAGGGCAGCATCAAAGAAAAGAGGTCGAAGCATGATGAAGGTCATACAGGGCACCTTCCGGCAGATCCCGTACTGGAAACTTCGGGGCCGGTTCCACAGCTGCGGCTACCGCGATCAGGAAGTCGCTAAGTATATCGGCATTGGCCGGGACACCATGAGCGGCAGGATGCAGGGGCACAATCCGTGGACAAGCGCAGAGATCACAGCAATGTGTGAACTGCTGGACATCCGACAGGATGAGATCGGGGAACTGTTTTTCCCCTCACTTGAGAAAGGAGAATCCGCATGAAGCTCAAATCTACTACTTACTACTGGTTGGCTGCCATTTTTGGCGGCGTTGGAATTGGCACAGCTATGGGCGCAGAGGGCACCGCTCAGACCACCGGATACATCTCCGGCGCACTGTTTGCTGTGTCGCTGGTGCTGATTCTGGCCGCTGTTCTTCTGGCTCGTCTTGGCTTTGCCGCAGAGGACAGGGAGAAAGCCGCAAAGCGGCGCAAGTACGGCAAGATCAACCGCACCCACGCCCGCAACCCGGAGTACCCGGAGAATCAGGAGCGTGGGGCATGATGACGGCCAAAGAGTACGTTGAGGGCAAAGTAAAGTCCTACACGCGGCTTGCCGAACGTTGCAGGCGAGAAGCCGAAGCCTCAGATGACATTGTTGTCCGGGCTGGATACTCCGCACGAGCAAACGTCTGGGAGATGTGCGCCGAAGAAATGGACAACGTGCGGGAGATGCTGCAAGAGGAATCTGAGGAGATCACGTATGCCTGACACTGTCCACCATGTCATGTGGTACACCGTGTACGATGCAAAAACTGGCAATCTTCTTACATCCGGCACATCTGATATGTGCGCCCGGCGTCTTGGCTATAAAAGTGCAAACAGTTTTGCATCCTCGGTTTATCATTGCCGCAAGAAAAAGAGAAAGCCGCACAAGTATTCCTTTTTTCAAGAAGTCATAAAGCGCGATGAGGTGGACAGTCTGCCGCCGATACGCCGCAAAAAAAGAAGAGCCTGCCCGTGCGCCAACACGGACAAGCCAAAAGGGTGATGAGTCTATCCGCCCATCACCACAAAAATACCACAACGTGCGGCAAACCGCAAGGAGGTAAAACGTGAAAACCTTAATTTTTATCGTTCTGTGCGCAAACCTTGGGTACATCGCCCTTGGCTGGCGGCACAATAACAGGAGGTGAGCGGATGGCGCTTTTAAAGGTCTATGATGTTACCAAAAAGCAGCCGGATGACCTTGTTTCATCGCAGAATATCGCAGACGTTTCGGACGCGATCATCATTGCTGACGAACTTGTAAAGCGAGAGCCCGCCTATTTGTACAAGGTATTTGATTCCAGCATGAATGTTGTTTATATGAGGTGAATTTTTATGCAAAGCGATTCACAAAAGCGCCTTGCAAGGCGTGCCAGTATCAAGGAACTTTCCAACAAGGCCGAGGGCATCTATTACTACATCAAGCCGCAAAATATGCTGTTCAGGCTTATCAGTGCTGGCAATGAACTTGCCAGCGCAATCAACGGCGCAGTGGCATATTTCACGAATTTTGCACAGAGCGGCAGCATGGATGACACCGCGAGCCGCGAGGTCATAGACCGCATCTACCGCAAGGTGGGCAGCATGATGTGCGATATTGACATCATCCACGCGGCCGGCGGTGCAGAAATCATGCCTGAACCGTATGAAAGCATAGATTTTTGTTACATGATTGAGTTCCGCACCTTGCTGCGGGAAGCAGTCATCAATGGTCTGCCGGATGATTACAAAGGCGTGCAGCAGAACCCGACACAAATCCAACTCATTAAGCCCGGCATTGCGTACAATGTCGCAATCCCAGATGAGTATGACGATCCGTTTTTTGACCAGTTTGTCCGAAAAGAAGAGCAGCGAGACCGGAAAATCGTATTCCGGTGCACAAAGTCAGAGCTTGACGCAATCAAGCGTTATGCACATATCATCGATGTAAAATACACTGAGGAGGAGATTCATCATGCCTGAGACCAAAATCGAAAAGACCCCTGTTGAGCAGCTTCAGAAGCCCGCAACGCAAACCGAACCCCTTACTCCTGTCAATCCTCATATCGCGCCCGCACAGCGTGCCCTCTCCTACGCTGAGAAAGTGCGGGGATTGACCGCAGACGAACGCATCTGGCAGTTGGCAAAATCCAAGGCCGTTGCGCTGTCCAATCTGCCGGACGGCTGGCTGCCCAAGACCTACGCGGGCAATGTTGGTGCTTGCGCCATCGCCTGCGACATGGCGCAGCGCATGGGCACCACAGAGTTGTTTGTGATGCAGAACCTTTACGTTGTCTACGGCCAGCCTACTTGGAGCGGCAAAAGCTGCAAAGCACTTATCGACAACAGCGGCCAGTTTGCAGGCCGTTCCCGCTATCGCATGGAAGGTCAGGAAGGCACGGACACATGGGGCTGCCGCCTGATTGCCGTGGACAAGCTGACCGGCGAAAAGGTGGAAGGACCGAAGGTCACGGTGCAGATGGCAAAGGATGCAGGATGGTGGAACAAAAACGGTAGCTACTGGCCGAAGATGACCGAGATGATGCTCAAGTACCGCGCCGCCGCCTATTTTGCCCGCGCTGAGTGCCCGGAAGTGCTGATGGGCGCAAACATCGACTACGAGGCCGGTGCTGGTGACAGCGCAGAGGAGGAACCGAACCATGCTTAACGTCGTAGCAATCATGGGTCGCCTTGTGGCAGACCCGGAACTCCGCACCACCCAGCAGGGCACCAACGTGTGCACCTTCCGCATTGCCTGCGAGCGCAGCTATACCCCGAAGGGCCAGCAGCGTCAGGCTGATTTTGTGGATATCGTGGCATGGGGCAAGACCGCCGAATTTATCTGCAAGTTCTTCCAGAGGGGCAGCATGATTGCCGTTGACGGAAGCTTGCAGACGCGGCAGTATCAGGACAAGCAGGGCAACAAGCGCACGGCGGTGGAGGTTCTTGCAAACAATATCAGCTTTGCAGGCGCTAAGACGGCAGATAAGCCCGCTGCGCGCGATTTTGACCGGCAGACGCAAAACTACACCCACGAAGAAAAAACCGCACAGAGCGCCCCGCAGCCCCGTTTCACGGATGGGCAGTTGGATGCCATACCGGAAGCAGAGCGATACAATGCCGATTCTGCCGTGTTCTCGGACACCGACGACCTGCCGTTCTAATTATGATCAAAACCGATTTATTCGCAGAGCGACTGAAAGAGCTGCGCAAACTGAGTGGTGATTCCCAAAGAAAACTTGCGGAAAAGCTTTTTATTTCGCAAGTCACCGTTTCCTGTTATGAGCAGGGGCGAGCAAGACCGAGTTTTGAAACGTTGGTGGCTATATGCAAACTATACGGAACATCATCCGACTACTTGCTTGGGTTGACAGATGATGACCCATCCGACGAGTTCAGAAAGAACCGGCATTGACATAAACAAAAACTAAGGAGTAAATGCAAACAATGAGTGTAAAAGGATATAAAGTTTTTAATTCTGACTGGACGTGTCTCGGCAAACAGTATTCTTGCCCGGGAACCTTTGAAGAATCTGTAAGTCCGTCTGTCTGCAATGCGGGTATGCACTTCTGCAAGAATGCCGCCGACTGTTTCCGTTATTACGATTTTGACCCGAACAGCCACGTCGCTGAAGTGATCGCCCACGGCACGGTTGCAGAGGGCGATAATAAGTGTGCAACGAACAAGTTGGAAATCGTGCGGGAAATCCCTTGGGCTGAAGTCCTTGAGATCGTGAATACGGGAAAGTCTTGCACTGGACGTTGCAACAGCGGCAACTGCAACAGCGGCAACTGGAACAGCGGCGACAGCAACAGCGGCAACTGGAACAGCGGCGACAGCAACAGCGGCAACAGGAACAGCGGCAACTGCAACAGCGGCAACAGGAACAGCGGCGACCGGAACAGCGGCAACTGGAACAGCGGCAACAGGAACAGCGGCAACTGGAACAGCGGCAACTGCAACAGCGGCAACTGGAACAGCGGCGACCGGAACAGCGGCAACTGGAACAGCGGCAACTGGAACAGCGGCAACTGCAACAGCGGCAACAGGAACAGCGGCAACTGGAACAGCGGCAACTGGAACAGCGGCAACTGCAACAGCGGCAACAGGAACAG
>OFMB01000698.1_pt1 | contig 19229 bp, 13 predicted proteins | sample 1541111 | NCBI WGS metagenome assembly OFMB01 (sample SAMN04209241, study PRJEB22552) | human gut metagenome | biome: gut; material: feces | host: Homo sapiens | place: USA: Oklahoma
CAACACAAAAATTTTATATTTTTTTAATTGTCTACTTGACGGGATGCACACCATTATCTTCCAGAAGGCGTCTCTTTTGCCTCCGGCAAATTCCTATTCATCCAATATCACATAGCAGGCTCTTCCCTTTTCTTTTGCCTTATACAATGCATCATCTGTTCTCGTAAGAAGTTCTTTCTGACTTTTGGGAAATCCGAAATGATAAACACCAATGCTACAGCTAACGGTTCTTTCTGGTAAAATGGCTGAAATATCTAAGAGGAACTTTTTTAGTTGTTCCTCTAATTGTTCTTTCGTCATTTTCTCATTGATGATTACTGCAAATTCGTCTCCTCCTACCCGGCCAACGGCTCCATAGCTGCTGAATATATTTTTTAAGCTTTCTGCAATCTGCTTTAATGTTTCATCGCCGACCGTATGGCCCAATGTATCGTTAATCTGCTTAAACCAATCAATATCTATAAATAAAAACCAGCCTTTTCTTTTCGATTTGTTATCTATATCATCTCTATCATTCTGACATTTCGTACAATAATTTAAAAATAGTCTTCTTCCCATAACATTTGTAAGGGCATCCATCTCGCCCATATATTCTCTATGTTTCATGTAATTATAGATCATCAAAATGATAACTATCAGAATAAAGTTCAGTGAAATCATAGCTGCCAGAAATTGTACCTGCAAATGAAGAATGTCCTGTGCTATTTTCTTCGTTACCTTGACACCATATACACCAAACATATATTCTGTCCGGCTTGCAAAATATATTGTGGAAAAAGCTGCTATGCAGAATACAAATATTATAATAATGAACAAACTCATTTTCATTTTAACTGACCAGTGCTGTCTTAATTCTGAATCATTGATCACATTTTTATAATGTGTTACAAAAGAGCTATGATAAATAATATCTGATAGTATTACCGCCAAAATGCAGATTGCGGCTATAGCATAATCATTTACTCCCCATCTAAAAGAAGACTTATAATTAAATCCACTTTCTGGGAAAAGGATTCCCATTGCTCCGTACACAAGCAAGGCATGTAACGGAGTTGCTATTAATGCTGCAAGGCTTTTGCCGGCCCATTTATAACGGCTTTTATTTACAATTTTAAATATACATCCCATTAAAAATCCAAATAATACTCTTGTTCCTACACTTAACAAGATACTTCCTATCGGAAAATCTGTCTGAAATGGAGAAAATATTCTGTCACCCAGCATAACATACAATGCGGATGCTTTATACATACTTCCCAGTCCAAAAAATAATCCTGCAACTGAGGATTCCACTGGCCCGAAAAGGCATGCGATAACTACGATAGGAATATGCGCTGTAGTAATGGAAATAGGAGGTATATGAATATATCCCAAAAAAGTAAATGACATAATCCACTCTACTGCCAGTAAAATTCCCAATATATAATGTTCAAATTGTAACCCTCTCCACTTTAACTTCATTTTCTTTCTCCAATTATAATTTTAGAATCTTCCATTTTTTAAGCATTAAAAAAGCCGCCTGTGAAGATAACCCTTACACAGACGGCATAAAATGAGCAGAAATTACTCATTAAAATAATCAATAACTTGATGCAACCGGCTGTCATAATTCTCTTAAAAAATGAACCTTAGACCCATTTGGCTTTGTGTCGCTGCCTTTCGACAGTTTTACCCAAATATAAAATTTATGTTTCAGCGCATATTTAAAACACGCTCTAATATATTTATCACTATTTATCAAATAGGAAATTCCTCTTAGTCTAACATTATTTTACACAATTATTTTTTTACTGTCAATATCTGAAATATACTGATTTTTTATAAGTACTGTTTCGTTAATTGGTCATATTGTTGAAACAAAACTTTCTTTTTTAAAGTGCTTCTCTCTCTTTTATAAATCTTTTTATAAAAGGATAATAGCATTCCATTTTTTATAAAAATCAAGATGTGTTGTCCCTTTATGAAAACAAGATAGCTTTTTAGTATTTGATAACTGATTCAGCGAATATGTTCTCTTTTAATAAGATCTCCTGTGTCAGCAAGGATGAGAACTGGACAAAGAATCGTTTTGAGTTTTTTCTGCGTAAGATGTGGAGAGCGTAATAAAGGAGTCTGATTTTGCTCTTGCAGCCAATAAACAGCCCTCAAAGAGAGCCTATCCCCTATATTTGTGGTCTCGGAGCAAGGTTTGGATACGGGCATGTATAAGCGAGTATTCAAACCGCCGCGACTAAAGTCACAAATATAGGGGATAGGCTCTCTTTAAGGGCGTCCCGTTGCCTGCGGCAAATCAGAAATTAATCTTCCTTGCCGTCTTCGCACCTCTCATAGCGATTTACAGAACTAATCAGCGCTTTCACTGAAGCATTGATGATATCGTCATCAATTCCAACTCCCCAATATGTATTTCCATCGCTTCCATAGATAGCAACATAAGCACATGCCTGGGAATTTGAACCCATTTTCAGAGCATGTTCTTCATATGTGGAGATTGTGTAATCTAAGTTGGAGTGGCGTTTTAATGCGTTACTTACGGCATCAAGACGACCATTTCCTTTTCCGTGGTATACTTTGTGTACGCCATATTTGTTCAGGATAATTTCTGTTGAAATTCCACCGTGTTCCTGTTTGAAGTGTACTTCGAGTAATTCAATTGGATCACAAATATTAACATATTTTTCGTTGAATACTTTTAATACTTCTTTTGGCTGTAATTCTTTATGTGTATGGTCGGAAACATCTTTTACAGAATAACCAACTTCTTCACGCATTTTAGTTGGAATACGAATACCATATGTTTTTTCCAGAAGGAATCCGATACCGCCTTTTCCAGACTGGCTGTTGATACGGATAACATCTGCTTCGTATTCTCTTCCAAGATCTTTTGGATCAATTGGCAGATATGGTACAGTCCATTTATCGCAGTCATGTGTTTCACGCCACAGCATACCTTTGGCGATAGCATCCTGATGAGAACCGGAGAAGGCAGCAAATACAAGCTTTCCTGCATATGGCTGTCTTTCATATACATGCATTCTTGTTACTTTTTCATATACTTTTACGATATGTGGCAAGTCTGTAAAGTCTAAGTTTGGCTCTACACCATGAGCATACATATTTAAAGCTAATGTAATGATATCTACATTACCTGTACGTTCTCCATTACCAAATAATGTTCCTTCCACACGATCGGCTCCTGCAAGAACAGCTAATTCTGTATCGGCAACACCTGTTCCACGATCGTTATGAGGATGAACAGATAACACAACATTATCTCTGTATTTTAAGTTCTCGCTCATAAACTCAATCTGGCTTGCGTAAACATGAGGCAGAGAGTGGGAAACAGTAGCAGGAAGATTGATGATGGCAGGTAATTCTTTCTTTGGTTTCCATACATCTAATACAGCATTACAGATTTCTAATGCAAAATCCATCTCTGTTCCTGTAAAACTTTCTGGAGAATATTCAAAACGGTATTTTCCTCCATTTTCTTCCATCAGTTTCTGTAATAATTCAGCACCTTCTACAGCAATCTGAATAATATGTTCTTTATCTTTTTTAAATACCTGCTCACGCTGTGCAACAGAAGTGGAGTTGTACAGATGAACGATTACGTTTTTAGCACCCTCAATGGCTTCAAATGTCTTTTTAATGATATGTTCTCTTGCCTGAGTCAGAACCTGAATCGTTACATCATCCGGAATCAGATTCCGTTCGATCAATGTACGGCAGAATTCATATTCTGTCTCAGAAGCAGCTGGGAAACCAACCTCGATTTCTTTAAAACCAACATCAACTAATAATTTAAAGAATTCGATTTTTTCTTCTAAACTCATAGGGATGATAAGAGCCTGATTACCATCACGTAAGTCAACAGAACACCAGATAGGCGGCTGTTCGATATGGTCTTTCTCCATCCATTTATTATATCCAGCTGGAGCTGGGAAATACATTGGTTTATACTTATCTGCATACTTCATAATAGAAAATCCTCCTTAAGTTAAAAACAACATATTACAGGAAATATATCCTGTAAAATAAAAAACTCCGTCTCTTTAATGGCAAATACCAAAAGGCAGATGCCGAAAAGAGACGGAGAAAATAATTCCGCGGTACCACTCTTATTCATACGATACATAAAAAGTAAGGTATGCACTCATTACAGATACGGACTTAAAAAGCCTTATATCCTCCTGCTGTAACGGTCAGGTTTCCGGCGCTGCCTACTGCAATCATGCGGTTCAACAGGCTGCTCAGAGGCGAGTTCAAATCATGTCCACTACTGCTTCGCACCGACCAGCAGCTCTCTGGATGTTTTCATCATTCTACTATTCCTCTTCATCGCATTTACAGCATTTAATTTATCACGAAATAAAAAGGATGTCAATTCTTTTTTCGGCAGAACTTGACAATATGAATTCGAATAGAGTACACTCTTTTTAGGAAACAAAATGTATTCAAAAATCCAATGTACAAAGAAATCCAATGTCTAAAGAAATCGAATTTTCTCTCTTCTTAATATGGTTTCAAGAATGCCCCGGCATTCTTGATGCAACCAAATAAATCTCGTAATTTTTTCTGATATTAAGAAGGAATGAAAAAATGCTTTTTCTAAACATTTGAAAATGACAAAAATTTTTTTGAAATACACAAGGGAGAGAAATATCATGGAAGAAATCATAAAACGCTATCTAAGAAAGATCTACTACAATTTAAAGACTTGTGCGTTATGGCTTTTTATGGCAGTATTGACCGGGGTTGCTGTCGGGGCATTTAGTAGTGCCTTTTCTTTTTGCTTAAAAAAAGTAACCACACTTCGCGGTCAATATCCATTTTTGTTATATTTTCTGCCGATTGGTGGTGTCGTTATCGTATTTTTATATCATCTTTGTGGGGTAAGGCAGGATAAGGGAACGAACATCATTATGACTGCTGTACATGGAAAAAATCAGGATGTGCCTGCATATATGGCTCCACTTATCTTTGCAGCAACAATTATCACTCACTTATTCGGTGGCTCTGCCGGACGTGAGGGAGCGGCTCTCCAGATGGGAGGAAGTATTGGAAATACAATCGGACGGCTTTTCAAATTTGACGAGGGGGATCGAAAGCTTCTTGTCATGAGCGGAATGAGTGCCGCCTTTTCTGCCGTATTTGGAACTCCTCTTGCGGCAGCTATTTTCCCAATGGAAATGATCAGTGTCGGAATCATGCATTATGCCGCTTTAGTTCCCTGCGTATTTTCTTCTATTGTAGCAAATCGTTTTGCTGTCAATATGGGAATCAACCCGGAAGCATTTACTATCCACGGAATACCAGAACTCACCTTCACAAGTTGCGCTAAAATCGTACTGCTCGGCATTTTCTGTGCTGGATTAAGCGTTGTATTTTGTATATTTTTAAAGGGAGCTGGTTTATTTTACAATAAGTTTTTTAAAAAACCTTACATGCGAATCATTGTCGGCGGTCTGCTTGTTATTGCAATCACCCTCCTAATCGGCAATTATGATTACAATGGAGCAGGAACTGACATGATTGCAAGAGCTATCGCGGGAAATGTCCCGGCCTATGCCTTTTTAATAAAAATGCTTCTTACTGCACTCACGCTTGCTGCCGGATATAAGGGCGGCGAGATTGTCCCTGCTTTCTTCACCGGAGCAACCTTTGGCTGTCTGTTTGGACATATCTTTGGCATATCTCCCTCTCTTTGCGCTGCAACCGGAATGCTCGCTTTATTTTGCGGTGTGACAAACTGTCCGATTGCTTCAATGCTTATTGGATTTGAATTGTTTGGATTTGAAGGTGTTTCCTATATCTTAATTGCCATCTCCATCAGCTATATGCTTTCCGGCTATCATGGTTTGTACAAAGAACAGATTATTGTCTACTCTAAATACCATCCAAAGTTTATTAACCGCCTGTCAGGGGATGAAAGATTTGATGGACAGGATTATGAATAAAAATTCTGAGTTGCCGCAGGCAAAGGAAACTCCTTTATAGAAGAACAAACAATCGGATTGCCAGAAGATTAACAGGAAGAAGCCCTAAAAAATTTATTGATTTTGTTCCGTTGTGCTAAACGCTCCATTTTGCCCAATAAAACAGAAACTTCGCAGAAACGAATGCGAAGTTTCTATGGTCAAAATCCCGCAGCACAAAGTCACAAAATTCAATAAATACGTAATATTTCCGCTCACCGGCTACAGAGAGTTCTGCTGCTTCTGCTCTCTTTTTCTCCTTTTTGTACAAATTCCAAAGAACAATTACTAACAGAACCAACAATAGAAAGAACAGAAAAGATATTTCTCGTTCCTTTATATATCCCAATATCATACTCATTCAAAATCTGCCCCATTTATAAAATATTTAGCTATTTTCATTGAAATGTCCAACTATCCATTTATATGGTATCACAAGATAATGCAAAACTCAATATTTGACATTTTCTGATTTGCGAAGCAAAACTGATGTTCTCGAAGGGCAGCCGAGCAATAGAACCCCTATATGCCCTATTTCCTAATCACACTAATACAGGTGCCGAGACAGTCTACTTCATCCATTCGCCGAAGCAGCATATCTTTCCCTCTTCCATTCAGGCATTTTAAACAGTACATTTCTCCTTCCATTTTAAAATAGCGGAAATAAGCTTTCATTCCATCTGTAAAGACGGCGCATTCTCCTAATTCAGGAAAACGATTCTCTAATAATATCCTGTCTCCTTTACAATATGCAGGAGCAAAGTTATTATTAGTAATCTCAATAGCCAGATAAACCTTTTTAATCATTGTGTATTCGTCTTCTACCGTACAACTATTGTAATCAATACCATCTCCAATACGGCCTACTGGAATAAAACATGGGATTCTGTGTTTCATTTTACGCAAATTCAATCTTTCTTTTCTTGCTGCCTTACATTCTAACCGGGCAACTAAACGAATAATTGCCTTTCCATGATTCCCACACTCTCTATAATTTTCAAGAAGTTCTTCCTCTATGCCCTCCTGTCCTTCTGAATTCTCCGCCTCTTCCTCTGTCGTACTCATATCTTTTAATAAATACTCAACGGTAACTTCAAGCGCACTTGCTAATTGAAAAGCAGTCGATACTTTTGGATCTTTTACTTTTCTATAATAAATATTACGCAATGTCTCAAATGGAACTCCAGAAAGTTCCGCCAAATCCGTAAGGGATATATCCCTCTCAATCATTAATTCTCGAATCTTATCACTGAACATCTTGTCTCCCACGGGTCATTACTGACATAACTTTTTAAAAACTTTTATAATTGTTATGTTATTCCTAATATTTTATTATGTCAATATACATATTAAAATGTAAAAGATAACAAAAAGGAAGGGGATATAATATATGTCTAACGTTTTTATTGATTTTGCGGGAATTTTCCATGTTAAAGATGACCTTTTCAGATTTATCGACACTATGGAAGATCATCAAAAAGTACTTATTTTTACTATAAACAGTGAAAATGATTTTAAAAATGTTTTACGCATCGAAACCTCAGGAATTCAAAAACTTTTGATGCAAATCGGAATTCCCGCTAATATGCTTGGTTTTTCTTACATAGTAACCGCATTAGAACTTATCGCACTTGATCCTGATTATTTAAACCACATTACAAAAGGGTTATATGTCGATGTTGCTAAAAAATGTTCGAGTACAGCCGCCCGGGTCGAACGAAACATTCGGCATGCAATTGAAATTGGATTTTTAAAAGGTGATTTAGAAGAGATTGAGAAAATTTTTCATTGCTCCTCTTATTCAGATAAAGGAGCTCCGACGAATTCTAAGTTCCTTGCGGAGGTTTATTATTATATGGTGAATAATGAATTGTAGTTTACTGTTCCATTCGGTAAGCAAATGGCTAAACAGACGAATCCATGAAATAAAATAATCCATATCTGCGACTAAAGCCACAGATATGGATTATTTTATTTCATGGATTCGTCTGTTTGTCCGTTATTTAATGAATTAAATCATCATTGTCTATGTTCCACAGAAGCAATCAGTTCTCCACCCTGTTCGTCAATGACAATCGTATCCTGTGGATATACCTCGCCGGAAAGTATCATTCTCGCAGCAAGGGTATCGACATGTTTTGTCAGATATCTCTTCAATGGACGTGCACCGTATGCCGGTTCGTATCCATGTTCGATAACATAACTCTTGGCAGCATCGGTAAGATGAATAGAAAGTTCCTTGTCTTCAAGACGTTTGTTGACATCGGCAAGCATAAGCTCAATAATGCCTCCGATATTGTCTTTGGTAAGAGGTTTAAACATGATAATCTCATCAAGACGATTCAAAAACTCTGGTCTAAAGTGGGAACGCAGGTCATTCATGACCATAGTTTCTGCATCGGTCTTGATGTTGCCATTTTCATCGATTCCTTCGAGCAGATACTGGGAACCGATATTGGAGGTCATGATTAATATCGTGTTCTTAAAGTCTACTGTTCTGCCCTGAGAATCGGTGATGTGCCCATCATCAAGTACCTGTAATAGCACATTAAATACATCGGGATGTGCCTTTTCTATTTCATCAAAAAGAACAACTGAGTATGGTTTTCTTCTGACGGCTTCGGTAAGCTGACCGCCCTCATCATATCCGACATATCCTGGAGGCGCTCCGATCAGGCGAGATACGGAATATTTCTCCATATACTCACTCATATCAATACGAACCATGTTCTGTTCGTTATCAAACAGGCTTGCGGCAAGTGCTTTCGCAAGTTCTGTCTTACCTACACCAGTAGGTCCGAGGAACATAAAGGAACCGATTGGCTTTGTCGGATCTTTAATTCCTGCTTTCGAACGGATAATGGCTTCAGTAACCTTTTCCACACCTTCATCCTGACCGACAACTCGTTTATGGAGTTCCTTATCAAGATTCAATGTCTTATTTCTCTCACTCTCGGTAAGTTTTGCTACCGGAATACCCGTCCAGCGGCTGATGATCGTTGCGATTTCATCATCAGTTACAGATTCATGAACCATAGAAGATTCTCTCTTCTTTGCACTTTCTTCCGCTTCCTCTAACTGTCTTTGCAATTCTGGCAATTTACCATATTGTAATTCTGCTGCTTTATTTAAATCATAATTGCGCTGTGCAATCTGAATCTCATTATTTAAACTTTCGATTTCTTCCTTTAACTTGGAAACACGCTCTACTGCGGATTTCTCCTGATCCCAGGAAGCCTTTTTCGACTTAAATTCCTCACGTAATTCGGCGAGTTCCTTTTGCAGATTTTCAAGACGTTCTACACTAAGACGATCCGTTTCTTTCTTTAAGGCTGCTTCCTCGATTTCTAACTGCATAATCTTTCTCTGCACTTCATCAAGGTCGGCCGGAAGGGAATCTAATTCTGTCTTAATCATCGCACATGCTTCATCCACAAGGTCGATTGCCTTATCTGGGAGGAAACGGTCGGTAATATAACGGTTAGATAAAACAGCGGCACTTACTAAGGCACTGTCTGCAATCTTTACACCGTGATATACTTCGTAGCGGTCTTTTAATCCTCTCAAAATAGAAATCGTATCTTCTACCGTAGGTTCATCGACCATAACCGGCTGAAAACGACGCTCCAATGCGGCATCTTTTTCAATATACTGACGGTATTCATTCAGTGTTGTAGCACCGATACAGTGAAGTTCCCCTCTGGCAAGCATTGGCTTTAACAGGTTTCCGGCATCCATCGCACCGTCGGTCTTACCAGCACCAACAATCGTGTGCAGCTCATCAATGAATAAAAGAATCTGTCCATCGCTGGCTTTGATTTCTTCAAGAACTGCTTTTAAACGTTCCTCAAACTCACCACGATATTTCGCTCCTGCTACTAAAGAACCCATATCAAGGGCAAATAATTTCTTATCCTTTAAAGAATCTGGCACATCACCTTTCACGATACGCTGTGCAAGACCTTCAACAACAGCTGTTTTACCAACACCAGGTTCACCAATCAATACCGGGTTATTCTTTGTCTTTCTGGAAAGAATACGAACGACATTACGAATCTCGCTGTCTCGTCCGATAACCGGGTCAAGCTTCTGCTGTTTAGCTCTCTCTACAAGGTCATAACCATACTTCTCCAATGTCTCATAAGTGGCTTCTGGGTTATCACTGACAACCTTCTGGTTACCTCTTACTGTAGACAATGCCTGAAGAAAACGCTCTCTTGTAATTCCATATGCCTGAAACAATTTCTTAATCTCTGTATTCGGATACTTCATTAAAGAAAGGAAAAGATGCTCTACAGAAACATACTCATCTCCCATTGCCTTAGCTTCATCCTCCGCACTCACAAGTACCTGATTCAAAGACTTACTGATATAAGTCTGTCCACCGGAAACTTTTGGCTTCTTCTCAACTGCCTGCTGTACCTGTGACAGAAATGCTTCTTTATTCACTTCCATCTTTTCAATTAATTTTAAAATCAGGCTATCCTCAATCGTAAGCAGGCTATATAAAAAATGTTCCTGATCGATTTCCGGGCTGCCATACTGATAAGCCAGTTTCTCACAGTTATTTACTGCTTCTAATGACTTTTGCGTAAATTTATTTATATTCATATAAGTTCCTCCTAACCCGAAGATGCTTATTTGTTCTACACTTCGTATAACATATATATATCACTATCTGTTAGCCATGTCAAGAGACGAGTGCTAATTTTTTGAGATTTTTTGGTGAAGCTTTGATTTTACGGGCTTCACAGGGATTTTTCACTTGCTTTCGCACTCGATTTTCTTGATTTGACCACATTTTTACGACAAGTCTTTGGAAAAATATATTCGTCTGATTTTCTTACCACATTTTACGACACAGTTTTATTGTGGGATAAGAATGTCATTAATGATTAACACACAGATTGCTGGAAATGCGTAATGCAATAGTAAAATATCACAAAAATCGAATGCAAATTTTGTAATGGGTTATGCGCTTAACCTTTGTAAATTCCACATTTATAATGTACCATATAATCATAATATTGCAGAAGAAGGGATGAAAAAGGATATTTTCTTATGATAAAAATGACATCTGATATCAAAGAAATTCCGGTATTTGCATCCATGTGGAATATGGATGGACTGATTCTGATTAGATTTTGTAAAGTTGATTATGAAAATCTTAGAAATCCGATATAATTGATTACCGCAAATTTATATTCTAATACCTTTTCCTGTTTGTTATCACCCAAGTGCCACATCCAGAATCATCATTAAACTAAACCCAACTGCAAAGAAAACCGTACCAATATCCGAGTGCTCTCCCTGCGACATTTCAGGGATTAGTTCTTCAACCACGACATAAAGCATAGCTCCTGCTGCAAAGCTCAGCAAATATGGTAATGCCGGGATTATCAGCTGTGCAGCAATAATTGTCAATACTGCGCCAATCGGTTCGACCACCCCTGAAAGTACACCACCTAAAAATGCCTTTCCCTTACTTTCTCCCTCTGCCCTAAGCGGCATGGATATAATTGCTCCTTCCGGGAAATTCTGAATAGCAATTCCAAGTGATAACGCAAGTGCACTTGTTGCTGTAATCTGTGCATTTCCAGCAAGAAATCCTGCATACATTACACCGACTGCCATACCTTCAGGGATGTTATGTAATGTAACTGCCAACACCATCATTGTAGTACGGCCAAGCCTGCTTTTCGGTCCCTCTGCCTGATCACTTCCAACATGAAGATGCGGAATCAAATGATCAAGTGTGAGTAAAAACAATATACCAATCCAGAACCCAGCAACTGCCGGAACAAATGACAAATCTCCCATCTTCTCCGATTGTTTCATGGCCGGAATTAGAAGACTCCAGATTGAAGCAGCAACCATTACACCTGCTGCAAATCCTGTAAGTGCACGTTGCACTGATTTGCTAAATGTTGTTCTCATAAAAAACACACATACTGCACCCAGCGTTGTTCCAACAAATGGAATCAATATGCCAAAAAAAGTATTCATTCGCTTTTCACTTTCCTTTCTTTAAAACCGGAATAACTACTATTTTGTAGTCCTTCATACTATTTTTGATATTAGTTGCAACTAACCATTATGTATAAAAGAAACCATGCGAAAGTAAAACTGTAATTCCACACGGTTTTTTTCTGTCTTTTTAGTATATCACTTACGGAATGATATAACAACAGAATTCTTTTTCATTCTGCTATACCTCTGTTATTCTTTTCCCGGTCGCTGACACATCTGCTTACCATCACAGAATTTTCGGATTGTATCCATCAGTTCCGGTACATTTAATGGTTTTGACAGATGTGCATTCATCCCTGCCTCCATCGTCTTTTTTTTATCTTCTGCAAAAGCATTGGCTGTCATAGCTATAATCGGTATGCATGCTTTATCCTTATCTGGCAAATTTCTGATTGCCTGTGTTGCTTTATAACCGTCCATTTCCGGCATCTGGATATCCATGAAGATCATATCATATGTTCCTGCCGGCATTTTCAGTATTCTGTTCACACACTGAATACCATTCTCCACACGTTCTATCCTAAGACCGGCACGCGCAAGTATTGCCTCTGCAATCTCTGCATTTAAATCATTATCCTCCGCTAAAAGGATATTCCTGCCTTCAAGGATTTCATTTCCTGTTCCAGGCTCTTCAATATGCTTTTTTACATAATATCTTTCATCCGCTATCCTATGTTTTAATGTAACTGTAAAGGTGCTGCCCTTGCCAAGCTCACTCTCTACATCTATTGTTCCACCAAGCAGGTCAACATAATTCTTGACTATTGACATGCCCAGTCCGGTTCCTGCGATTTTGCTCTTTGTGGTGTTCTTCTCACGCGTGAATGCTTCGAAAATCTTTGTCAGATAATCCTGACTCATACCGATTCCGGTATCGCTGATTCTGATCCTCACTATCATGCATCCAGACTCATCACAAGGTAATTCATCTACATATACCATAACAGAACCACCTGCTGGAGTATATTTTATAGCATTGCTCAGGATATTGACCAATATTTCTTTTACCTTGGTAACATCTGTCAATACATGCTCATGCTCTACATTCATCGTGTAATGAAGCGAAATATTCTTTTTCCTTGCTTTCTCATCAAATACTGCAAACAAAGATTTCCAGACATCTTCAATCCGGCAGTAATTCTCATCAATCTCCATCCTTCCGCTCTCAATCCGGGCCATATCCAATACATTATTTATGATTGACAGAAGAAGATTTCCAGACTGCTGCAGTTTTTCCAGATGTTCCAAAGCTTCAGGTATGTCTTTTCCATTTAGTTCATTCTCCATAAGCTGTGCATAACCCAGAATTACATTCATAGGAGTACGGATATCATGTGACATATTGTTAAGAAAACTGGTCTTTGCGAGACTGGCATCCTCTGCTTTTTTCAAAGCGATTTCCAGTTTCTCATTAAGTTTTTGTGTATCATTTGCAGCAAGCTTTGCGGCAGCTTCTGCTTTCCTTGCCTTGCGTAAAAGTACGAGGATAATAACAATGATGCTGAGTGCAGAGAATCCTGTAGCGAGAAAAAAAGCAAGCATATTGTCTTTTACAAAGTCCAAAAATGTTACCTTATCTGCCGTACTGTCATAGATAGCAAGTGCGCTTGTAAGCATGCCAGACGGCATGCCCTTTAAAGTTTTATTCAGTATCGACAAAAGAGTTCCCTCTCCACCTTTTACTGCGAAGCATGCCTCCATTGTTTTTGTAAGTGGAACACTCTTGAAATCTCGATTGTTATCATATACCATCGCCTGACTTGCTCCCATGAGAAAACAGTCTGCTTTTTCATTAGTAATCATTTCAGCAGCCTCCTCAAACGAATCATAATCCACAAGATTCCATTGTGGATAACTAAAGGTAAGCTGCTGTTTTAAAGCTTCTTTTTCCTTTGGCACAGCTACTGTATATACATTACCCTCGTCAAAATTTTTCTCATCAGTTACTGCCATAAGATTGTAGCTCCAGGCTGTGTTTGTAAGTGCATAGCCTTTTTTTTCTGCAATATCAGGATTTCTGCCAGCATAAAAAATCATGTCAATTTCATGATTCTGCAGTGCCTGAAGCATTTCATCATAATCATCATAGTCCTGTATATTAAATTTCAGCGTCTGATTTCCCAGACAGTCTTTGGCATAGGAGACATATTCTGATAGCATACCGGTAAGTTTTCCAGTTGTTTCGTCCATGGAAAAGATTGCCGGATCATTGTTCAAAAATCCCATCCGGATGTCACCATGTTCTTCCAGCCAGGATTTTTCTCCACCTGTAAGACTCTGATTATAATCAAGAGTAAAATACAAAAGCATCAATCTCATGATTCGCTAATTTCTTTTCGACATCATTATCATTATTCACATTTACATGCTCTGTATGTATACCATTTTTATTTTCCCATTCTGTCAGCATAATTTCTGGCTCTGTATCCATGAGCGCACCTACACGTTTCCCGTCCATAAACTTAAAATCAGACATCCCAATATCCATATTCGATAAATCAGCATAAAGAATATATTTTTCCTCACCCATCGGTTCATCCGAAAAAAGCATCTTTTGTGCACGTTCATCGCTGTAAGAGATATCACCCATAATATCAATCTCACCATTTTCAAGCTTATCAAAACAGTCAGACCAGTCACATTTCACATACTCAAATTTCCATTCGGTATAACCTGACAGAGCTGCATGAGTTCGTAGCCATATCCTCGTCTTACACCGTTTTTGTCGACATAATTAAAGGTATCCTCAAATGAGCCGACACGAATGGTCTGTGCCTGTTTTTCATCATTATTCGTTTCAGCGGCCTGGCTGTGTACTGATAACATCATCCACATTCCCAGAACTAGCAATATACATACAAATAGTACGGCTGATTTTTTTCTACTTTTATCCATATTCCTTATTTCCTTTATCCGTGCGGATTTTCTGAAGTTCCAAACACCTGATCAAACACGCTCTAATCCAGCAGGTTGTTGTGTAAAGTACTGATTAACTCCTCTATAACTATCGGTTTGGATAAGAATCCATCCATACCATATTCCAAGGCTTTCTTCCTGTCTTCATCAAAGGCATTAGCAGTCATGGCAAGGATGGTGATTCCCGACAGTGCCGGATCATCCAGCGCACGAATCTGACGGGTGGCCTCGTATCCATTCATTACCGGCATCTGCACATCCATCAGCACCAGATCATACTTACCTGGAGTCGAATTCTTAACTTTCTCCACTGCCTCTGCGCCATTTTCGGCAGTATCAACCAGAAATCCATATTCTTTCAGAATTTCCACCGCAATTTCACTGTTCAGTTCGTTATCTTCCACAAGCAGTATACATCTGCCTCTGAAATCTGAACCTGCTTCTGGAAGAATTGAATCTTCTACTTCAGCCTGACTCTGGCCGATAGCAGTCATCAAGGTATCTCTGATATCTGACATGAACAGCGGTTTCGCACAGAATGCAGTCACCCCTGCTGCTCTGGCTTCTGCCTCGATATCTGACCAATCATATGCGGTCAGGATAATGATCGGTGTATCATCACCAAGGCTGCGGATCTGACGGGTGACTTCAATACCATTCATATCTGGCAGACGCCAGTCAATGATATAAGCGTGGAACGCATCTCCTAGTTCCATAGACTGCCGTGCACGGAGAACAGCTTCCTTGCCGGAAAGTGTCCATTCCGAACGCATTCCGACCCTTACAAGCATTTTTGTCACACTGTCACAGGTATTAAAGTCATCATCTACAACCAGTGCCTTAAGCCCTTCCAGTTCTGCGATTTTCTCTATACGTTGGCGCTCAGACTGAATCCGTAATGGCAGACAGACAATAAATTCGGTACCTTTGCCCTGTTCTGTCTGAACCTCAATAGTTCCGCCCATCATATCCACAATATTCTTGGTGATTGCCATGCCAAGCCCTGTGCCCTGGGTTCTGCTCACAGTGGAAGTCCTCTCCCTCTCAAAAGGAGAAAAAATTTTCTGCACGAATTCCTGACTCATACCGATTCCGGTATCCTTTACCCGGATCTCATACAGCTTACTGCCTTTTACTGCCTTCGGATACTGTTTCAGCCGGACAGAAACGGTTCCTCCTGCAGGTGTAAACTTAACCGCATTAGACAAAAGATTCAGCAGCACCTGGTTCAGCCGAGTCTTGTCACAGTAAACATCTTCATTTGTAACATCCATGACATCCATATAAAGTTCCAGCTGCTTCGCATGGATTTGCCCACTGATGATCGTCTTCAGATCATGAAGCACATCCGACAGACTGACCTCTGTCTCTTCCAGATGTATCTTTCCACTCTCAATCCGGCTCATATCCAATATATCATTGATCAATGAGAGCAGATGGTTACTGGAGGAAAGAATCTTACCCAGATAATCCTGGACTCTTTCCTGATTATCAATATTACTTACAGCCAGTGTGGTAAAACCGATAATCGCATTCATTGGTGTCCGGATATCGTGAGACATATTAGAAAGGAAAGTACTCTTTGCCTGGTTTGCTGTCTCCGCCGCATGTACCGCCTCAGAAAGTGCCTGGTTCATTTTCCAGTCAGAGGTACGATCCGACATAACCAGGATATATTTCCTTTTTCCGTTTACCTCACTGCCCATTACAATATTATGGAACCAGCGTTTTTCCCCTGTCTTCAGATGAACATATTCAAAATCCCATTCCCTCTGCTCATGAACCTGGATTTTCTCCATATAATTTTTCTCCGAATCTTCCTGTTCCTCTGGATGTAGTTTTCCCAGAATACAAATATCTTTACGAATCTGTTCTACCGTAATACCCAGCAGCTTTTCCGCATTTGGGCTGACGTAATCTGCCTGATATGTTTTTGCATCCAGCATCAGAAAGACGTCATCTACATTCATTGAAAGCTTTTGAAACAGCTCGTCCCTGTACAGAATCTCCGTATCCTTTTTCCTGAGGTTTATTCTGCCTTTTTGAATAATAAAACTAATAAGTAAAGCGGCAATACAGAGCACGACCGCACCAACAAGAAGTATCGTACTACGCTGCAGACTGTTCATACTGGCATTGACGATATCCGCCTGGACAAGTCCCAAAAACATCCAGTCCTGAATATCTGATTTTTCATAGACCAGATAATAGTTTCTTCCATCCAGATTTAGCAGCATTGCATCGGTACGTCTTGCTTTAAACTTCTCTGAAAGTTCATTAATTTCTTTTTCGGACATATCAGAATGCTCTCTCAGAACACCGAAGAAATTATACACGTTCCCCCATGCCTCAGAAGAATGATCAACCACAACACGGCCATCAGGATGAACAACAAAACTCTGGGCATTTCCATCAAAAGCAGAAATATCCAGTACATCTACGATATCAGAGTTTTCATAAGCAATGGCAATGGCATCATATTCAAATCCCTGATAAATTCCATGAGCCTTAGCTGTGGCAAAAACAAGCAGCTGGGATTTTCCGGGAACCGCTGCATTCGCTATCACATCATTTCCCTGCCGGATCTCATCTTCAATATTTTCCTGTAATCCAAGGTATCCGGTTTCCCCTGTTGCCATCTTATAGTTCCCGTCAGCTGACAGAAAAAAGAAGTCTAAAAAGCCGGCATCTTCCTGCGCTTTCTTTATATAATCCCGAATTTCACCTTCGCTGGAAATATCCTGCAGATTCTCACCCCACATATGAAGATAGTTCAGATTCTTATCTGTCAGTTCCCTCAGCATATTATCAGACTGATGAAAAACTTCCGTCAAATGAGAAACACTTTCCTCATAAATAGTTTTCGATACAAATCCAAAATATCGGAAAACTATCAACACAATTCCAAGAGAAACTGCAATAAAGACAGCTATCCTTAACCGTTTTATCATGACATTCTTCTCTCTTTTTGTATTATGATTCTTAATGCCCATCCTTCTCACCTCAAAGTCATGTAGTCTTCAGGCTCTGCAAGAACGGCATCACCATCTGAAATATATCCTGTCCATGTATCATCCACAGAGGTATTCCCTCCATCAAACACAATATTATCATCTGCCGGATAAGCCTCCATGTGTTTTGGTATCGCAAGACAGGTTACCGTGAAAGTATCATTATCCTGAATTTGTTTTCCGTCCTTTGTAACTTTGCTCAATGTATAATCATCATCTGTTTCTTTGACTTCTACAGAAATACCACTGAGCACAGGCAGAGAGCCTCGGTTAAACGGAGTAAATCCACCCTCATAGCCTTCTACAAAGTTTTTAACTGCCTCTTTCAGTTCGGCTCCGCTCATTTTGCTGCTGTAAGCTGAAAGTTCGTTCGGCATGATCATATCGCCCGCCATTTTTTCAGTATAGCCGGCTTTCAGCACGTTTCCCGTAAAGCTGTTTCCGGTTGCGATCAGCACATCTGACCCATAAATACCGCGCAGCGTGTTTGCCATAACAGAATATGCAGCATTTCCTCCACTACTATGGAAACGGTTTGAATAAGACTTCTGTGAATCCAAGACTACTTTTTCAGAAGTGGATTTCTCCTCAAGAAGCTGAGAATCAAATGACTGATAAGCCTGCCCTGCATCGTATTCTCCTGATATCATCTTCGAAACCACATCCTTAGAAACAGAGAAAAAGTCATTTGACGCTATGCGGATATACATATGGTTTTCTTCGATCACAGGTTTCACATCCTTCAGATATTCCGTAAGCTGGAGATCTACATCCTGACTGTAGCTTAACAGATCCTGTCCATCATAAACGATTCTATTCTGCGCATCCGCTGAAAGCATTGTGTCCAGTACCTTCATTGCTTTCTTTCGACGTGTCTCATCCTTTGTCAGATTGCTATTTAAAGCCACCTGGAAATATGGCGTAGTCATAATCCATTTTTCACCGTTTTCCTGAAAGAATGGAAGAAAGGTTGTGTTAATGCCCTGATCCTGAAACATTTTTACACCAGCAGAGGTGCCAAAGTACATGGCAAGCTTGCCACTTTGATACATCTCAACGATATCATCATAATTCATATCCAGATCATCCTGGCTCAGCCCGGTATCCTGAATGAACTGTTCCATACGTTCAAAAGCCTTTGGCCAGACTGTACTGTCCAGGCCTTCTCTCTTTGTATTATCCGGGTCACTGTAGGTGGTGCGCCACTTGCGTCCGTCTACAGAAGACAATTCTGATGCAGACAGACCCTGCAGTGTTTCCATACAGGTATAATCATAATAATAGTCTGCAGTAA